>Ga0208361_1000200_pt1 | contig 20375 bp, 18 predicted proteins | sample LakMenEpi05Aug10_FD_150670 | JGI IMG/M metagenome (GOLD analysis project Ga0208361, IMG submission 150670) | Freshwater microbial communities from Lake Mendota, WI - 05AUG2010 deep hole epilimnion (SPAdes) | ecosystem: Environmental > Aquatic > Freshwater > Lake > Epilimnion/Euphotic zone ... | reverse complement strand
CGCCTGGCGACCCAGTCACAAAAGAGGCGGCACCCAGATTCGAACTGGGGGTAAAGGATTTGCAATCCTCTGCCTTACCACTTGGCCATGCCGCCGTTCGGGAGCAAACTCCCAGGAACGGATCGTATCAGTCACGGGATGCCCGGCCGTCTGCTGGTGCTGAGCAACGGCCACGGGGAGGACCTGATCGCCCAGCGGGTGCTCGATGCCCTGGGCCGGCGGCGGCCGGACCTGGAGGTCGTCGTGCTGCCGCTGGTGGGTGAGGGTTCGGCCTTCGCCGCCGCGGAGCAGGCCGGAGGGCTGCGGCGTGTCGGCCCGCGGCGGGCCCTGCCCAGCGGTGGCTTCAGCAACCAGAGCCTGCGCGGTCTGCTGGCGGATCTGGGGGCCGGCGTGCTCGGCCTCAGCCTGAGCCAGTGGCGGCTGGTGCGCCGCTGGGGTCGCTGTGGTGATCCCGTGCTGGCGGTGGGGGATCTGTTGCCGCTGCTGCTGGCCTGGGCCAGTGGGGCCCCCTACGGCTTCATCGGCACCCCCAAGAGCGATTACACCTGGGCCAGCGGTCCCGGTTCCGCCGGCCTTGCCGCCTGCTATCACGGCCTCAAGGGCAGTGAATGGGACCCCTGGGAGTGGGCGCTCATGGGGCGGCGCCGCTGCCGGCTGGTGGCCGTGCGCGATGGCCTGACGGCCCGTGGGTTGCGCCGCCATGGCGTGCCGGCCCTGGCACCGGGCAATCCGATGATGGATGGGTTGCAGGCTGGCCCGCTGCCGGAGGCGCTCGCGTCCCATCGACGCCTGCTGCTGCTCGGCGGCAGTCGCATGCCCGAGGCCCTCGCCAACCTGCGCCGCCTGCTGCAGGCCGTGGCGGGCCCAGCGGCTGCGCAACCCCTCGTTCTGCTCGCTCCCACCGGTGCACGGCCCTCGCCGGCGGAATGGGCGCCGCTGCTGCGGGAGCTGGGCTACGGGCCAGCCGATCCCCCGCCAGGCAGCGGTGCCGCAGCGGCCTGGCGCCGGGGCTCCCATCTGTTGCTGATCGGGCCTGGCCGTTTCGCCGACTGGGCCAGCTGGGCTGAGCTGGGGCTGGCGGCGGCCGGCACCGCCACCGAGCAGCTGGTGGGTCTGGGTATTCCCGCCCTCTCGCTGCCGGGGCCGGGGCCGCAGTTCAAGCGCGGCTTCGCTGCGCGCCAGAGCCGCCTGCTGGGTGGTGCGGTGGCGGTCTGCGACAGTCCGGCCGCCCTGGCCGCGCGGCTCGAGCTGCTGCTGCGGGAGCCGGCCCTGCGGCTGGCGCTGGGCCGGATCGGCCAACGCCGCATGGGGCCCGCCGGCGGCAGCGAGGCCCTGGCCGCCCTGGTGGAGGAGCGCCTGCTGCAGGCCGCCCGCTGAGGAGCTGGAGAGGAGCTGCTGAGCCAGAACGGGATGATGGGGATCCGCCGCTTGCCGCGACCCGCCATGGCCGCCCCTCAGGACAAGGACTACGTGACCGCCTGTGCGCGCCTGGCCACCGCTCTCAGCATCAGCATCGCCGCCGCCCGCCGCAAGGTTGATCTGGTGGCCTCCCGCCAAGGCGTGCGCGACAACGACGGCCGCACCCTGATCGCCCAGCGGTTGCTGCTGGAGAGCCAGGGTGTGAGCGAGCAGTCGCGGCAGCTGCTGGATGTACTCCTGGAGGCCGTGAAGGAGGAGGAGAACTACATCGGCGACGACTGAGACGGGCCTCCGCTCAGGAGCGGTGCTCGAAGATCGCGCCGTAACGGCCGCGGTCCAGCTCGGCGATCACCGGGATGCAGGCGAAGCTGCGCTGGGCCAGGTCGAGCCGCTCTTCGCGCCCCAGCATCTGCACCAGGCGGTCGCGGGCGGCCAGCAGGTAGCGCACGTCGTTGGCGGCGTAGGCCAGCTGGGCTTCACTCAGCTCCTCCACCCGGCCCCAGTCGCTGCTCTGTGAGCCCTTGTCGAGCTCCACGCCGCAGAGCTCCTGCACCAGCTCCTTGAGGCCGTGGCGGTTGGTGTAGGTGCGGGCCAGGCGGCTGGCCACCTTGGTGCAGAACAGCGGGTTCACGGCGATGCCCAGGCCCTCGCCCAGGGCGGCCACATCGAAGCGGGCGAAGTGGAACACCTTCTCGATCGCCGGATTCTCCATCAGTTGCTTGAGCAGCGGCGCGTCGCTCTGGCCGCGCAGGATGCGAATGCAGCAGACGTTGTCGGCGTCGTCGCTGATCTGCACCAGGCAGAGGCGGTCGCGGCCGTGCACCAGGCCCATGGCCTCGGTGTCCACGGCCACGGCGTTGGAGCGGCTCAGCAGCTCCAGCCATTCGGGGCTGAGGTCCCGATCGAGCACGGCGAACTGTGCCGGGCTGGAGCCTGCGGCGGGAGCGGAGGCTTGGCTGCTGCTTGCGGAGCTGGTCACGGCGGGCGACGGCGCGGGATGGGCTGTCGCCATCGTCGCGGATGCTGCGCCGCCCTCCAGAAATGGCGTAATCGCGTTTCGCTCTTGAAAACCGAAATGAGATTGCGCTAGCAGTTCTTCAGAGCCGCCCATCCGTCGAGTCCGATGCCATCCCGCCGTCTGCCTGTGCAACCCGGTCTGGAGGCGATCCGGGCTTTCTTCGTTCAGCCCCCCATCCAGCACCTGGGGCTGGAGCTGGCGGTGTGCTGGATCCTCGAGCGCCTGCTGGAGGCGGACAGCTACCCCACGGCGCTGATGCACGATCTCGCTTCGGTGCACCCGAAGCTGCGCCTCTCGGAAACCGTTCTGCAGCAGGCGCTCAGCTTTCTCGATCAGCAGGGCGCCATCAGCACCTACGCCCAGCGCTGCCCCAGTCGCGGTCGCCCGCGGCGGATGCTGCACCTGATCGAGGCGAGTCGTTGCGAGGCCCAGGAGCTGATGCCGCCATGGCATCAGTGGCTGCAGGAGAATGAACTGCATCTGCGCGGCGGCTCGCTGCATGCCCACAGCCCTGGCCTCCACCCTGCTGCTCACCCTGCTCCTGGCTGTCGGCCTGGTGTTCTTCCTGCGGGCTGCCAGTAAGGACCGCACCACCGTGGTGGAGGTGCGCTCCTCGCGTCCGCCCCTCGAGGTGCTTCCCGCCCTGGCCGAGTGGCTGCAGCAGCGCGGCTGGATCGCCGAGGAGAGCAATCCGGAACGGCGCCTGCTGCGCTTCCGCGGCCAGGTGCAGGCCAGCGGCACCCTGGCGCTGCTGCTCTCCCTGCTCGGCGCCGTGGGGGTCGGCAGCCTGGGGCTGGTGATCCGCCAGCTGCTGCCCCAGCTGGCCTGGTGGCCGCTGCTGCTGGTGGGCCTGGGCCCGCTGGCCGGATTGATCTATACCCGCCGCGCCGCGCGTGCCGAAACCGTGGAGTTGCGGTTGATCAGCCATGACCAGGCCACCGGCAGCGCCTTGCGCCTGCGCGCCCACCGCGATGAGTTGATCGCCTTGGAGCAGGAGATGGGGCCGCGGCTCGGTCTGTTCAGCGACGGCAACCTGCTGAGCTCGCCGATCTGACCCTGCGTCAGAGTGGCTCGATCCGCACGGGGTCGATGGTGAGTCCATGCCGCCGCAGCAGGACCGTGGTCCGTGGCCTGGCCCTCTCCGCCCTGCTGGCCTTGCCACTGGCCATGGCAGCGGCAGCGCAGGCGCCCGCTCCGGCCACGGGTCGTGATCCGCTCACAGGCCCCCGCAGCCGCCTCGAGCGCGACTGGATCGGAGCCAGGGCCGTCACCGCGGATGTGCCGATCCTGGTGATGGCCGGCCACGCCGACTCCCAGGGCATCGCCGGCCCCGGCACCGCCGGTGAGGCGGTGGATCGCCATGGGGCCGAGCCGATGCAGAGCGGCATTCGCGACGAGCTCTACTGGAATCTGCAGGTGGCCCGGCGGGTGGTGGATCTGGGCCGGCAACGCGGTCTCAACATCAGCTTCTACGACCCACCCCTGCGCGCCATCGTTGATGGCGATGATCCCCGCACCAACTGGAGCGTGGGCAAGGCCCATGCCGCAGCCGGTGGCTATGCCCTCGAGATTCATTTCGATGCCTACGGCCCCGATGGGGTGGGCTCGGGCGTGATCCCGGCGCTGCACCGCCCGTTCAGCCGCATCGATGAAAGCCTGGCCCTGGCCTTCGGCGGCTATCCGATGCAGTTCCGTGGTGGGCTGGGCGGGCCGCGTCGCGGCATCACCCTGCTGGAGATCGGCAAGCTTGAGGCACCGCTGGAGCCGGCCCTGCGCAACCTGGCCACCCGCGAGCGGGCGCTCAACAGCATCAGCGAGCGCGTGGTGGCAGCCCTGGAGCTCGGGGTGGGCCGTCAGCCCGGTGCCACCCCGATCCCGGCCACGCTGGGTGGAGCGGTTGAGGAGCGAGTTCCGGTGGCCGGCGGCCTCAGTCGACAGCCTGATGGGGCTGGCAGCGCGCCACCAGGGCAGGATCCTCCAGCCAGTTCTGGGGGCGGGTGAACAGCTCGGTGAGCAGGGCCTCGCGGCTGCCGGCCTCCGGCTGATAGCCATACTCCCAGCGCACCAGAGGCGGCAGCGACATCAGGATTGATTCGGTGCGGCCGTTGGTCTGCAGGCCGAAGATCGTGCCGCGGTCGAACACCAGATTGAACTCCACATAGCGGCCGCGGCGGTAGAGCTGGAACTGGCGCTCGCGCTCGCCGTAGGGGGTGTCGTGGCGCTTTTCGGCGATCGGCACATAACTCGGCAGGAAGGCGTTGCCGCAGGCGCTGGCCAGGGCGAACAGCTGCTCCCAGCTCTGGGGTTGAGCCCCCACCCGCTGGCCGGCGGCGGCGGCGGGGCCGCTGGGGTCCTGCCCCTTGTAGAGCACGCCGCGGGGATCCTGGTAGTCGTAAAAGATGCCGCCCACGCCGCGGGTTTCATCGCGGTGCTTCAGATAGAAGTATTCGTCGCACCAGGGCTTGAACACCTCGTAGAACGCGGGATTGACGCTGTCGCAGGCGCCCTTGAGGGTGCTGTGGAAGTGCTTGGCGTCTTCGAGGAAGGGGTAATAGGGGGTGAGGTCGGCGCCGCCGCCGAACCACCACACCGGCCCCGCCTCGAAGTAGCGGTAGTTGAGGTGAACGGTGGGGATGTAGGGGTTGCGGGGGTGCAGCACCATCGAGGTGCCGGTGGCGAACCAGCGGTGGCCCTTGGCCTCGGGCCTCTGGCTGAGGATCGAGGGCGGCAGTTCCGATCCCTCCACCTCCGAGAAGTTCACGCCGCCCTGCTCGAACACCCGGCCGTTTTTCAGCACCCGGGAGCGGCCGCCGCCGCCCTCCGGCCGCACCCAGCTCTCCTCCTGAAAGCGTCCCTCGCCATCGAGCTGCTCGAGGCCGGCGCAGATGGAATCCTGCAGACCCATCAGCAGCGCCTTGGCCCGTTGGCGCGAATCGGCGGGAGGGGCCTCAAGTTGCGGGGCCGCTGGCACAGCCGATCCACTGCTGCCGTCGCGGACCCCGCCCAGCTGGGTCTTGGCACGGGAGAGCAGGCCCTTCAGCATTCGTGGCAGAGCCCGCCGGGGCTTGCGAAACCGCCTCACCCTTTCAGCTCGACCCGCCGGCGCACAAGCCTTCGAGAGAGTTCGTCATCACGATTGCGGCATGTGAGTTGGCGTTGCCGAAGGTGCTGAAGCCCGCTTTTAGGATCCAGGGCCCAGGATCCCCCCGATGGCCAGCGCCGATCAGGCCGATGCGGCCCTTGCTCAGGCCCTCGCCGCGCTCGAGCCCCTCACCGATGCCGGCAGCGGCCGCAGTCTGCTCGAGCTGCAGTGGATTCAGCAGGTGCGGCTGCAGAGCAACCGCGCGGTCTTCCGCCTGGCGCTGCCCGGTTACGCCAACGCCCAGCGGGAGCGCATCGCCAGCGAGGCTCGCGGTGCTCTGTTGCAGCTGAGCGGCATCGACGACGTTCAGATCGAACTGGCCCCGCCGCCGGCCCCCGCCGCCGCTGCAAACCAGGGAGCGCCGATCGGTGCGGCCGGCCATGGCGGCGGCGGTCCTGAGCGCCAGTCCATCCCCGGCGTGAAGCAGGTGATCGCCGTGAGCAGCGGCAAGGGCGGCGTCGGTAAGAGCACCGTGGCGGTGAACCTGGCCTGTGCCCTGGCTGCCAGTGGCCTGAAGGTGGGTCTGCTCGACGCCGACATCTACGGCCCCAACGCCCCCACCATGCTCGGGGTGGCCGATCAGACCCCGCAGGTGAGCGGCAGCGGCAACGAGCAGGTGCTCACCCCGATCGAGAGCTGCGGCATCGCCATGGTGTCGATGGGGCTGCTGATCGATGCCCACCAGCCCGTGATCTGGCGCGGCCCGATGCTCAACGGCATCATCCGCCAGTTCCTTTACCAGGTGGCCTGGGGTGAGCGCGACGTGCTGGTGGTGGATCTGCCGCCCGGCACTGGCGACGCCCAGCTCAGCCTCGCCCAGGCGGTGCCGATGGCCGGCGTGATCATCGTCACCACCCCCCAGATGGTGTCGCTGCAGGATGCGCGCCGGGGGTTGGCGATGTTCCAGCAGCTGGGGGTGCCCGTGTTCGGCGTGGTGGAGAACATGACGGCCTTCATCCCGCCCGATGCGCCTGAGAAGCGCTACGAGCTGTTCGGCCGCGGCGGCGGTGCTCACCTTGCTGCGGAAGCAGCGGTGCCCCTGCTGGCCCAGCTGCCGATGGAGCTGGCTGTGGTGGAAGGGGGCGATGGCGGCCGACCGGCCGTGCTCTCTGCGCCGCACTCCGCCACCGCCGCAGCCTTCCGCGATCTCGCCGCCCGGCTGCCGCTGGTGGCCGCAGCATGACGCTGGTCGCTCCCTGGGGCCGGCGCCGCTCCGGTCTGTTCTCCAGCAGGAGGACGGTCCGGCGCCGCGGCTGGTTCGCCGGGGTCGACAAGGTGCTCTGGTGGATCCCCCTGGCGATGATCTTCATCGCCGGCTTCCTGATTGCCAGCACCCAGCGCCAGGCCGATTACGCCGACTGGTATCAGCACTGGATCACCGCTGCCGTGGGCATGGTGGTGGCCCTGCTGCTGGCCAGGGTGCCGGTGGAACGGATCACCCGCTGGCCGTGGCCCATCTACGGGCTCATGGTGGCCAGCCTGATTGCCGTGCGGATCATCGGCGTCAGCGCCCTGGGGGCCCAGAGCTGGATCAGCATCGGCGGCTTCAACGTGCAGCCATCGGAGTTCGCCAAGGTGGCGGCGATCCTGCTGCTGGCCCATGTGCTCTCCCGGTATCCGGTGGAGCGGCCGGTGGATCTGGTCCGACCGGTGGCCACCATCGCCCTGCCCTGGTTGCTGGTGCTCGTGCAGCCGGATCTGGGCAGTTCGCTGGTGTTCGGTGCGGTGCTGCTGGTGATGATGTTCTGGTCCGGCATGCCCGGCGCCTGGGTGGTGCTGTTCATGTCGCCGGTGGTCACCTCGATCGTGGCCGGCGTGCTGCCCTGGTTGCTGATCGGCTGGATCCCGGCCATGGGCTGGCTTGCCTGGAAGAGCCTGCCCTGGAAGCGCATCGCCGTGGCGGTGGTGCTGGCCGCCCAGGCGCTCTTCGCCGTCGGCGCACCGTGGCTCTGGATCAATTTCCTGCAGCCTCACCAGCGGGCTCGCCTCACCCTGTTTCTTGATCCCAATCAGGACCCGATGGGCGGTGGCTATCACCTGCTGCAGAGCATGGTGGGCATCGGTTCCGGCGGCTGGTTCGGCACGGGCCTGCTGCAGGGGCATCTCACGCTGCTGCGCTTCATCCCCGAGCAGCACACCGATTTCATCTTCAGCGCCCTCGGCGAGGAGACCGGTTTCATCGGCTCGATGCTCGTGGTGGTGGGCTTTGTGGTCTGGATCTGGCGGCTGCTGCAGATCGCCGGCCGGGCCCGCAGCGATGTGGAGTCGCTGGTGGTGGTGGGCATCGGCGCGATGGTGATGTTCCAGGTGGTGGTGAACATCAACATGACCATCGGCCTGGGGCCGATCACCGGGATTCCGCTTCCCTGGCTCAGCTATGGCCGCTCCGCCATGCTCGTGAACTTCATCGCTCTCGGCCTGTGTGCCTCGGTGGCCCGGAGGGGAAGCCAGGCCCCCACCCGCCGGTGATGGCTGCCAGCCTCGAGGCTCTGCGGCGGCGGCTGGCGCAGGGGGTGAGCCCCGGCCGCGGCGATGAGGACAGCGTGCGCCGCCAGTGGTGGGCGGCGCTCGCCACGATTCAGGAGGACTTCCTGCTGCCCCAGCGCCCTCTCCAGGGCGTCTGGCTGGCGGCGCCGCTGCCGGCCCTCTACGAGCCAGCCCTCCTGCAGCAGTTGCAGGGCTGGGTGTGGGCTCCGCCCGACCTGGGGGATCTGCTGGCGGCTCCGGCCCCACGCCTGCCCGGTGTGGCCGGGGGGGCTGGCGCTGCTGCAGGTGCCGCTGCCGGTGGCTTCGCGCGGCTGGCGCTGGACGAAGCCGATGGCACCGATCCGTTGCTGCTGGTGGTCACCCCTCGCGTTCAGGTGGCCCTGGCCCTTGCGGGCGGGGTGCAGGAGCGGCAACTGCTGGTGCGGTTCGATCCGACCACCCTTTCGGCGGCCCTGGCACTGCTGGATGAGCGCCTGCAGCTGGCCGATCCGGCCCAGGGGCGACAACTGCGCCAGGCGCTTCGTGCCCTCGGCCCCCTGCAGAGCGACGAGCAGCAGGCCCAGCGCTTCTGGCCGCTTCTTGCGGAGCGGCTGGCGGCCATGGCGCCCAGCGTCACCCTGCAGCCCCTCGTGCACCGCAGCGCCTCCCCGCCCGAGGCCCGCAGCGGTTCCCCCGCTTCCCCCAGCAGCGAGCTGGCCCTGCTTGAGGCGCTCACCCATGAGGTGCGCACGCCCCTGGCCACGATCCGCACCCTGATTCGTTCGCTGCTGCGCCGGGTCGACCTTCCCGAGCTCGTGCGCCAGCGGTTGCAGCAGATCGATGGCGAGTGCAGCGAGCAGATCGACCGTTTCGGCTTGATCTTTCTGGCGGCGGAGCTGCAGCGTCAGCCGCCGGCGGCCGATCAGACCCTCGCCCGCACCGATCTCTCCCAGCTGCTGCGCCTGCTGGAGCCCGCCTGGCAGCAGCAACTGCAGCGGCGCAGCCTCAGCCTGGAGCTCAGGATCGCCGCCGACCTGCCGCCGGTGCTCAGCGATCCCACCCGGCTGGAAACGGTGCTTGGCGGGCTGGTGGACCGCTTCAGCCGCGGACTGCCCAGCGGCAGTGTGGTGAGCCTGAGCCTGCAGCCTGCGGGCGCCCGCCTCAAGCTGCGCTTCAGCGCCAGTGGCGCCGACCTGGCGGACGCGGAGCCGGAGCGTGACGGCACGGACAGCGAGCGTGTGGGTCCGGTGCTCAGCTGGAACCCCGGCACCGGCAGCCTCCAGCTGAGCCGTCAGGCCACCCAGCGGCTGTTCCACAGCCTGGGGGGGCGGCTGGCCGAACGGGCCGGAAACGATCTCACGGTCTTCTTCCCGGTGGCCCCTGGCTAGCGGTTTGTTGACGGGTGTGAAGACCCCGCCGGAGCTGGCCGTCTGCCCCAAAACACGGTGCTAGCTTCCGTGCGAAACGGTCTGCGGTCCGCCGACTCTCCTCTCCGGAACAGCCATGGCATCGAGCGTGCAACTGAGCGGTCAACTCCCGAAGTACATCGGCAGCACAGGCGGTCTGCTCAACGCCGCTGAAACCGAAGAGAAGTACGCGATCACCTGGACCAGCTCCAAGGTTCAGGCGTTTGAGCTGCCCACCGGCGGTGCCGCCCATATGAACGAGGGCGAGAACATCATGTACTTCGCCCGCAAGGAGCAGTGCCTGGCGCTGGGCACCCAGCTGCGCACCAAGTTCAAGCCCCGGATCGAGGACTACAAGATCTACCGGATCTTCCCCGGCGGCGACACCGAGTTCCTGCATCCCAAGGACGGTGTCTTCCCTGAGAAAGTGAATGAAGGTCGCGCCATGGTTGGCCACAACGCCCGCCGTATCGGCCAGAACGTGAATCCCTCCAGCATCAAGTTCAGCGGCCGCAACACCTTCGATTCCTGAGCGCTGCAGCCTGCTGCCGGCCACTGGCCGCCGACAGGCCAACCTCTATAAAGGCGGGGCCGGGCGCCCCGTTTTTTTTGCCTGTCCATCGCCGTGATGCCCTCCCCTGATCGCGCCACCGTTCTGGCCCAGGCCGCGGCGGGCAGCAGCTTCATCCCCATCTGGCGCACCTGGCCGGCCGACCTGGAAACGCCGCTCACCACCTGGCTGAAGGTGGGGGCCGGCAGTGAGCACGGCGTGCTGCTGGAGAGCGTGGAGGGAGGCGAGCGCATCGGCCGCTGGAGCTTTGTGGTGAGCGATCCGCTCTGGACCCTCACCGTGCGCGGAGATCAGGCGGAGCAGGCCTGGCGGGATGGCCGCACGCAGGCTCTGAGCGGCAACCCCTTCGCTCTGCTGCGCGCCGCCCTCACCCCCTACAGCGCCCCCGCCATTCCCGGCCTGCCACCGCTGGGGCAGCTGTTCGGCTTCTGGGGCTATGAGCTGATTCGCTGGATCGAGCCCAGCGTGCCGGTGCATCCCACCGATCCCCACGGCCCACCCGATGGCTGCTGGATGCTCGCCGACAGCCTGCTGGCCTTCGATCAGGTGAAACGCCAGATCACGGCCGTGGCCTATGTGGATCTGGCTGAGGCCGGCGTCGACCCCGAGGCCGCTTACGACGCGGCCGTCGCCCGCCTGGATGCTCTCGAGCGGCGGATGCACCAGCCGCTGCCGCCTGGGGTGGCTCCGCTCAACTGGCGTGATGTGGCCGGCCTCGATCTGCCCACCCGCAGCAACCGCAGCCGCGCTGAATTCGAGGCGTCCGTGCGTGCTGGGGAGGAACACATCCGCGCCGGCGATGTGTTTCAGCTGGTGCTCAGCCAGCGGCTGGAAACCGAGGTGCACAGCGAGCCCTTCGAGCTCTACCGCAGCCTGCGGATGGTGAATCCCTCGCCCTACATGGCCTTCTTCAACTTCGGCGGCTGGTACCTGATCGGCTCCAGCCCCGAGGTGATGGTCAAGGCCGAACCCCTGGCCGATGGCAGCGGCCGGGTGAAGGCCTCGCTGCGGCCGATCGCCGGCACCCGGCCCCGCGGTGACAGCGAAGAGCAGGACCTGGCCCTCGAGGCGGATCTGCTGGCGGATCCGAAGGAGCGCGCCGAGCACGTGATGCTGGTGGATCTGGGTCGCAACGACCTCGGCCGCGTCTGCCAGCCGGGCACGGTGCGGGTGAGCGAGCTGATGGTGATCGAGCGCTACTCGCACGTGATGCACATCGTCAGTGAGGTGGAGGGGCTGCTGGATGCCGATCGCGACGTGTGGGATCTGTTGATGGCGTCCTTCCCCGCCGGCACCGTCAGCGGTGCCCCCAAGATCCGCGCCATGCAGCTGATCCATGCCCTCGAGCCCGACGCCCGAGGGCCCTACTCCGGCGTCTATGGCGCCATGGATCTGAGCGGTGCGCTCAACACCGCCATCACGATCCGCACGATGGTGGTGCTGCCAGCGGGTGATGGACGCTGGCGTGTGCAGGTGCAGGCCGGCGCCGGTGTGGTGGCCGATTCACGGCCCGATGCCGAGTACCAGGAAACCCTCAACAAGGCTCGTGGCATGCTCAAGGCGCTGGCCTGTCTGGCATGAGTGTGGTCGCTCCCCTGCTGCTCAAGGGGTTTGAGGTTGAGCTCTACACCGGCCGGCCCGACGGCACGGTGGTGGGCTGCTCCGCTGAGGCCGCCGCCGCGCTGGCTGGGTTCGTGACCGAACCGGATTGCCGCAACCTTGAGTACACAACCCCGCCCCACGCGGGCTATGCCGAGCAGCTGGAGCTGCTGTTGGAGCCGCGCCGCCGCCTGCGCCCCTGGCTGGCCCAGCGCGGCCTCACCGTGCTGCCCGGCAGCACCCTGAGCACCGGCGACAGCCGCCGCTTCGAGCGTTCCGATCCCACGAATGCGTATCACGGCTACATCGAGGCCACCTACGGCACCCGGGTGGTCACCGCCAGCGTGCACATCAATCTCGGCCTGACGGACATGGAGGCCCTGTTCGCGGCCTGCCGGTTGGTGCGCTGCGAGGCCTCCCTGCTGCTGGCCCTGAGTGCTTGCTCCCCCTTCCTCGATGGTGCGGTCACAGGCGCCCACTCCCAGCGCTGGCTGCAGTTCCCGATCACGCCGGCCCAGGTGCCGCTGTTCCTCAGCCACGCCCACTACATCAGCTGGGTGGAGCAGCAGTTGCAGCGCGGCACCATGCAGAACGTGCGCCACCTCTGGACCTCCGTGCGGCCCAATGGTGACGATCGGCCCCACGACCTCAACCGCCTGGAGATCCGCATCTGCGATCTGCTGGCCGATCCCCAGCAGCTGCTGGCGGTGACCGCCTTCGTGGAGCTGCGGCTGCATCAGCTGCTCGCCGATCCCACCGCCCACGACCCACTGCTGGCCAGTGCGCTCAGCCCTGAAGCCCTGGCAGAGCTGGCCGATGCCAACGATCGCGCCGCCGCCCGCAGCAGCCTTGATGCCTTGCTCACCCACTGGCGCAGCGGCGCCACCCTGCGCGCCCGCGACTGGATCACGGCCGAGCTGGAGGGCATGGCACCCCTGGCGCGGGATCTGGGTCTGGAGGTCTGGCTGGAGCCCCTCGGCGCCATGCTCCGCGATGGCAACCAGGCGATGCAGTGGCTGGCTGCCGAGCGTTCCGGCACCCCGGTGGCCGAACTGATCGCCACTGGCGCCCTGGCGATGGAGCAGCGTGAGCTGAGCCTGAGTGCTGGCCTGAGTGCAGGCCTTGCGACAGACGATCCCGGTGCTTTGGGATGATCATGGATCGCCCGACCGCCGTGCCCGCCTCCATGGGGCCCACCCTCGCCGCTACTGAAGCTCCCGTTTCCGCGGCTGAACCCAGGGTCACCCGCCTGCTGGGCGAGCGCCTGGAGCTGGTTGAGGAGCTCTGGCAGACGGTGCTGCGCAGCGAGTGTCCGCCCCAGCAGGCGGAACGGCTGCTGCGGATGAAGGAGCTCAGCGCCTGCATCGAGGGTGGTGAGCCCGATGCGGCCTCCGAGGCTGCCACCGCGGCCATCGTGCAGCTGATCCGCGATATGGAACTGGCGGAGGCGATCGCCGCGGCGCGGGCCTTCTCCCTGTATTTCCAGCTGGTCAACATCCTCGAGCAGCACATCGAGGAGGACAGTTACCTGGCCAGCCTGCGGGCCCACCATCCCGAGGATCTGAGCGATCCCTTCCTGCCGCCGCTTGCCAGCCAGACCGAGCCGGCCACCTTCCGTGAGCTGTTCACGCGCATGCGCAGCCTCGGCGTGCCGCCGGCCCGGATCGAGCAGCTGCTGGCGGATCTGGACATCCGGCTGGTGTTCACGGCCCACCCCACGGAGATCGTGCGCCACACCGTGCGCCACAAGCAACGGCGGGTGGCGGCCCTGATCCAGAAGTTGCAGCAGGGCAACCAGCTCACCCTCGAGGAGCGCCACAGCCTGCGCCAGCAGCTGGAAGAGGAGATCCGCCTGTGGTGGCGCACCGATGAACTGCACCAGTTCAAGCCCTCGGTGCTGGATGAGGTCGACTACGCCCTGCACTACTTCCAGCAGGTGCTGTTCGGTGCCCTGCCCCAGCTGCGCCAGCGCATCCGCAGTGCCCTGGCGACCAACTACCCGGATGTGGTGCCCCCGAATGATGCCTTCTGCACCTTCGGCTCCTGGGTGGGTTCCGACCGTGATGGCAATCCCTCGGTGACACCCGACATCACCTGGCGCACCGCCTGCTATCAGCGCCAGCTGATGCTCGATCGCTACATCCTCGCCGTGGGCGACCTGCGCGACCAGCTCAGCATCTCGATGCAGTGGAGCCAGGTGAGCCCTCCGCTGCTGGAGTCGCTGGAGATGGACCGGCTGCGCTTCCCCGAGATCTACGAGGAGCGCGCCGCCCGCTACCGCCTTGAGCCCTACCGGCTGAAGATCAGCTACGTGCTGGAGCGGCTGCGGCTCACCCAGCAGCGCAACCAGCAGCTGGCGGCCGCCGGCTGGCAGGCCCCGCGCGACAGCCATCCGCCGCTGCCTTCGGATTTCGGCCAGGGCGGCCTGACGCCGGCGCCGGCCCCGGAGCTGCACTACGCCACGGTCACCGAATTCCGCACCGATCTCGAGCTGATCAACGACAGCCTGCAGAGCACAGGGCTGAGCTGTGAGCCGCTGCAGAACCTGATCGCCCAGGTGCATGCCTTCGCCTTCTGCCTGGCCAGCCTCGACATCCGTCAGGAGAGCACCCGCCACAGCGATGCCCTCGATGAGCTGAGCCGCTACCTGCAGCTGCCGGTTCCCTACGCCGAGATGGACGAGGAGCAGCGGGTGCAGTGGCTGCTGGCGGAACTGCAGACCCGCCGCCCCCTGATTCCCTCCGCGGTGCGCTGGAGCCCCGCCACCGCCGAGACCTTCGATGTGCTGCGCATGGTGCATCGCCTGCAGCAGGAGTTCGGCGGCCGCATCTGTCGCACCTATGTGATCTCGATGAGTCACACGGTGTCGGACCTGCTGGAGGTGCTGCTGCTCGCCAAGGAGGCCGGCCTGGTGGATCCGCTGGCCCAGCGCTCCGACCTGCTGGTGGTGCCGCTGTTTGAAACGGTGGAGGATCTCAAGGCCGCTCCCGCGGTGATGGAGCGGCTGTTCCGTGAGCCCTTCTACCGCCAGCTGATCGCCAGCATCAGCCCCACGGGCCGGCCCCTGCAGGAGCTGATGCTCGGCTATTCCGACAGCAACAAGGATTCCGGCTTTCTCTCCAGCAACTGGGAGATCCACAGGGCCCAGATCGCCCTGCAGCAGCTGGCAACCGGCCACGATGTGGCCCTGCGCATCTTCCACGGCCGCGGCGGCTCCGTGGGCCGCGGCGGCGGCCCGGCCTACCAGGCGATCCTGGCCCAGCCCAGCGGCACCCTCAGCGGCCGCATCAAGATCACCGAGCAGGGCGAGGTGCTCGCCTCCAAGTATTCGCTGCCGGAACTGGCGCTCTACAACCTCGAAACCGTCACCACCGCGGTGATTCAGAACAGCCTGGTCACCAGTCATGTGGACGACACCCCCAGCTGGAACGAGCTGATGGAGCGTCTGGCGGTCAGCTCCCGCAGCCACTACCGCGCCCTGGTGCACGACAACCCCGACCTGGTGGCCTTCTTCCAGCAGGTGACCCCGATCGAGGAGATCAGCAAGCTGCAGATCTCCAGCCGTCCTGCGCGCCGCAAGAGCGGCGCCAAGGACCTCTCCAGCCTGCGGGCAATCCCCTGGGTGTTCGGCTGGACCCAGAGCCGCTTCCTGCTGCCCAGCTGGTTCGGCGTGGGAGCGGCTCTGCAGCAGGAGCTGGATGCCGATCCCGGCCAGCTGGAGCTGTTCCAGCGGCTCTATCAGCGCTGGCCCTTCTTCCGCATGCTGATCTCCAAGGTGGAGATGACCCTCTCGAAGGTGGATCTGGATCTGGCCCACCACTACGTGCGCTCCCTGGGCCGGCCGGATTCCCGTGAGGCGTTCGAGCGCATCTTCAGTGGCATCGCCGAGGAGTTCGTGCTCACCCGCGATCTGGTGCTGGCGATCACGGGCCACCAGCGTCTGCTGGATGGCGATCCGGCTCTGCAGTTGTCGGTGGAGCTGCGCAACCGCACGATCATTCCGCTTGGCTTCCTGCAGGTGGCTCTGCTGCGGCGCCTGCGCGATCAGAACCGCCAGCCGCCCATGAGCGAGGCCGCCCCCAGCGACGACGGCCGCACCTACAGCCGCAGCGAGTTGCTGCGTGGTGCCCTGCTCACGATCAATGGCATCGCCGCCGGCATGCGCAATACAGGTTGAGGCGGCCGCGTCGGTGCTGGATTCCCTTCTGATTCCCTTCCGCTCCCAGCCCCAGCCGCCGGCGCTGCCCGAGGGCTACAGCCTCGCCAGCGATGCACTGCCCGCGCTGGAGGAGCTGGATCGCCTGCTGGTGCTCTGCGGGGATCCCTCACGGCCGCTGGAGCGACTGCAGCGGGCACTGGAGCGCAGCGCCTGGCAGTTGACTGTGCGCGATGGTGCCGGTGCCCTGGTGGGCTTCGTGCGTGCCACCAGCGACCTGGCCCTCAATGCCAATCTCTGGGATCTGGCCGCCGATCCCGCCGACCCCAGCCAGCCTCAGCTGCTGCTGGTGCTGGTGCACACCGCTCTGGCACGGCTGCGCCGCGATCTACCCGGCTGCAGCATCTCGGTGGCCGCCCTGCCGGCGGCGCTCCAACCCCTGCGCCACCAGGGCTTCGTGGTGGATCCCGGCGGTATCCGCGCCATGGGCCTGCGGCTCTAGCGCGAGCCGAATCAGCCCGCAGCGAGGAGCAGGGGGCCGGTCGGACGATGAGTGAGACCTGCTGTAGGCAGACAACGAGCATGGAGGGACTCGAACCCCCGACCCTCAGAACCGGAATCTGATGCTCTATCCAACTGAGCTACATGCCCAGGATCTGGGCTTCGCTGCGGGGAGCAGGTCTCCTCACGGGCCTTACCTTAGCCGTCAGACGGCCCCGGACCCATTCGGCTGCATCGCCTGGAGCTGCGCCAGTTCCGTAATTACGGCGAGCTGAACCTGTGCCTTGAGGCCCCGCGGCTGCTGGTGATCGGCCGCAACGGCGAGGGCAAGTCGAACCTGCTGGAGGCGGTGGAGCTGCTGGGCAGCCTGCGCTCCCATCGCTGCAGCGCCGATCGTGATCTGATCCATCACGGTCAGCGCCAGGCCCTGATCGCCGCCGACAGCAGCGGTGGTGATCGCCTGGAGCTGGAGCTGCGCCGCCAGGGCGGTCGTCAGGCCCGCCGCAACGGCAAGCTGCTCGAGCGCCAGCACGAGCTGATCGGCCCGCTGCGCTGCGTGGGTTTCAGCGCCCTCGATCTGGAGCTGGTGCGCGGCGAGCCGGCCCTGCGTCGCCAATGGCTCGATCGGGTGGTGTTGCAGCTGGAGCCGGTCTACGCCGAGTTGCTCAGTCGTTATGGGCGGTTGCTGCGCCAGCGGGCCCAGCTGCTGCGCCGCGGCCTCGGGCAGGGGCAGCTGGATGCGCTCCTTGATGCCTTCGATCAGCAGATGGCCCTGGTGGGCACGCGCCTGCATCGGCGGCGGCAGCGGGCGCTGCGGCGACTCGAACCGCTGGCGGCGGCCTGGCAGCAGCGCCTCAGCGGCGGCCGCGAGCAGCTGGGTCTGCGCTACCAGGCGGGCAGCCTGCTGGAGGGTGAGGAGGCGGAGGACCCCTGGCGGGCGGCACTGCTGGAGCAACTGCTTCAGCAGCGGCCGCAGGAGCTGCGCTTGGGCCAGTGCACCGTGGGGCCCCACCGCGATGAGGTGGCGCTGGAGCTGGCGGAGCAGCCGGCACGGCGTTACGGCTCCGCCGGCCAGCAGCGCACGCTGGTGCTGGCGCTGAAGCTGGCGGAGCTGGAGCTGGTGCAGCAGCTCTGGGGTGAGCCGCCGCTGTTGCTGCTCGACGACGTTCTGGCGGAACTGGATCCAGAGCGTCAGCAGCTGCTGCTCGAGGCGGTGGGGGAGGGGCACCAGTGCCTGGTGAGCGCCACGCACCTGGGGGCCTTCAGCCAGGGATGGCACACACATTCCCAGCTCGTCACCGTTGAGGCTGGAATCCTGCGGCCTGGCCAGTAAGGTGTTGTGCTCATTGCCTGGTTCTGATGACCCAAGCGGCCTGCCTCCACCCCAACCCGGGATGGACTGGAGCTGAAAGCACTTTCGCCGGTAGCCCCCAATCACCCAGTGCCACCGACATGGTGGGTAAACACTGCATTCTCGAGCTTTACAGCTGCGATCCCGCCAAGCTCGACGACGAAGCTTTTCTCAGGACCGCCATCACCAACGCTGCCAAGCGTGCTGGCGCCACTCTCCTGAATCTGATCACCCACCGGTTTGACCCCCAGGGTGTGACGGGGCTGGCTTTATTGGCCGAATCCCATATCTCCATCCACACCTGGCCCGAGTCGGGTTACGCCGCCGTGGATGTGTTCACCTGCGGTGACCACACCATGCCCGAGCGTGCCTGCATCGTGCTCAGTGAGGAGCTCGCCGCCGCCCACTACAAGCTCAAGAGCTTTCGCCGTGAAACACCCGCCAGCGTGGCCGGTGCCGAGCGCGAGCCCCAGCTGGTGACGGCCTGAAACGCGGGGAGGTTTCGTTCCTCTCCCCCCCAGCACCCGGTTTCTGTACGGCCTGTACGGAAGCCGGGCTTTTTTCTGCCAGGCCCCCGACGGCTCAGCGCGGCAGCTCCCGGTTGAGCTTGCCGCTCACCAGCCCCTCCAGATCGAGGCTCACCGCGCTGAAACCCAGCTCCTGGAAGGCCTCCACCAGCTCTCCTCGCAGGGCGCCGTCCTGCAGGTCGCTCAGCAGCCTGGTGAGCTGATCGGCCGGCAGTTCGATCCGGGCCGCTTCGCCATGGCTGCGTACCCGCAGCTCCGCAATGCCCCGCTGCCGCAGCCAGTCCTCGGCGGCGGCCACCCGCTCGAGCCGTGCGGCGCTGATCGGCTCGCCGTAGGGGAAGCGTGAGGCCAGGCAGGGCTGGGCCGGTTTGTCCCACCAGGGAAAGCCGAGGGCGCGAGAGAGTTGCCGCACCGCCTGTTTGTCGATGCCAAGCTCCGCCAGGGGCGAGCTCACCCCACGCTCGCGGGCGGCGCGGATGCCGGGGCGGTGGTCGGCAAGGTCGTCCTGGTTGACGCCATCGAGCACCTGGGCCGCTGTGTGCGGCAGCTGCGCCAGCAGGGCGGCCAGCTGGCCGTGCAGTTCCCGTTTGCAGGCGTAGCAGCGCTCGGCCGGGTTGCTGCTGTAGGCCGGATCGTGGAGTTCTGCGGTGGCGATCTCCTGCTGGCGGATCCCCATCCAGCTCGCCTGCAGGCGGGCCTCCTCGCGTAGGTGTGGTGCCAGCGCCGGCGACACACCGGTCACGGCAAGGGCCCGTTCGCCCAGCTGCTCGGCGGCGATCGCCGCCACCAGGGCACTGTCCACCCCGCCGGAATAGGCCACCACCACGGCCGGGTAAGCGGCCAGCCGGCTGCGCAGGGCAACCAGCGCCTGCTCCTGGGCGGCGGGCAGGCTCTCGAGCAGGCGGAACATCGGGCCAGCCGGCGGCGAAACGGAAAGCCGGTGTGCGGGTGATCCTGGCAAGGCTTGGCGCCGGTAGCATCAACCCAGCACGGCGCGCCGATGAGCCCCAGCAGCACCCAGACGCCGCAACGGGGCACCGGCCGGGGCATCGGCATCCGCACCGCCGCCGGCAGCAGCGAGCGCAGCCACGGCCAGCTGCATGTGTATGACGGAGACGGCAAGGGCAAGAGCCAGGCGGCACTGGGCGTGGTGCTGCGCACCATCGGCCTGGGCATCTGCGAGCAGAAGCAGACCCGGGTGTTGCTGCTGCGCTTCCTCAAGGGGCCCGGCCGCGCCTACGACGAGGACGCCGCCATCGAGGCGCTGCAGCAGGGCTTTCCCCATCTGATCGATCAGGTGCGCACAGGCCGCGGCGAGTACTTCTCCGCCGACCAGGTGACGCGGGTGGATGTGCAGGAGGCCCAGCGGGGCTGGACCATTGCCAAGGGGGCCATCGCCAGCGAGCTCTACTCGGTGGTGGTGCTTGATGAGCTCAACCCCGTGCTGGATCTGGGCCTGCTCGACACCGACGAGGTGGTCCGTACCCTGGCGGCCAAGCCCGATGGCATGGAGGTGATCGTCACCGGGCGCGGCGCGCCCCGGCAGCTGGTGCAGATCGCCGACCTGCACTCGGAGATGCGCGCCCACCGCCGCAAGGACCGGCTCGAGGGCCAGCAGCTGGCGGATGCGGCAGGGGATCCCGAGGCTCTGCAGGCGCCGCCTGGGCTCGATGGCATCGAGATCTACACCGGTGAAGGGAAGGGCAAGAGCACCAGTGCCCTGGGCAAGGCCCTGCAGGCGATCGGCCGCGGCATCAGCCAGGACAAGAGCCATCGTGTGCTGATCCTGCAGTGGCTCAAGGGCGGCAGCGGCTACACCGAGGATGCGGCGATCGCCGCCCTGCGTGAGAGCTACCCCCACCTGGTGGATCACCTGCGCTCCGGCCGCGATGCGATCGTCTGGCGCGGTCAGCAGCAGCCGATCGACTATGTGGAAGCTGAGCGGGCCTGGGAGATCGCCCGCGCCGCCATCTCCAGCGGCCTCTACAAGACCGTGATCCTCGATGAGATCAACCCCACCGTGGATCTCGAGCTGCTGCCGGTGGAGCCGATCGTGCAGACCCTGCTGCGCAAACCTTCCGAAACGGAGGTGATCCTCACCGGCCGCTGCAAGAACCCACCCGCCTACTTCGATCTGGCTTCGGTGCACTCCGAGATGGTGTGCCACAAGCACTACGCCGAGCGCGGCGTGGATCTCAAGCGGGGGGTGGATTACTGAG
>Ga0208361_1000198_pt1 | contig 20538 bp, 17 predicted proteins | sample LakMenEpi05Aug10_FD_150670 | JGI IMG/M metagenome (GOLD analysis project Ga0208361, IMG submission 150670) | Freshwater microbial communities from Lake Mendota, WI - 05AUG2010 deep hole epilimnion (SPAdes) | ecosystem: Environmental > Aquatic > Freshwater > Lake > Epilimnion/Euphotic zone ... | reverse complement strand
ATGAAGGTCTGCGTGCCTGGATGGCACCGGCTGACCAGCCGCACGAAAACTTCGTCTTCCCTGAAGAGGTTCTGCCCCGTGGTAACGCTCTCTAATCCCTCTCTTTCCGGGATCGGCGGCAAGGATCTCGATTCCACCGGTTATGCCTGGTGGTCGGGTAATGCCCGCCTGATCAATCTCTCCGGTCGCCTGCTCGGCGCCCACGTGGCTCACGCAGGCCTGATGGTCTTCTGGGCCGGCGCCATGATGCTGTTCGAGGTGAGCCACTTCACCTTCGATAAGCCCATGTACGAACAGGGTCTGATCCTGTTCCCCCACGTCGCCACCCTTGGCTATGGCGTGGGTCCCGGTGGTGAGGTCGTTGACCTCTACCCCTTCTTCGTGGTCGGTGTTCTGCACCTGATCAGTTCCGCCGTGCTCGGCCTCGGCGGCCTGTATCACGCCCTGCGTGGCCCCGAAATTCTGGAGAACTATTCCGCCTTCTTCTCGCAGGATTGGCGCGATAAGAACCAGATGACCAACATCATCGGCTACCACCTGATTCTTCTTGGTGTGGGCTGCCTGCTGCTGGTCTTCAAGGCGATGTTCTTCGGCGGTGTCTACGACACCTGGGCTCCCGGTGGCGGCGATGTGCGCCTGATCACCAACCCGACCCTCGATCCCGGTGTGATCTTCGGCTACCTCACCCGTGCCCCCTTCGGCGGTGAGGGCTGGATCATCGGTGTGAACTCCATGGAGGACATCATCGGTGGCCACATCTGGCTCGGCCTGACCTGCATCTTCGGTGGCATCTGGCACGTGGTCACCAAGCCCTTCGGCTGGGTGCGCCGTGCCTTCATCTGGAACGGTGAGGCCTACCTGAGCTACAGCCTCGGCGCCCTGAGCTTCATGAGCTTCATCGCCTCGGCCTACATCTGGTTCAACAACACCGCCTACCCCTCCGAGTTCTACGGCCCCACCAACGCCGAGTCCTCCCAGGCCCAGAGCTTCACCTTCCTGGTGCGTGACCAGCGCCTCGGCGCCAACATCGGTTCGGCCATGGGCCCCACCGGTCTGGGCAAATACCTGATGCGCTCCCCCACCGGCGAGATCATCTTCGGTGGTGAAACCATGCGCTTCTGGGACTTCCGTGGTCCCTGGCTGGAGCCGCTGCGCGGTCCCAACGGCCTGAGCCTCGACAAGCTCCAGAACGACATTCAGCCCTGGCAGGTTCGCCGCGCGGCTGAATACATGACCCACGCCCCCAACGCGTCGCTGAACTCCGTGGGCGGCATCATCACCGAGCCCAACTCGGTGAACTTCGTGAACATCCGCCAGTGGCTGGCCGCGACCCAGTTCGTGCTCGCCTTCTTCTTCCTGGTGGGTCACCTCTGGCACGCCGGCCGCGCCCGCGCCGCCGCTGCCGGCTTCGAGAAGGGCATCGACCGCAAGGCCGAACCCGTGCTCGCCATGACCGACCTCGACTGAGGCCGTTCAACCGATCGCCGGCCCGCCGGCATTGCCCTCACCCCCAGCCGGGGTGGGGGTTTTTCATTGGCAGCCCCCAAGGCTCTGCCTAGCCTTCAAGCACATCGCTCAATCGCGGGAATGAGCATCCAGACCACCGAGGCATCCATGCAGCAGCTGCCATTCCGGCTGGCTGGAGCCACCGGCGCCGCTCTGGCCCTGACGCTGGCGTTCACTCCGGCACCGATCAGGGCTCAGGCGAGCATCAACGGGCCAGCGCCCGGCGTGATCTGCGACCAGACCGGCGGCGTCTGCTACGACCGCCAGGGCCCCTCCATCGGCCTCACCCAGACCTACCTCGGCAGCATTGCCGCCGGTCGCCTGACCGACAGCCTGCGCAACCAGCCGCCCACAACGGAGTTCCGCCTCAGCAACGGCGCCGTGTGCGACACGCGCGCTGGAGCCTGCTGGAGCGATGGCTGGCCGAAAACCCAGCTGGCGACCAGCCTCACCCAGCAGCTGTTCGGAGCGCTGCCCGCAGGCCAGAGCGGGCTTCAGGGCCTCCAGTCGCCCCAGCGAGGCGTTGTCTGTGACCCCGCGGGCCAGGTCTGCTACGACCAGGACGGTCTGTCCCTGGGGCTCACCCGCGAGTACTACGGCGCCCTCGCCGAACAGACGGTGCTGCGCAACCTCGGCGGCCAGGCCCCTCCGAAACAGTTCCGCCTGAGCGAAGGCAGCGCCTGTGATGTGCAGGCGCGCACCTGCTGGAGCGACGGCTGGAGTCGCCAGCGGGTGAATGTGGCGCTCAGCAATCAACTGTTCAGCGCTGGTGGCGGCATGCCGACCGGTGGCGGCAGACCCCAGCCCGGCGGGGTGACCCAGGCCAGCCGTCCGGCCCAGTGCCGCGTCACCCGCTGGTTCAAGGTGCTTTACAACGGCACGTGCACCATTGAGGAGAGCGGTGGCAATCGCGGCCGCAACCTCAACGTGCAACTGCCCGATGGCCTCTACGCCATCAGCCGGCAGCGCGGCGGTACGTACCAGCTCACCGATCCCCAAGGCAAGATCTGGCCTCTGCAGGTCCGCGATCAGGGGACATCCCTCAGCATGATCTGGTCGGATCGGGTGCTGAGTGTGACCCCGCAGAACAAACCCGCCAGCGGCATGAGCCTGGGGCAGCTGATCAACAGCCTGCTGGGTCAGTGATCTCGGGCTCAAGCCAGCGCCGCAACAACGGCAGGCTCAGCCCGATCACATTCGAGACGCACCCCTCAATCCGCTCCACCAGTGCGCCGCCACGGCCCTCCAGGGCAAAACCACCGGCGCACTGCAGCGGCTCACCGCTGGCAACGTAGGCCTCGATCGCCCGTTCACCCAGTGCGGCGAACTGCACGCGCGTGGTCACAGTGGTGAGTCGCTCAGTGGTGAGTCGCTCAGCGATGGGTCGCCCATCGGTGCCGCCACCCGCCGCGGCAGGACCCGTGAGCAGGCAATGGCCTGTGTGCAGCTCGGCCCAGCCTCCGGCCATGCGCCGCCAGCGGTCGATCGCCTCGGCCGCGTTCGCGGGCTTGCCGAAAACCTCACCCTCGAACACCAGCACGGAATCACAGCCCAGCACCCAGCGGATCAGGGCATCGTCCAGCCCGGCACAGACCGCCTTGGCCTTGGCCTGGGCCAGCAGCTGCACCAGCCGCTGCGGATCGGGATCGTGGATCGAGTCCTCATCCACACCGCTCACCAGCACCCGGTGCGGGATCGCGGCCTGCTGCAGCAGCCGACGGCGAGCGGGGGAGGCGGAAGCCAGCAGCAGCACGGCGCAACCGAGAGGGGCTGGACAGGACAATGGCAGCGGAAGCCCCCACCGCGTGACCGCTCCAGCCGCCAACCACCGGGACCAGCAGGCCCGTGAGCACGCCCTGGAGCGCGCCCGCAGAGCCGTGCGCTGCCTGCCGTTTCGGCGGCGCTTCTACAACGAGCTGGACACCTCAGCGATGAGCAGCGGCCAGCTCGCTGCGCGACACGACTGGGCAGCGATCAGCCAAAGGCCGCTGACGGCCGGTGAGGCGGAAGCACTCTTCATCTGGCTGATCCAGCTCGGCGTGCTGCGCCGCGAGGTGGATGGCCAGGGTCTCACCGAACGGGTGCGGCTGACTCCCCTGGGCCGCCAGGTGCTGACGCCATGGTCAGAGCGAATCCCGCCGGCCGGTCCAGCCAGTCGCCTGCGCCACTGGTTGCAGCGCCACAGGCCACGGCTGTGAGCAGGTCAACCGCCGGAAACCGGGCCAGCCCCCTGATGGTGCTCGGCACCAGCAGCGGCGCCGGCAAGACGTTGATGACAGCCGCCCTCTGCCGGGTGCTGCGCCGTCGCGGCGAGACGCCGCTGCCCTTCAAGGGCCAGAACATGAGCAACAACGCCTGGGTGGATCAGGCCGGCGGTGAGATGGCCTACTCCCAGGCCTTGCAGGCCTGGGCAGCCGGGCTTGAACCGCAATGCGCCATGAATCCGGTGCTGCTCAAACCCCAGGGAGACAGCACCAGCGAGGTGATTCATCTGGGCCGCTCGGTGGGCAACTGCCGCGCCGAGCACTACTACCGCGACTGGTTTCGTCCCGGTTGGGCCGCGATTCGCACCGGCCTCGATGACCTGCAGGCGGCCTATCCCAGCGGCCGGCTGGTGCTCGAGGGGGCCGGCAGCCCGGTGGAGGTGAACCTGCAGCCGCGCGACCTCACCAACCTGCGCCTGGCCCAGTACCTGCGGGCCCGCTGCATCCTGGTGGCCGACATCGAGCGGGGTGGTGTGTTCGCCCAGCTGGTGGGCACCCTGGCGCTGCTGCGGCCGGTGGAGCGTCCACTGATCCGCGGCCTGCTGATCAACCGCTTCCGGGGCCGCCGTGAACTGTTCGACGAGGGCCGCCGCTGGCTGGAGACCCACACCGGCATCCCCGTGCTCGGGGTGATGCCCTGGCTGGATGAACTGTTCCCGCCGGAGGACTCGCTCGATCTGCTGGAGCGCCGCGGCCGCAAGGCCGGCGCCGAGCTGGAGATCGCGGTGCTCAGGCTGCCGTCGCTCAGCAATTTCTCCGATCTCGATCCGCTGGAGGCCGAACCCTCGGTGCAGCTGCGCTGGGTGGCGCCCGGCGAAGAGCTCGGCCGGCCGGATGCAGTGGTGGTTCCCGGCAGCAAGCAGACCCTGCGTGATCTGGCTGCCATCCGCAGCAGCGGCCTGGCACAGAGCCTGCATGCCTATGTGGCCGGCGGTGGCCATGTGTTCGGCATCTGCGGTGGCCTGCAGCTGCTGGGGCGGGAACTGAGTGATCCACAGGGTCTGGAGGGTCAGAGCGATGGGCTCGTGGCCGGCGCCTCCCTCTGCAGCGCGGGGCTGGATCTGCTGCCCCTGCGCACCGTGTTCGGCGATGGCAAGGCCCTGCGTCAGCGTCGCTGCCGCGCCCTCTGGCCTGCCCTTGCCGAAGGGGACGAGCACGACACATCCGCTGACGCTGACCAGCAGCAGGAGCTCGACCTGGAGGGCTTCGAGCTGCATCGGGGCAGCACCACCACCCTGAGCCCCTGCCGCCCCCTGTGCGCCGATCCCGATCTGGGCTGGCTGCAGGCCCGCGGCGACCAGGGCGGCCTGGTGGCGGGCACCTACCTGCACGGGGTGTTCGAGAGCGGTCCCTGGCGGCGGCGCTGGCTGAACCGACTGCGGCGGCGGCGGGGGTTGCCGATGCTGAGCGAACGGCAACCGCACCACAGCCGTCAGCGTGACCAACTGCTCGAACGCCTCGCCGATGCCTTCGAACAGCACGTGAACCTGGAGCCGTTGCTGGAGCAGCCATGAACCGCCAGCCTCCACCTCCGCGCCAGTCCGCTGAACAGTCACCGTCTGAGGTGCTGATCCACTGGCCGGATGGCAGCAGCAGCCGGGCGACCAGTGGCACGAGCTGGCTGGAGGCCGCCCATGCCGCCGGCGTCCTGATCCCAACCGGCTGCATGGGCGGCAGCTGCGGGGCCTGCGAGATCGACGTGAACGGCCACACCGTTCGCGCCTGCATCAGCAGCGTGCCCGCCAGCCGCAGCGGCAGCCTCAGCGTCGAACTCACCAGCGATCCCTACTGGTGAGCGCGAGCGGGCAAACCGCCGCAACAAGAACGCGCTCAGGCCTGGATCAGACCGCCGCCCAGCACCAGCTCACCGGCGTAGAACACCGCCGCCTGCCCAGGCGTGATCGAGAACTGCTCCTCGGCGAACTCCAGACGGCAGCGATGGGGCCGACCGGCGGCCAGATCGGCCTCGATGGGCTGCAGTGGTGTGAGCAGGGCCTGCACCGGCGCACTGCGGTAGCGCACCTGCACCTCCACCGGCAGCGGCGCCTGCGGCGGCGGCACCGACAGCCAGTTCACCGCCCCCACCGCGGCGTCGCTGCGGGCGGCCTCGGCGCGGGGGGCCACCACCACCCGGTTCATGGCCGCATCGAGTTGCACCACGTGCAACGGCTCGCTCCAGGCCACGCCGAGCCCCTTGCGCTGGCCGATCGTGAAGTGCTGCACACCCTCGTGCTGGCCCAGCACCCGGCCGTCGCGCAGCACGATCTCGCCGGCCCGTGGCGGCAGGTAGGCATCGAGGAAGGCCTTCATCGAACCGTGGTGATCCGCCAGGCACAGGTCCTGGCTTTCGGGCTTGTCGGCGGTCCGCAGGCCATGGCGCGCCGCCTCCAGGCGGGTGTCGGGCTTTGTGAGCTCTCCGAGCGGGAACACCAACTGCCCCAGAGCCTGCTGCGGCAGGTCGTAGAGGAAATAGCTCTGATCCTTGCGGGCATCAAGGCCGCGCAACAGCTGATGGCGACCGTTCTCGCTCACCTCGCCGTGACGGATGCGGGCGTAGTGGCCGGTGGCGAGGCGGCCGATGCCACGCTCCTGCTCAGCCCACTGCAGCATCGGCCCGAACTTCACCTCGCGATTGCAGCGCGAGCAGGGCAGCGGTGTGACACCGGCGCCGTAGCCCTCCACCAGGAAATCAACGATCTGCGCCTTGAAGTGCTCGCGGAAATCGACCACATGGTGGGGCACCTCCAGCTGCTCGCAGATGCCGGCGGCATCCACCAGGCCCTCGGCGCAGCAGGCCCCCTTGCCGCTCATCAGCCAGAGGGTGAGCCCCTCCACCTGCCAGCCGGCCTCCACCAGCAGCGCCGCCGTGAGTGAGCTGTCGACGCCACCGGACAGACCCACCACCACCCGGTGCTCTCCGGGCCAGTCGGCCAGACGCTGCAGCGCCTGCGCACCGGCCATGGTGGCGGCGACGCTCGGATCGGCAGGGGCTGGAGGGGCGGAGAAACGGGCCAAATCGATACGCACGCCGGACGAGGGGCGACAACGCCGGCGCTCTCCCCATCATGGAACCGCACCCACCAAGCCAGCCGTGGCCGATCTCCCCTGGCCGAGTCGCGACAGCGACCACCTACTGGTGAGTTCCGCCCAGATGGCGGCGCTGGAGGAGCAGCTGTTCGCCAGCGGGCTGCCGGTGGAGGCCCTGATGGAGAAGGCTGCCCTGGCCATCACGGCCGAACTGCGTTGCTCCCCTTGGTGGCGGCAGCTGCGGCAGCGGGGCGCCCTGGTGCTGGTGGGGCCAGGCCACAACGGTGGCGACGGACTGGTGGTGGCACGTGAGCTGCAGCTGGCGGGCATCGCCGTGCGGATCTGGAGCCCGTTCGAGCGCCATAAACCCCTCACCGCCGCCCACTGGCGCCATGCGCGCTGGCTCGGCATTCCGACCCTGGAGCAGCCGCCGGATCCAGCGGATCCGGCCGTGTGGCTTGATGCCCTGTTCGGCATCGGCCAGAGCCGCCCGCTGGAGGAGCCGGTCGGCGCTCTGCTGCAGGCCCGCGGCCGGCAGGGTGCCGACGGCTTGATCGCCATCGATGTGCCCAGCGGCCTCTGCGCCGACAGCGGCCGCCCCCTGGGCGACGGCTGTGCCCGTGCCGCCCTCACCTGCTGCATCGGCCTGATCAAACAGGGCCTGGTGCAGGACGACGCGCTGGCCTGGGTGGGACAGCTGCAACGCATCGATCTGGGCTTGCCTGCGAGCCTGCTGGCGACGCTGCCCAGCCGGCAGCCGCTGCTGCTGCAGGCGGATGATCAGGGCAGCATCCCCTGGCCTGCCCCGCCTGCCGCCGCCGGCAAGTACGCCCGTGGCCGGCTGCTGGTGGTGGCGGGCAGCGATGCCTATCGCGGTGCTGCCGCCCTCTGCCTGCAGGGGGCGAGCGCCAGCGGCTGCGGCAGCCTGCGAGCCGTGCTGCCGGAGGCCATGGCTGCGCAGCTCTGGCAGAGCCTGCCGCACGTGGTGGTGAGCGCCGGCCTCGGCAGCCACGCAGCGGGGGCCCTGCGGCTGGAGTCGCTGCCGGCCTCAGCCCTGGAGCGCCTCGATGCCCTGGTGCTGGGGCCGGGACTGGGCCTGGAGCCCGATCTGGGAGCAGAACAGGGGGCCGATCAGCGGGGCGATCGGCGCACCGACGCGATCTGGGAGGCCATCCAACAGCTGCCCGCCCTGCTGCTGCTGGATGCGGACGGGCTGAACCGACTGGCCCGGATGGGCACCGCATCCGCCTGGCTGCGCGGACGCCGCGGCCCCACCTGGATCACGCCCCATGTCGATGAATTTCACCGACTGTTTCCCGATCTGGGCGGCCAGCCCCCCCTGCAGGCAGCGGCGGCGGCGGCTGAGCGCAGCGGAGCATGCGTGCTGCTCAAGGGAGCCCGCAGCGTGATCGCGGCCCCCGATGGCCGCCGCTGGCAACTGGGTTGGGCCCATCCCGCCGCAGCCCGGGCCGGCCTGGGGGATGTTCTGGCCGGCTACGCCGGGGGCCGGGGCGCCATCGCCCTGGCTGCCGGAGCCCCGGCTGATGGGGCCCTGCTGGCCAGCGCAGCCCTGGAACACGCCCAGGCCGCTGATCAGGCCGTGCGCACCGAAGGCAGTGGCGGGGCCACACCCATGGCTGTGGCAGCGGCGCTCGCGACGGGTGCTTGCAACACAACACAAACATCCGCAACAGAATGAGCAATCGCAACGCAACAATCGAGGCCATGACCGGCTCCTGGAGCAGCTCCGCTCTGGACTCGCTGTCAGGAAACCAGCAAGAGCCGCTGAGCGATCTCGATTTCGACACGCAAATGTGTGGCTTTACGGCCCAATGCTGAAGGGTTACTGAAGTAACACTGGCGACGGATCAATTCATAGGAGATTGCTCGGACTTTCCACGTACGGGCTCATGACGGCCTCCAGCCTTTCCGGCAGCAGCCAGCGCCGCCGGGGTAGTGACCCGATCAGTTGGTACCTCACCAGCATCGGCAGAGTCCCCCTGCTCACACCAGCTGAGGAGATCGAACTCGGTAATCAGGTGCAGGTGATGATGCGGCTGGTGGAGGAAGATCGGGGCGAAAACTACAGCGATCGTGAGAAGAAGCTGATTCGCGTTGGCCGCCGCTCCAAGGAGCGGATGATGAAAGCGAACCTGCGTCTTGTTGTCAGCGTTGCTAAGAAATATCAGGGCAAGGGTCTGGAGCTGCTCGACCTGATTCAGGAGGGCTCCCTCGGCCTGGAGCGGGCCGTTGAGAAATTCGACCCCACCCGCGGCTACAAGTTCTCCACCTATGCCTTCTGGTGGATCCGCCAGAGCATGACCCGTGCGATCGCCTGCCAGTCGCGCACCATCCGCCTGCCGGTGCACCTCTCGGAGCGCCTCACCGCCATCCGCAAGGTGAGCCTGGATCTGGCCCACAAGCTCGGCGCGATGCCCAGCCGCAAGGAGATCGCCGAAGCGATGGACATGCCCATCGACGAGCTCGATTCACTGTTGCGCCAGGCCCTGACCACCTCCAGCCTCGATGCGCCGGTGAACGGCGAAGAGGGCCGCAGCTTCCTGGGCGACCTGATCGCCGACAACAGCCACGCCGAACCGCTCGAGCAGGTGGAGCGCGGCATCCATCACGAGCAGCTGGGCCGCTGGCTCACGCACCTGACCGACCAGGAGCGTCAGGTGCTGGAACTGCGCTTCGGTCTCGAGGGAGAGGAGCGCCACACCCTGGCGGAGATCGGCCGCATGCTCGATGTGTCGCGCGAGCGGGTGCGGCAGGTGGAACTCAAGGCCCTGCGCAAGCTGCGCCACCTCACCCGCAGAATGCCTCCGGCGATGTGATCGCACTGTTCTGAGGCCACCGTTCGTCTACCACCCGGCCTACTCGGCGCCGCTGCCCAGCAGCCATCGCTTTCCGATGGGCAAGTTCCAGCTGCTGCATGCCCTGCTGCTGCATCAGGGGCTGGCCGAGCCCGATCAGTTCCAGCAGCCGCTGCCGGCACCGCGGCGCTGGCTGGAACTGGTGCATGGTCGCTCGTATCACCAGGCTTTCGCACGCGGTGAACTGAGCCGGGCGGCCGAGCGACGCATCGGGCTGCCGGCCACCGCGCCGCTGGTGCGGCGCAGCTGGCTGGCCGTGGGCGGAACGGTGCTCACAGCTCGGCTGGCGCTTCAGCATGGCCTGGCCTGCCATCTGGCAGGAGGCACGCATCACGCGTTCCCGCACTACGGCAGCGGCTTCTGCATCTTCAACGACTGTGCCGTGGCCGCCCGGGTGCTGCTGGAGGAAGGAGCGGTGCAGCGCCTGATGGTGATCGACCTGGATGTGCACCAGGGTGACGGCACCGCGGCGATCTTCGCCGCTGATCCCCGTGTGTTCACCGTCTCGGCGCACTGCAGCAGCAACTTCCCGCTGCACAAGCAGCACAGCGACGTCGACCTCGGACTCGCCGACGGCCTGGAGGATCACGACTACCTGCGCAGCATCGGCGACCTGGTACCCGATCTGCTCGATCAGGTGCACCCCGATCTGGTGCTCTACAACGCCGGCGTCGATCCCCACCGCGGCGATCGCCTCGGGCGACTCAACCTCAGCAGCGAGGGGCTACTCAACCGCGACCGGCTCGTCCTCGACGCCTGTCTGAGACGACGCATCCCCGTGGCCACGGTGATCGGTGGCGGCTACGACGATCTGGAGCCCCTGGTGGAGCGCCACAGCCTGGTGTTCCGGGCTGCCAGCGAGCAGGCCAGGCTGCATGGGCTGTGAAAGAGATCGAACGCTGAAGCCGCGCTTCAGTCTTCGGCCCAGATGTAGCGGGTGAGCTCTTCGGGTTTGGGTTCCGGTGCCGCCAGGGCGAACTCGACACAGTCGGCCACCTCGGCATCGATCTCCTTCTCGATCTCCTTGAGCTCCTCGGCCGTGGCCAGCGACTGCGCGATCAGATCGGCCGCGAGCCGCTTGATCGGGTCGCGCTGGGCCCAGAACTCCTTCTCGGCCTCGGCGCGCAGTTCATCGGGATCGGCCAGGGAGTGACCGCGGAAGCGGTAGGTGAGGCACTCCAACACGGTCGGGCCTTCGCCGGCGCGGGCCCGTTCGATCGCACGCTGGGCGGCGGCACGCACCGCCAGCACATCCATGCCGTCCACCTCTTCACCGGCCATGCCGAAGGCGGCCGCCTTGCGCCAGATCTCCGGGTGGCTGGTGGCCCGATCGTGCTCCATGCCGATGGCCCACTTGTTGTTCTCCACCACGAACAGGATCGGCAGCTTCCAGAGGGCCGCCATGTTCAGGCACTCATAGAACTGGCCGATGTTGCAGGTGCCATCGCCGAAGAACGCGGCCGTGACGGAGTCGCTGCTGGCATCGCCAAGGGCATCGCGCTTGTAGCGGCTGGTGAAGGCGGCCCCCAGCGCCACCGGAATGCCCTCACCGATGAAGGCATAACCACCAAGCAGATGGTGCTCTTTGGAGAACAGGTGCATCGAGCCGCCGCGGCCCTTGCTGCAGCCGGTTTCCTTGCCGAACAGCTCACTCATCACCTCGCGGGCCGGCACGCCGCAGCTGAGGGCGTGCACGTGGTCGCGGTAGGTGCTGCAGAACCAGTCGTGCTGCAGCTTCATCGCCCTGATCACGCCCGTGCTCACGGCCTCCTGGCCGTTGTAGAGGTGCACAAAGCCGAACATCTTGCCCCGGTAATACATCTCGGCGCACTTGTCCTCAAAGCGCCGGCCCAGGGTCATGTCGCGGTAGAGCATCAGGCCCTCCTCGCGGCTGACCGTCGCCCGTGTGCCGGGGTAGAGGTTCAGCAGACGCTCGGCGTGCAGACCCACGGCATTGATGTCGGCCGAGCAGGTGGGTGCACCACTGGTGGCCATTCCCTGACCGAGATCTGCCTGTGTCATGACCGGAATCTGGCGGCGGGGCGCATCTGATGCTGGATCGACTGTACGGGGTCTCACTCCGAACACAGTGACCGATGCGGCCAAAATCGCAGACCCTGCCTACAGTCCTGCCCTAGCGAAGGCCACGGCTTGGAACTGCCGATCGACCATTTCCGGTTGCTTGGGGTGAGCCCCACCACCGATGGCCAAACCGTGCTGCGCACCCTTCAGCAGCGGCTGGATCGGGCCCCCGACCAGGGCTTCACCCACGACACCCTGCAGGCCAGGGCCGACCTGCTGCGTTCCAGTGCCGAACTGCTCAGCGATGAGGAGCGCCGCCACGCCTACGAACGGGAGCTGACCTCCATCGCCGACAGCGACGGCGGTGCCGTGGCCGGACTCGAGATTCCGCCCTCACGTGAGGTGGGTGGACTGCTGCTGCTGCTGGAGGCCGGCCAGGCACTGGAAGCGTTCGACGCCGCCAGCCGGGGTCTGCAGCCACCCCAGGCCCCGGCGCTGGGCAGCAGCCGCGAGGCCGATCTCAGTCTTCTGGCCGGCCTGGCCTGCCATGCCGCCGCCGGCGACTACCGCAGTCAGCGCCATTACGAAACCGCAGCCCGCACCCTGCAGCAGGGCCTGCAGCTGCTGCAGCGCATGGGCCAGCTGCCGGATCAGCGACGCCGATTGGAACAGGAGCTGAACGCCCTGCTTCCCTACCGCGTGCTCGACCTGATCAGCCGCGATCTCTCGGCCGTGGCCGCGCGCCAGGAGGGCATCGGCCTGCTCGATCAGCTGGTGCAACGCCGCGGCGGTCTGGAAGGGGATGGCGACCCTGCATTCCCCGCCGCTGAATTTGCGCCGTTCTTCCAGCAGATCCGCCAGTTCCTCACCGTTCAGGAGCAGGTGGATCTGTTCAGCCGCTGGGCCGAAGCCGGCTCGAGCAGTGCCGATTGGCTGGCCAGCCTGGCCCTCACAGCCTCCGGCTTCATGCAACGCAAGCCGGAGCGGATCCAGGCAGCACTGCAGCGCCTGCAGAGCGAAACCCAGCCCGGCAGGGAAGCAGCCCAGGCCTGCCAGCTGCTGCTGCTGGGACAAGTGGAGAGCGCCCAGTCCCTGCAGCCCGTGAGCAGAGCAGGCGGCGAGGATCAACTGGCCGGTCTCTGCGCCGACTGCCGCGACTGGCTCAGCCGGGACGTGCTGCCAGGCTTCCGCGACATCGAAGCCGAAGCCGATCTGGAGGCCTGGTTCGCCGACCGCGACGTGCAGGCCTACATCGAGCAGCAGGACCGGATCCGCGGGCGCCGCACGGCGAACGAGGCCAGCTCGAGCAGTCCGAACCTGAGTGGATCCGATCAGAACGGCCTTCCCTGGGGCGGCTTTGCAGGCTTTGGCACGGGTGCAGCCTCCACTGGAAATCCGGCCGCGGTGGAGAGCGGCTCCAGCCCCCTGAGCGGCGCGGGCGCCAGCCGGTTCGATCAGGCTGACGACGACGAGGACCCGGACGACGACGCCCTCTGGGATGGTCCACCCTTCTGGGAGAGCTGGCGTCTGGGTGAACGGCTCAGCCTGTGGCGCAACCGACTGCCGGCCCACTGGCCCCGCTGGAGCGTGCCCGCCGGTGCGGCGATCGCCGTGGCGGTGGTGGGCGGGGTGATCTGGATGATTCTTCGTCCAGGCCTTGATCGAGGCCGGCCCATTCCGGTGCAACCCAGCCCTGCGCTGAGCACAGGCAAGCCAGCCAACACCACCGGCAACCCGGCAGGTTCACCACTGACAGGTTCACCACTGACAAGTTCCCCACCGGCGGTGGCTCCGGCTGAGGCAGCCTCCAGCAGCAACCTGCCGCTGACGACGGCCGAACCGGATGACGCCCAGCTGAAGGCCCTTCTCGAGGCCTGGCTGAAGGCCAAGGCCAGCGTGTTGGCCGGCAGAGAGGCAGCCCAACCGCTCAGCGACCTGGCCCGGCCTCTGCAGATTGAACGTCTGGAGAGCCAGCAGCGTGAGAACCGCAGCCGCGGCGAGGTGGAAAGCTTCGACGCCAGCGTTCAGAGCCTGGAGATCCGCGAGCGCAACCCCAAGCGCATCGCCGCAGCGGTGAGCCTGCGCTACAGCGATCAACGCAGCGATGCCTCCGGACGGGTTCTGAGCCGCACCCCCGCCGGCGAACTGCGCAACCTTTATGTGTTTGCGCGCGACGGCCAGACCTGGCGCGTGGCGGCCTTCCGCCCCGGCAGCTGATCCGCCAGCTGAATCGACCAGCTGAACCGACCAACTGAAGCGAGGCCGGTCGACCACTTTTTACGATCGGCCCATCCAGGGTCCCCGCATGTTCGACGAGCTTTCCCAGCGGTTTGAAGACGCCGTCAAGAACCTGAGGGGCCAGGCGGCCATCAGCGAGGGCAACATCGACGGCGCCCTCAAGGACGTGCGCCGCGCCCTGCTGGAGGCCGACGTGAGCCTGCCGGTGGTGAAGGCCTTCGTTGAGGAGGTGCGCAGCAAAGCCCTCGGCGCCGAGGTGGTGCGTGGCATCAGCCCGGATCAGAAGTTCATCCAGGTGGTGCACGAGCAGCTCGTCGACACCATGGGCGGCGAGAACGCCCCCCTGGCAGCCGGCGGCAAGCTCGGTGAACCCTCCGTGGTGCTGATGGCCGGCCTGCAGGGCGCCGGCAAGACCACCGCCACCGCCAAGCTCGGCCTGTACCTGAAGGAACAGGGCCGCAAGGCGCTGCTGGTGGGTGCGGACGTGTACCGCCCGGCCGCGATCGATCAGCTCAGAACGCTGGGCGGCCAGATCGGCGTGGAGGTGTTCAGCCTCGGCACCGAAGCGAAACCGGAAGACATCGCCGCCGCCGGCATCGCCAAGGCCAAGGCGGAAGGCTTCGACACGGTGCTGGTGGACACCGCCGGCCGCCTCCAGATCGACCAGTCGATGATGGAGGAGATGGTGCGGATCCGCAGCGCCTGCCAGCCCGATGAGGTGCTGCTGGTGGTGGATTCGATGATCGGCCAGGAGGCCGCCGAACTCACCCGCGCCTTCCACGAGCAGGTGGGCATCACCGGCGCCGTGCTCACCAAGCTCGACGGCGACTCCCGCGGCGGCGCCGCCCTCTCAATCCGCAAGGTGAGCGGCGCGCCGATCAAGTTCATCGGCACCGGCGAGAAGGTGGAGGCGCTGCAGCCCTTCCACCCCGAGCGGATGGCCAGCCGCATCCTCGGCATGGGCGATGTGCTCACCCTGGTGGAGAAGGCCCAGAAGGAGGTGGAGCTGGCCGATGTGGCCAAGATGCAGCAGAAGCTCCAGGAAGCGACGTTCGACTTCTCGGACTTCGTGCAGCAGATGCGCCTGATCAAGCGCATGGGCTCCCTCGGGGGGCTGATGAAGCTGATCCCGGGGATGAACAAGATCGACGACGGCATGCTCAAGCAGGGGGAGGAGCAGCTCAAGAAGATCGAGGCGATGATCGGCTCGATGACCGAGGCCGAGCGCCGCGATCCGGATCTGCTGGCCGCCAACCCCTCGCGCCGGCGCCGCATCGCCGGCGGCAGCGGCCACACATCGGCCGATGTGGACAAGGTGCTGCAGAACTTCCAGCAGATGCGCGGCTTCATGCAGCAGATGACCCGCGGCGGCGGCATGCCGGGCATGCCCGGCATGGGCGGCTTCCCCGGGATGGGCGGCTTCCCGGGAATGGGAGGGATGCCGGGCATGGGTGGCATGCCGGGAGGCGGCATGCCTGCGGGCCGTGGCGGCAAGGGCGGCGGCGGCGGCGGCATGCCAAGGCCTCCCAAGCCCGCCAAGAAGCGCAAGGGCTTCGGCGAACTCTGAGGGCGTCAGCCCGCGGGTTATCCTGTTCGTTTGGCGCGCGATTCCCCACGGATCACGCCGCTCCTGTCCCAGTCAGCAAGGCAAGGCCACAATGATCAAGCTCCGCCTGAAGCGGTTCGGTAAGAAGCGGGAAGCGAGCTTCCGCCTGGTGGCCTGCAACAGCACCAGCCGCCGGGACGGTCGTCCCCTGGAGGAGCTGGGCTTTTACAACCCCCGCACCAAGGAGACCCGCCTCGACGCCGAGGCCATCCGCACCCGCCTGGCCCAGGGCGCCCAGCCCACCGACTCCGTGCTGACCCTGCTGGAGCGCGGCGGCCTGGTTGAGAAGAGCGTGCGTCCTTCGGTGGTTGCGGGCCAGAAGAAGCAGGCTGCTGCCCGCGAAGCCGCTGCGAAGCAGGCTGCCAAGGAAGCCGCTGAGGCCAAGGCCGCCGCTGAAGCAAAGGCCGATGCAGAAGCCAAGGCCGCCGAGGAGGCCGCAGCAGCTGCGGCTGCCGCTGCCGAAGCCCCCGCTGACGACGCTGCCGAATCCTGAGGCCCCGCCCCATGTCCGGGGCTGACACCCTTCAGTCGTTCGCGATTGACCTGCCCGACCAGGAGGCCGCCATGGCCCTGGCCGGTGAAGCGGAAGCCACCCTGCATCGCCTCGAGGCCCTTACCGGCGCCTCGTTGGTGCTGCGGGGTCTTTCGCTGCATCTGCGCGGACGGGCCAGCCAGCTGGAACGGGCCTCCGGCCTGGTCGAGCTGCTGCGGCCGCTCTGGCAGGAGGGCCAGAGCATCACCCAGGTGGATGTGCAGACGGCCCTCACTGCCCTCGACACCGGCCGCGGCGAAGAGCACCAGCAGCTCGGCCGCCAGGTGCTGGCCCGCAGCCAGGCCGGCAAGCTGCTGCGCCCGCGCACCCTCAAACAGAAGGCCTACGTGGAGGCGATCGAGCGCCACGATCTCACCCTGGCCCTCGGCCCCGCCGGAACCGGCAAGACCTTCCTTGCGGCCGTGCAGGCCGTGCGCATGCTGCAGGAGCGCAAGGTGGAGCGGCTGATCCTCACGCGCCCCGCCGTGGAAGCCGGCGAGCGGCTCGGCTTCCTGCCGGGCGACCTGCAGCAAAAAGTGGACCCCTACCTGCGTCCCCTCTACGACGCCCTGCACACCCTGCTGGGCCAGGAGCGCACCACGGCCCTGATCGAGAAGAACGTGATCGAGGTGGCGCCGCTGGCCTACATGCGCGGCCGCACCCTGGCCGATGCCTTCGTGATCCTCGATGAGGCCCAGAACACCACCGCCGCGCAGATGCGCATGGTGCTCACCCGCCTGGGCGAGGGATCGCGGATGGTCGTCACCGGCGACCCCACCCAGATCGATCTGCCGGCCGGTCAGCTCAGCGGCCTGATCGAGGCGGCCCAGGTGCTGGAAGGGGTGGAAGGGGTGGCCATCTGCCGGCTCAGCGCCGCCGATGTGGTGCGTCATCCGCTGGTGCAGCGGTTGGTGAACGCCTACGCCAGCCGTGATGCCAACAGGCTGGCACCAGCCACCAACAGGCGATTGGATGGCAGCAACGCCAACCGCACAACCTCTCCTCACCGTGAACAGCGCTGAGCGCCTGCGCATCCCTGCCGAAATTGCCGTGGCGGCCCTGGTGGCCTACATGCTCGGCTTCTGGTTCACCAGCCTCTTCCCTGGCTACCTACCCAAGATCGGTGGCCTCTGGTCGGCGATCTCAGCGATCGTGGTGACCCAGGCCACCCGCAGGGAGACCACCTCCTCGGCCTCCCTGCGGATTCTGGGATCGGCAATCGGCGCCCTCACCAGCGCGGTCTATCTGACCCTGCTGCCCTTTCACCCGCTCGGCATGGCCCTGGCGATCTTTGCCACGGTGCTGCTCTGCACGGTGGTCAGGATCCCCAGCCACGGCCGCCTGGCAGCGATCACGGTGATTGTGGTGATGGTCACCGGCAGCCTGGATCCAAAGCTGAGCCAGGGTCTGAATGCCCTGCTGCGCTTCTTTGAATCCTGCATCGGCACGGGTGTGGCTGTGCTGGGCGTCCGCCTCTGGCCTGGATCAGGACCTGAACCCACCGGCGACGGCTGAAGCAGGTGCCCCATCCCTGAGGCCCTGGCCCCGATAGGGAGATCCGCACCGACAGTGCACCTGCGCAACTCCCGTTCCCTGGTGAGCGCTGGCAGGATGGTCGTAGTCATCCCCCCCTGAGCCATGCCGGCCAGCAGCAATTTCCAGGAGGCCATCCGCGAGGCCCAGTACGGCTCCCTGGTGGGCCCGAACGTGGTGAACAAGGCCCTGCCCTACGTGGGTGGTGGCATGGTGCTCACGGCCGGTGGCGTGATGGGCGGTCTGGCCCTGATGGCCAGCAATCCAGCCGGCTTCATGCCCCTGTTCTGGGTTGCCCTGATCGGCAACTTCATCCTGTTCTTCGTGGCCCAGAACGTTGCCCTCAAGGGCAACAACGGCACCGCCCTGCCCCTGCTCACCGCCTACAGCCTGCTCACCGGCTTCACCCTGAGCGGCATTGTGTACGTGGCCATCGGCACCGCCGGCATCGGCTCGATCGGCATTGCGGCCCTGGCCACCGGCATCACGTTCGTGGCCGCCTCAGTGATGGGCCGTCGCATGAGCGACAGCGTCGGCCAGGCCCTCAGCGGCGTTGTGGGCTTGGGCATCCTCGGCCTGGTGATCGCCATGCTGGTGCAGGTGATCGGTGGCATCTTCGCCCCGGGCATGTTCCACGGCGGCATGTTCGAGCTGATGATCGCCGGCTTCGGCACCGTTCTGTTCGTCGGCGCGGCCTTCGTGGACTTCTACACGATGCCCCGCACCTACAGCGATGAGCAGTACCTGGCCGGCGCTCTGGGCATGTACCTCACCTACATCAACCTGTTCATCTTCATCCTGCGGCTGATCATCGCCCTCAACGGCGGCGGCCGTCGCGATTGATCGAGCAGGCGGGAATCTGAATCCAGGCCCGCCCATTCGTTGCCTCGATTCCTTGATTGAGGATTGATTATTGGCACCCCTCCCGGGGTGCTTTTTTGTGCTCATTGGCGGCGGCAGAGCGCTGTGGGCGTGGCGTCAGCCATCGGCCACCGCCAGCACCGCCCCAGCGATCGCCTGACGCTGCTCCGGGTCGTAGCCCCAGCGATCCAGGAAGGCCACATCCTCCCCCTCGCCGCGGCAGGCCGCCAGCAGGATCTCCAGGCGATCCCGCACGGATGTGGGATCCAGCAGCCGCAGCAGCTCCCGGCAGCGCAGGGCGACCCGCTCGGAGCCGGCCTGCTGCTGCTCATCGCCAGCCCCCTGATGGTGCAGCGCCATGGCGGTGCTCATCGCCAGATTGCGCACGCACAGATCCACCACACCCGCACCCGCGTTGCGCAGAGCCAGGGCCAGCGGATCCGGCAGGCGATCCATCAGCGGGCAATCACCCGCCAGGGCCACCACAAAGAAGCCACGGGCTCCATCCCGGCTGGCCACCAGCTCGGCCACCCGATCGGCCAGCACCTCATCACTGAGCTCGCCGTTCTCCCACAGACCCAGCCACTGCGCCGCGATCTCCATCGCCTGCGGAAAGGTGGGTTCGCGCAGGGTCTCGCTCATGGACTGGGCCACCGGCATCACGGCAACGAGCCTATGGAACGTCGCAGCTGAGCCGGAGGATCAGACGGCGACCAGGCGATTGCGCCCCTCCTCTTTGGCGCGGTACAGCGCGCTGTCTGCGCGGGCCAGAAGCTGCATCGCCTCGCCATCGCTTGAGCGCTGATCGGGAATGGTGCTGGCCACGCCGAGGCTGATCGTCACCACACCGTGGGGATGGGGAAGCGCCCGGGCTTCCACGGCCCTGCGCAGCTGTTCCGAGCAGTGCACGGCCCCGTTCACATCCGTGGTGGTGAGCAGGAGAACGAACTCCTCCCCGCCGTAGCGGAACACCCGATCCTCCGGGCGATGCAAGCCGGCCTGCAGCAGGGCCGCCACCTGCCTGAGGCAGTCGTCACCCGCGGGGTGGCCGAGGCTGTCGTTGTACTGCTTGAAATGGTCGACATCGACCATCACCAGGGCGATCGGTTCCTGACGGCGGCGGCTGTGGGCCCAGGCCTGCGCCAGGGCCTGCTCAAAGCTGCGGCGATTGCCCACGCCCGTGAGGGCATCCTGCGCAGCCAGCTGAGACAGTTCCTGGTTGGCAGCGGCCAGCTCCTGGGTGCGGGCTTGCACCTCCAGTTCAAGATCCCGGTTCCGCTGCTCCAGCGAGCGCTGCTCCCGCCGCCGGAAGCTGATCTCACGACTCACCAGCAGCAGGCCCAGCAGCAGCAGCAGCCCCATGAACAGGGCCACACCCAGATGCAGCGCCCGCAGTTCCCGGCCCACCAACGCCTGGATGGCTGATCCGTCCACCTTGTAGACGGCGATGGCATTGAGTCTGGGCAGCCGCGCCACCAGCAGATGGTCTGCACCGAGCTCCAGGCTGAACACCTCTGCCTGGCCGGGGGGTGGCGCAAGCACGCGGCGATGGCTCGCAGGCAGACGGGCACCCTCCCGGGCCGTGGACGCCCCCTGAACCAGCAGGTGCCCGTCGGCGGACACCACATAGAGCGCTCTGGCGGTGAGACGATCCGTCTGCTGATCCAGCCGGATCAGCCAGCGCAACAGATCGCGCAACAGCAGATCGTGGCCGACGGAGCCCGCCCACTGGCCTGCCTGGCGGAAGGGAGCGACCACGCTGATCAGCCATTCACGGGCCGCCGGGTCATAGGTCGGTCGGGTCCAGCGCGGAGTGCCGGCAGGATTGAGCGCCGGTGCAGTCAGTTGGACCCAGTCTGTGGATCGGTAATCGAGATCCGCAGACGCATCGCGGATGAACGTCGGCTTGGCGGGCCAGAAGATCAGCTCGCCACCGCTGAGCGGCAGAACCCAGGTGTTCTCCAGGATGCCGCTCGAAACTCCAAGCCCGAACAGGCTGACGGTGGTTTGAGCCTGGGCGAAGAAGGCGCGTGAGGCTTCCGTGCGCGCTGCCGATGCGGGAAGCCAGAGTCC
>Ga0208361_1000197_pt1 | contig 20569 bp, 12 predicted proteins | sample LakMenEpi05Aug10_FD_150670 | JGI IMG/M metagenome (GOLD analysis project Ga0208361, IMG submission 150670) | Freshwater microbial communities from Lake Mendota, WI - 05AUG2010 deep hole epilimnion (SPAdes) | ecosystem: Environmental > Aquatic > Freshwater > Lake > Epilimnion/Euphotic zone ... | reverse complement strand
CCGGTGGAACAGATCAGCACCTCCTCGGCCGTCAGCCCCAGGCGCTCGGCCGCCGCCGCTGTGGCTGCGAGGCTGTCGGCCAGGCCGCGATCACCGGTGCAGGCATTGGCCTGGCCGGAATTGCTGAGCACCGCCCGGGCACGGCCGCCGCTGGCCTGCAGGCGCTCGGCGCAGAGATCCACGCAGGCGGCACGCACCAGCGAGGTGGTGAACGTGCCGGCGCACACGGCGCCTTCCGGTGCCAGCAGCAGCGAGAGATCGGGGTTACCGGAGGGCTTGAGGCCGGCGGTGATGCCGGCAGCCAGGAAGCCGGCCGGGGCGGTGACGCCGCCGGGGATCGGGTGCCAGGGATGGGTCACGGCAGAACGTGCGACGGCAGGGTGGGCTGATCCACCGAGCATCGGACAGCACAGGGCTGCGGCTGCCGGCAACGGCGCCGATCAGACTGCAGGCGCCAGTACCTGCGCGCATCAATGCCAGCGGAGCCGAGCGGGAGCGGGTTGGCAGTGACTCCCGGCACGCTCGATGCCGCAACCCTGGCCTGCTGCCAGGCCGTCGTGGGCCGTCTGTTCCCTTGGGACACCAACCGCGCCCTCGAACTCGCTCTGCTCAAGACCTTCTGCCTGCCCTCAATCTCAGCACTGCTGCAGCGCACCGGCGAGTTCGAACAGCGGCCGCGTAAGCGCTACGACGACACCGGCCTGATGCTGGCCGAGCTGGTGCGGCTCGGGCCAGACAGCCCCGGCGGCCGGGCGGTGATCGGACGGCTCAACCGCATCCATAACCACTACACCATCAGCCAGGCCGATTTCGCCTATGTGCTCTCGGGCTTCGTGGCCGAACCGATTCGCTGGCTGCAGCGCTACGGCTGGCGGCCCCTGAGCGCGGCGGAGCAGCAGGCTCTCTTCCGCTTCTGGGATCATGTGGGGGCGCTGATGGGCATCGCCGAGCGCCCCGCCAGCCTCGAGGCACTGCTCGCCCTGAACGGGCAGGTCGAACGGGAGCTGTTCCGGGCCGCCGCCAGCAACCGAAGCGTGGCCGACGCCACCCTGGCGATGCTGCTGAGCGACTGTCCGCCGCCGTTGCGCACCCCGGTGGCGGCGGTACTGCGGGGACTGCTGGAGCCGGAGGTGCTCGCCAGCCTGGGCTGGCGGCAGACGCCGCAATGGCTGGCGGCGCTGCTGCGCAGCGGCCTGCGGCTGCGCAGCCGCCTGCTGAACCTGCGCCAGCGGCTGCGGCCGGCCCGGAGCCAGCGCTTCTACTCCGAACGCCCCACCCCAAGCTATGGAAAGCAGTTCCAGCTGGAGCAGCTGGGGCCACCGGCCATGCTCGAACGCCTCAACAGCCCGCGCTGGGGCGGATGCCAGCGGCGCATCGGCCTGACAGGCGGCATCGCCACAGGCAAAAGCAGCGTGGGCCGCTTGCTGGCTCAGCGGGGGCTGCCAGTGCTCGATGCCGATGTGTTCGCCCGCGAGGCCCTGGCCCCGGGCAGTGCGGGCGCACGGGCGGTGCTGGCGCGCCATGGCGCGTTGGTGCGCGCCAAGACACAACCTGCCGCCGACAGCGACAGCCTCGACGTAATCGACCGCGGCGCTCTGGGGCGGATCGTGTTCACCGATCCGGCGGAGCGGATCTGGCTGGAGCAGCTGGTGCACCCGCTGGTGCGGGCGCGCTTCAACAGCGATCTGGAGCGACTGGCCAGCGCCCCGCAGGTGGTGCTGATGATCCCGCTGCTGTTCGAGGCCGGCCTGGAGGAACTGTGCAGCGAGGTCTGGCTGGTGGACTGCGACGAGCAACAGCAGCTGCAGCGGCTGATGGCCCGTGATGGCCTCAGCGAGGCCGACGCCCGCGCCCGTATCGCCGCCCAGTGGCCACTGGCACGCAAACGTGAGCTGGCGGATCGACTGATCGACAACAACCACGAACCGCACGCATTGATCGACCAGCTGGAGCAGGCCCTCGCAAACAAGTCAGGTGCTCGCTGCTGAGCGCGCAGCAGCAGCCCCACGATCAGCTCACCAACGACACAAACTCCTCGAATTTGTAGTCGGGGAACGCATCCACATACTTGATCGTCACGCCCACATCCGGGTCCAGATGCTGGCGAACCAGCTCCGCCAACGCCTCTTCCTGCTGACCCAGGGGGCGCGACATCAGCTGCATCTCAATCTGGCCAATCGCCGTCTGCACGACCTTGAAGCGCTCAATGCCGAATCGTTCTGAATAGTAGTCAGAACCAAACACGGGCCACTTCCTGTCTCCATTCGCCAGCACATACATGTTGCGAATGCGCCCCCTGACCCTTCCGATCGTTTGCAAGCCTCTGCCACAGGAACAGTGCGCCAACTCAATCTTATCGCCATGCTGATATCTTCGGACGTAGGGGTTGGTCAGCGTTGTGATCACCAGCCCACCCTCTGCATCCGTTTCAACCAGCTGGTTTTCCATCACATGCAGCACCGAGCGGTTATCCGGGCATTCGATCGCGATCGTGCCACATTCCTCACTGGAATACGTCGACCCACCAACCTCACTGCTGCCTTTCCAATCCAGCAGACTCGGGATCCTGGCCAGATCCAACCTGGACACGATTGTTGGCGGCGCCATCAGATAGTGGGGCTTTTTCTCTTCCAGCCACGCCTGCAGCACACTGATCGGCTCTGAGCCGATCACAAACATCCTGCCCTGAACCGGCTCCAGTGAAGCCGGAATCCCCCAGGAATCCCGATCCTCTCGCCGAGCAAGAGGCTTGATGATCGCGACATGCCTGCTCACGTCCCAGCGGCGCCAGCGCAGCGCCCTGATGCTGGTTGCCATGTACCAGATGTAGTCGCTGTAGGTTTTCTCAATGGTCACGGGTTCGCCTGTGGAGCCGGCAGTCCTGCAGCGATAGAAACCTGGAGCCATCGCCATCGCCCTGAGATCCCGCCGGCTGGTCAAGCCCAGACCTGCCAACGAATCCAGCGCCGGCCTGTGCTCCCATTGGGAGTGTTCAAGCTGCTGCACCAGTGCAACCACATCCGCGGCAGTCTGCTCAGACGGAAGAGCGGTCATTCCGTCACTTCTGGCGCCCGAATCGCCACTCAGAGAGGGAGTAGATCTCCATCCGCTGCGAGCTGGCTGGAGCCTTCACAACACCTGACGGACAGGGAACGCACGAGGCAACAGGCATGGCATCAAGGCGGCGGCTGCAGACGCGCGCAGGAAAAGCAGAACAGCTCCGGCCGCACATCCTCAGCCCTTCAGCATCTGATTGAGGATCTGGTTGGCGAGCTTGGGATCGGCCTTGCCGCCGGTCTTCTTCATCAGCTGACCAACGAAGAAGCCCTGCAGCTTGGTCTTGCCACCGCGGAAGGCCTCCACCTCCTCAGGGTGGGCCGCCAGCAGCTCCTGCACAATCGCCGTGATCGCCGCCGGGTCGCTGATCATGCCGAGGCCGCGGGCTTCCACGATCGCCTTGGGTGAGCCGCCCTGCTCGAGCAGCTCCGGCAGGATCTCCTTGGCGATCTTGCCGCTGATCACGCCGCCATCGATGAGCTGCACCATCTCGGCGAGCTGCTCGGGGCGGAAGGGCAGCTCGCTGAAGCTGAGGCGGTTGGCATTCACGTGGGCAGCGATGTCGCCGGTGATCCAGTTGGCCAGGCCCTTGGCATCGGCGCCAGAGGCCACAGCCGCCTCGAAATAGGCGGTCATGGGCCGCTCATCGGTGAGCACGCGGGCGTCGTAGATCGAGAGGCCCAGCTGCTCGGCGTAGCGGTGCCGCTTGGCGGCCGGCAGTTCGGGCAGTTCGGCGCGCCAGGCCTCGCGCTGGGCGGGGCTCACCTCGATCGGGCCGAGATCGGGATCGGGGAAGTAGCGGTAATCGCTGGCCCCTTCCTTGCTGCGCATGCTCTTGGTGAGCTGCTTGCCCTCATCCCACAGCCGCGTTTCCTGCACCACCGGCTCGCCGGCCTCATAGGCCTTGATCTGGCGCTGAATCTCGTACTCGCAGGCCTTCTGGATGGCCGAGAACGAGTTCATGTTCTTGATCTCCACCTTGGTGCCGAAGGGCGCATCCGGCCCGCGGCGCACGGAGATGTTGACGTCGCAGCGCAGGGAACCCTCCTGCATGTTGCCGTCGCTCACGCCGAGGTAGCGCATGATCCGGCGGATCTCCGAGGCGTATTCCGCCGCCTCACGGCCGGTGCGCAGATCGGGCTTGCTGACAATTTCCGCCAGGGCCACGCCGGCGCGGTTGTAGTCCACCAGGGAGTGGGTGGAGCCTGCCAGGCGGTCGCTGCCGGCATGCACCAGCTTGCCGGCGTCCTCCTCCATGTGCAGGCGCTCGATGCCGATGCGCTTGAGGTAGGTCTCCTTACCCTTCTCGGCCACCTCCACCTCAATCCAGCCGTCCTCAGCGATTGGCTCGTCGTACTGGGAGATCTGGTAGTTCTTGGGCAGATCGGGATAGAAATACTGCTTGCGGTCGAACTTGCTGTGTTCGGCCACATGCAGATTGAGGGCCAGTGAAGCCTTCACCGCATATTCGAGCACCTTCTGATTGAGCACCGGCAGGGTGCCCGGCAGACCGCACACCACCGGATCGATGTGGGTGTTGGGGTCATCGCCGAAGGTGGTGGACGCCGCCGTGAAGATCTTGCTGGCGGTGCCCAGCTGCACGTGGGTCTCCAGGCCGATCACCGCCTCCCAGGCCGCCTGTGCGTCATCGCTGATGCTCGCTGCGCTCGCCGCTGGTGCTGCTGCCATGCCCTTCGCTGTGCGTGGGCCGATCCTATGGAAGGGCGCTGGCCAGGGGCATGGCAGCCATGAAAAGGTATGGAGCCCGGTTCATCCCATGTCCGCGTGAGCGCCGCCACCAACGCAGACAGGGATCCGGTGCTGATCCTGGGGGGCGGCCTGATGGGTCTGGCGATCGCCCACCAGCTGGCGCGGCGCGGATCGACGGTGCTGGTGGTGAGCCGACGCCGCAGCGAGGCGGCCGGCTTCGTGGCGGCCGGCATGCTGGCCCCCCACGCCGAGGGGCTGAGCGGGGATCTGCTGGCCCTGGGTCAGGCCAGCCTGAAGCGCATCCCCGCCTGGGTGGCTCAGATCGAAGCCGACAGCGACCTGAGCTGCGGTCTGCGCCCCTGCGGCATCGTGGTGCCCTTCGCCAGTGCCGCCGAGCGCGACGCGTATCCCACCGCCGCCTGGGGTGAGGGGCTGGATCGCGCAGGCCTGGAGCGGGAGGTGCCCGGCATCGGCCCGGCCTGGCAGGCAGGGCTGCTGTTCACCCAGGACGGCCAGATCGACAACCGCCGCCGGCTGATGCGCGCCCTGGAGCGGGCCTGCGCCGGTCTGGGGGTGCAGTTCCAGGAAGGCGCTGAGGTGCTGGAGCTTGAGCGCGCCGGCGGCGCCCTGACGGCGGTGCGACTGCGCACAGCGGAAGGGGAGGTGCAGCGGCTGCCGGCGCGGCGTGCCGTGCTGGCCTGCGGCGCCTGGAGTGCACAGCTGCTGCCGCAGCTGCCGGTGTTTCCCGTGAAGGGGCAGATGCTGTCGCTGCAGGGGCCCCGCCGCGCCCTGGAGCGGGTGATCTTCGGGCCGGGCACCTACCTGGTGCCGCGACAGGACGGCCTGCTGGTGGTGGGGGCCACCAGCGAGCCCCAGGCCGGCTTCGGGGAGGGCCTCACCCCGGACGGCCAGCGCCAGCTCCAGGACGGCATCGCCGCCCTGCTGCCGGCGGCGAGCGCCTGGCCGCCGATGGAGCGCTGGTGGGGCTTCCGCCCCTGCACCCCCGATGAAGGTCCGCTGCTGGGGAGCAGCCCGATTCCCGGCCTGTGGCTGGCCACCGGCCACCACCGCAACGGCGTGCTGCTGGCGGCGATCACGGCTGAACTGCTGGCGGCAGCCGTGCTGGGGGAGGAGGCCCAGCGGGAGTGTGCGGGAACGACTCGCCATGGCGAGCCATGTCTGGAGATGCCATGGCTTGAAGCCTTCCGCTGGGACCGCTTCAGCAGCTAGCGCAGACCGATCAGCCCAAACACCTCCACCGGCTCCGGCCAGCCCTTGAGCGGGTGGGCGCCGAGGGGCTCCACTTCCAGCTGCCCCGGCAGCAACGCCAGCACGCTGCCGCTGATCAGGATCGGGTGCTGCGGAAACTGGCGGGTGAGCCCTTCCAGCCGGCTGGCCACATTCACGCTGGCGCCGATCACGGTGAACTCCAGCCGCTGGCTGCTGCCCAGATTGCCGGCGATCACCTCACCGAAATGCAGGCCGATGCCCTGGCGCAGGGGCGGCCGGCCGGCGGCGATCAGCTCCTGATTCAGCCGCTCGAGGCTGGCCCGCATCGCCAGGGCCGCCCGTACGGCCGCCAGGGCCTCCGCCGCATCGCCGCGGCTGCGGGGCACGCCGAACTCGGCCATCAGCGCATCACCGATGAACTTGTCGAGCAGGCCCTGCTCGGCGATCACAGCGGCGGCGATCGCCTCGAAATAGCGGTTCAGCAAGGCGAACAGCTCCTGCGGCTCCAGCTCGGCGCTGAGGGGGGTGAAACCCACCAGGTCGGTGAACAGCACCACGCAGCGGGCGCGGCTGCCGCCCACCTGGGTCCAGAGCGGACCGGGCTCGCGCAGGATGTCGCGCAGCAGGGTGGGTGAGACGCGCCTGGCCAGCAGTTCATGCAGGTAGCGGCGTTCCTGGCTCTCGGTGCGCCATTGGCCGTAGGCGCGCACACCGCCCCCCAGCAGCGGCGACGCCACCAGGGCCGTGACCGGCAGCAGCCAGCCACCTGCCCAGCTCAGCCCCGCCAACAGCAGACCGGCAGCGGCGGCGCCGGTTGCGATCACCGCGGTGCCGCCGGCCTGGCCGACCCGGCGCAGCGCTGTCGCCAGCACCAGGAACCAGGCCAGCAGCAGCAGGGCGGTGAGGGCAGCGGCCGGCTGGCGCTGGGCCGTGCCCTCCTGCACGCTGGCGAGGGCCGCCGCCTGCACCTCAGCACCGCTCTGGGGGCCATAGGGGGTCTCCTGCTGATCGCCCAGCTCCGGTGCCGTAGCCCCCAGCAGCACGGTGCGACCGCGCCAGAAGCCCTCCGGCTGCTCCAGCACCTGCCAGGCGGGCACCTGCGGCAGGCTGCCGGCCGGGCCGGGGTAATTGATCGCCAGCGGCTCCGCCGGTGCCGAGCGCCCCAGGGCAGCGAAGGCCAACGGCGGCGGATGGGGCGGCGGGAAGTCGGCCAGCGCCTGCTCCAGCCAGCGACGGCCGGGAATCGCTTCGGTGATGCCCTGGGGGCTCTGCAACAGGGCGGTCAGACCCACCCGCGGAAAACCGGCATAGACGGGGCGACGCAGCTCGACCTCCGCCACACCGCCCTGCTCGCTGCCGGCCAGGGAGGCCGCCAGGACCACACGCTCACGCCAGGGGGCCAGGCGGCGGGCGAAGGCCTGATCGTCGGCCGGGCCGTAGCGACTGGGCTGACTGGTAACGATGTTGAACACCACCCGCGCGGCGCCACGCTCCAGCACAGCCGCCGCCAGCTCCGCCTGCAGCGCCCGCGGCCAGGGCCAGGCGCCCATGCGCCGCCAGAGGGGCGAGGCGTTGCGTTCCGCCGGCGACAGCAGCTGCTCAAGGGCCAGCGATTCGCGATCCACCGCCAGCAGCACCGGCGCCCGGAGTGGTGCCAAGGGCCGGGCTCCACGCCACTGGAAGAACCAGACCCGCCACTGGGCATCGGCCGCCCCCAGCCAGGGGGAGGCCAGCAGCGGCAGTGCCAGGGCCAGCCCCCACAGGGGCGGACGTCTCACCGGGGGGCCGGCGCCGGGTTCGCCGGCTGCGACGCGGGGGGTACGGCGGTGAGGCCGAGCTCCTTCTCGATCACCGGCAGGGTCTCCATCGGCGTGGCGAAACCGTTGAGCAGGATGCTCTTCTGGCGCCGGGCCGCGGCCTCGCTCTGACTGAGACGACGCGGAGCCTGCCAGGTCTGCTTGTCGAGGGTCAGCTGCTGACCGCTGGTGAGGTCGTAGCGACGCCCGGCGTCGGTCTCCACCTGCACATGGCCCTCCCAGCTGAACACCTTGAGGCTGTCCTCCGTGGCCTCGATGAACACCGTGGTGCCCACGATCGAAGCGGTGGCCACGCGGGTGCGGATCTTCAGAGGCGAACCACCCTTCTGGCCGGGGTTCACCCAGGCGATGATCTGCCCCTTCTCCAGGCTCAGACCACCGGCATCGAGCCGCAGAACGGCGTCACCCCCGAGGCGGAACTGGCGGCCGTTGGCCAACCGCACCTGCAGACGGCCGGGCTTCTCGGTGCGCAGCAGCGAGGTCGGGGCCAGAATCTGGCCGGCACGTGCGGTGATCTCCTTGCCTCCCGGCGGCCGAACGAAGGCCGGGCGGAACGGCACCTCCACCACCAGTGGCACCGGTGCTGCTGCACGGGCCTGGGTGAGGACCAGGGCCAGGCAGCCAGCAGCGGCAGCGCTGCCGGCAACAGCCGTGGTCACGGCGGCCAGGGAACGCGGGGAACGCGGCAGAGAGTTCAGGCGTAGCGGCACAGCAACGCAGACAACACCACCTCAGGGTGCCGGGGAACACCCGCAACTGCCAACGCCGCCAGCATCAACGGATGCCGGCGGCAGGAGGGAGCGTTCAGCCCTCGACGCGCCAGACCTGATCAGCAGGGGTCCAGTCGCTCAGCTCAGAGGGCTGGAACCAGAGACCGATCTCGAACTCGGCGGTTTCGGGGGCGTCCGAACCGTGGATCACGTTGCGGCCGATGTTCACGGCCAGGTCGCCGCGGATGGTGCCCGGTTCAGCCTCCAGAGGCTTGGTGGCGCCGATCAGCTTGCGGGCACTGGCGATCACGCCATCGCCCTCCCACACCATCGCCACCACCGGGCCGGAGGTGATGAAGTCCACCAGGCCTGCGAAGAAGGGGCGCTCGCGGTGCACGCCGTAGTGGCTCTCGGCCAGCTCGCGGCTGGGGGTGAGCTGCTTGAGGCCCACCAGCTTGAAGCCCTTGCGCTCAAAGCGTCCGATGATCTCGCCCACCAGGCCGCGCTGCACGCCGTCGGGCTTGATGGCAACGAAGCTGCGTTCAGCGGCCATGGAATGACTGTCGTGGGATCCGAGCCATCGTCCGCGCCGGCCCTGCCGCTTGGCAAGTCAGGAGCGGCACATCAGGGCTGGGGCGTAGCGGCAGCCACCAGCCGCTGCGCCAGCTGTCCGAGCAGGCCACGCGCAAAGCTCTGGGAGCGTTGCAGCATCTCCTCAAACACCTCCGCCGGCAACGCGAACAGCGTGGCACCCTCAGGGCCGGCCACCACCGTGGCCATGCGCGGCATCCCCGTGATCAACCCCACCTCGCCCACGGCCTCTCCGGCGCCGAGCACCAGGCTGCGACCACGGCTGGTCTGAAGCTGCACGGCGCCAGACACCACCAGGTCCAGCGAGTCGCTGGGATCGCCGATCGTCATCAGAACCTCGCCCGCCTCAAAGCGGCGCAGCGCGCCCTGGCGCCCCACCCAGACCAGGCCGGAAGGCAGCAGGTCGGCAAACAGGCCATAGCAGGCCAAGGCTTCCAGTTCGTCCGGTTCGAGGCAGGGCCGCCCCCCGCGCTGATCCTGCAGAAACGGGGAATCGCCCAGTCCAAGGCGTGGGTCCTGCAGCCGGGCAGGCACACGGCTGGGGTTGCGCTGCCGCTCGAGCATCAGCACCCAGGCGGCCGTGTCGGGATCGGCATCACGCCAGAGCAGATCGAAAACCTGATCGAGCCCACCGGCCGCCGGCACGTCTGAGGGGAGGGGATCCATGCCGGCCGCCTGGAGCCGCGGCTGAAGCGAGGAATCGCTCTCCTTGAGACGCAGCGCGATCGCCTGCCGGAGTGGTCGCAGCAGGGGATCAGCCTCTGACTCCTTCGTCAGCAGGGCCGCCAGCGCGGCCTCCTCCAGCCATGCGGCGCGCAGACGCGTCAGCCGCTGGCGCTCAAGTTCCCCATGCGGCCCGTAGTGCTCAAGGATGGCCTGCCAGGCCTTCTCCTCCAGGCCGGAGTCGAGCCGCAGGCGCTCCAGACGCTCGCGCAGGTCCGCTGGCCAGGTGCTGCTGTCGAGCACGTCCTGACCCGCCACACGCAGAAGTTCCGCCACCGCTTCGCGAGCCGCCTCGCGGCGCAGATCATCGACCTGGCGCTGCAGACCATTGCGCTCCAGCAGCTCAGGCTGCTCCTGGGCCAGGATCCGCACCACAGCGTGGTGATCCGCCTCCTCAAGCTGCAGGGTCTGGCGGAGCTCCTGAAGCTCCAGCAGGGCGCGGGCACGCTCCAGGCGGCCGGTGCGCAGCATCTCCGCCATCACATCGCGATAGAGCCCGCGGCCCTGCTGGCGGCCCAGCGCCGGCATCGCCTTGACGAGGGTGAACACCTCCTGCGGCGACAGCGACTCCAGCGAGCGGCCATCGAGGGCCGCCTCAAGCCCGGGCAGCTCACGCAGCTGACGCCGCAGGCTTTCGCTGGCGCTCTCCCGCCGATAGGTGGCCTGATCACGCCCCCAGCTGCGGTGCAGGGCGATGGCGGAAGCCACCAGCACCAGGGAGCGCAGCAGCTGAGCGCCATGGGGTCCGAGCAAGCCCTGCAAGGGATCCGCAAACCAGAAAAAGATGTTGATGGCGGCGAACGTGGCGAGCAGGCGGGTGTGCTGCACGGCCCGCTCGCGGGGATCGTTCTGGCCAAGTCGCGTGTAGCGGCGCTCGATCTGAGCCTCGAGAGACTGGAACAGGCCTGCGGAAACGGCCGATGCAGCCGTGAGCCCCAGGGGAATCACCAGCAGGCGTGGCAGAGGAATCGCCGGCCATAGCGCCTGCCAGGCGCGCTGCGGCAGACCGGCATCAAAAGCCCAGCCGCCGGAGCGCAGGTAGCCGAGCGGATGGGCCGCCAGGTCGGTGCCGACGCCGACCTGCTCCATCAACAGGAAGAAGGCGAGGATCAGGCCCGGGTAGGAGAACCAAGCCCAGGCCAGGCTGCGCTTGCCCCGCAGGGTCTGCCAGAAGGCGCGCTCCGCGTCGATGTCGATGCAGGGGGCCTGGCAGGCCACGCAGGCGCTCTGCTCGCGGCCATCGGCGGTGATCGTGCGACACATCGACTGGGTGACGCGCGAACTGGTGCCCACATGGGCCTGACTGCCCATGGGCCCTCGCAGGCCGGTGAGCACGGTCTGCACCGGCCCCATCGGGCAGACGTACTGGCACCAGGCCTTGCCGCCCCAGGCCCAGCCCACCAGCACTGCCGCCGCCAGGGTGGCCAGCAGCAGGATCGCCAGACCCAGGGGGCTGCCGTTCACCCACAGCAACCGCAGGCAGAGCCCGGCGATCAGCAGGCTCCACTGCAGCGCCAGGTGGTGGCGTGCCAGCCAGGACTCCGCCTGCACCTGCACCAGCTCCGGCTTCCCCTTGCGGCCGGGGCGGGTGCGCTGCCAGCCGAGGGCCCGGGCCAGCTGCGACACGAACGCGAGCGGACACACGCGCCGCCAGAGCTCATGGCTGAGCACCCCAATCAGCAGCACACCCACGGGCACCACCGTGCCCCAGAACAGCCGGTTGCCGGGCTGACGATGCAGCTGACAGTCCGGATCGATCAGCAGCGAGCAGGGGGGCACCAGCCCCTCGGGCAGCGACAGCAGTGGAAGCAGCAGGGAGACGATCAGCAGCAGCCAGCCGATCAGTAACCCCCAGCGCACCAGCCGCAGCTGCCGCTCGGGCAGACGACTGAACAGCTGCATCGCTCGCATTCCAGTGCGGAACCCTGCTGTAGCAGTGCCCGGCCGGGATGGCACCCCTAGATTCCGTCGGTCTTCACCGCAGCACTCCCACTGCGTGCGCCATGGCGTCAGCCGCCCGCTGGTCCATCGCCGACAGCGCCGCCCTCTATGGCCTTGAGCGCTGGGGTGAACCCTATTTCTCGCTCAATGCCCGCGGCCACGTGATCGTGCAGCCCCGCGGCGACCGCGGCGGAGCGCTCGATCTGGTGGAACTGGTGCAGGGGCTGCAGGGGCGCAATCTGAGCCTGCCGCTGCTGATCCGCTTCGACGACATCCTGGAAGACCGGCTGGAGCGGCTGCACGCCGCCTTCGAGCGCGCCATCGCCCAGTACGGCTACGCCGGCCGCTACCAAGGCGTGTTCCCGGTGAAGTGCAACCAGCAGCGCCACGTGGTGGAGCAGCTGGCTGAGAGCGGGCGCCGCTGGCACTTCGGCCTGGAGGCCGGCAGCAAGGCGGAACTGCTGATCGCCCTGTCGCTGGTGGACGACCCTGAGGCGCTGCTGATCTGCAACGGCTACAAGGACCAGCGCTATATCGAGACGGCGATCCTGGCCCGGCGGCTCGGGCGCCAGCCGGTGGTGGTGATCGAGCAGGCCGATGAGGTGGAGCGGATCATTCGCGCCAGCCGCGAGCTGGGGGCGGCGCCGTTCATCGGCATCCGCGCCAAGCTCTCCAGCCGCAGCACCGGCCGCTGGGGCAGCTCCGTGGGCGAGAAGGCCAAGTTCGGCCTGGCCATCCCCGAAGTGCTGGCCACGGTGGAGGCCCTGCGTGCAGCGGGGCTGCTGGCGGATCTGCGCCTGCTGCACTTCCACGTGGGCAGCCAGATCAACGACATCGCCGTGCTCAAGGACGCCCTGCAGGAGGCGGGCCAGATCTACGTGGAGCTCACCAAGCTGGGCGCGCCGATGGGCTTCCTCGATGTCGGCGGCGGCCTCGGCATCGACTACGACGGCAGCCGCACCGCCACGGCGGCCTCCACCAACTACTCCCTGCAGAACTACGCCAACGATGTGGTCGCCACCGTGCGCGAATGCTGTGAACCCCATGGGGTGACGGTGCCGACCCTGGTGAGCGAGAGCGGCCGCGCCATCGCCAGCCACTTCTCGGTGCTGGTGTTCGATGTGCTCGGCTGCGGTGGGGTACTGGGAAGCGACGGCACCGCCGGCGCCATCCCGCCGGCCGCCGATAGTGAACCGCTGGTGGTGCGCAACCTGCGCGACACCCTGGCCGGCATCATCAGCAGCGACAACCGCCCCGACACGTCGCGCCTGCAGGAAGCCTGGAACGACGCGATCAAGTTCAAGGACGATGCCCTGGCTGCCTTCCGGCTCGGTTATCTGAGCCTGCCGCAGCGGGCCCTGGCCGAGCAGCTCACCTGGGCCTGCGCCGAGGCGATCGTGGCGCGCCTGCCGGCAGGTGCTGGCGGAAGCAGTGGCGGTCCCATCCCGGATGACCTGCGCGCCCTGGCGGCGGCCCTGGCGGGCACCTACTACGCCAACCTCTCGGTATTCCGTTCGGCACCGGACACCTGGGCGATCGAGCAGCTGTTCCCGCTGATGCCGATTCATCGGCTCGATGAACAGCCCACACGGCTCGGCCATTTCGCCGACCTCACCTGCGACTCGGACGGCAAGCTGGCCCGCTTCATCGGCGATGGCCAGGCCAAGCCGCTGCTGGAACTGCATGCCCTGCGCGAGGGGGAGCCCTACTGGATCGGCATGTTCCTCGGCGGCGCCTATCAGGAGGTGATGGGCAACCTGCACAACCTGTTCGGCAGCACCAACGCCGTGCACATCCGCTTGGCGGATGGCGGCGGCTACCGCGTGGATCACGTGGTGCGCGGCAACACCAACGCCGAGGTGCTGGAGGCGATGGAGCATGACCCCGAGCTGCTGCTTGAGCGACTGCGGGTGGCCAGCGAAGGCGCTATCCAGCGCGGTGATCTGGCCATCAGCGATGCCCGGCGCCTGATGGCACATCTGGAGACCAGCCTGGGCCAGAGCACCTACCTGCAGTGAGGCGGCTGAGGCCATGACCGACGCCCCGCCGCAGCCGCCTCGCGTAATCGGCCTGCTGGCGGTGCGTGACGAGTGGCCACTGGCGGCGGTGGCCCTGGTTCATGCCCTGCTGCACCACGTGGATGCAGTGGTCGTGCTCGACCATGCGAGCAGCGACGCCACGCCGGCAGGTCTGGCCCTGCTGAAGGCCTCCGCCCTCGGAGAGCGGATCCAGCTGCTGCATCTCGACAGCGAGGCGTTCAAGCAGGAGGCCTTCATGAACGCGATGGTGGAGGTGAGCCAGGCCTGGGCGCCCGACTGGATCTATCCCTTCGATGCCGACGAATTCCTGCTGGCACCCGGAGGGCTGAAGGCACTGCTGGCCAGCCTGCCCGAGCAGCTACTGGCGGTGCACTATCCGCTGGAGAACTGGATCTCCACGCCCGATTTCGACGACAGCGATCTGGATGGCTACCTGAACCTGCAGATCCGCAGCCTGCCGGATCTGGAGATGCCGCCTGTGATGGAGCCGTCCATGGTGCAAGCGATCGCGGAGGGACAGACCAACTACTTCCGCCGGCCGTTCGGCGGCAAGGTGATTTTCCGCAACACCACCACGGCCTGGCTGGAAGCCGGCTCCCATTCTCTGCGCCCTTTCCTCCGTTCCCAGAGCCTGCTGGCCCATCGCACGCATCTGCGCGGTGCCCATGTGCCCTTGCTGAGTCGGGTACGGCTGAATCGCAAAGCGGCGATCGGCCGTCGCCACCAACAGGCTGGTGCGCCCTCGTCGTTCGGTTGGCAGAACCAGATGCTGGCCCACCTGGAGCAGCAGGGCCGGCTCGACGAGTTCTGGAGCCGGCACGCACTGGATCCTGACGACGACACTGCCATCACCTCCGATGGCCTGAGGACCTGCAGGGACCCGGTTCTGGCCGAGGCCCTCAGGCCCACCATCAGCCTGCTGCAGTCGCTGGGGCTACCGCAGATGCCGCTGCCGGCCGGGATTGATCAGCCGACCGGGCTGGCTCAGCCACTGCCTCCAGAGCTCTACCGCCTGGCGCTGCGAGCCAGCGCCGCCTGCAGGGGCAGCGGCTCAGGCCAGGGGCATCCGGCTGCACCGCCCCAACAACTCCGAGCGAGGAGCCTCTGCGTGGAGGGCTGGCGTGACCTGAATCACTCCTATTCGCTGGTGAATCAGTGGCAGCTGCTGGAGCTTCTGCGCCGGCCGTTGCGGCTGTGCCACCGCGACACAGCACCGTGCAACCCTGCCTGGAATCCGCGCAGCAACGGCAGCGGTCTGCCACAGGAGTTGCTGGATCGCATTCGCCAGATTCCAGCGCCCCAGGGTGGCGAGCATTTTTCAGCGATCTATCGCATCAGCTTCCCCCTGAATCTGCTGCCAGGCCCAGCCGATCAGGTGTTTGTCTTTGGAACACCGGATTACGCCCATTGTGATGCCGGCATGTTTCTTGGCTGCACGCCTGCTGAAGCCAGCCGACGCAACGACCTCGCGATCGTGACGCCATCGCGCTGGTGCCAGCGTGGGTTCCTTGAAGCAGGATTCCCGGAGGAGCGGATTCATGTTCTGCCCCACGGCATTGCACCAGCCTGCTTCTTCCCAGCCGAACAGGATCAGCGCGCGCGTTACCGGCAACAGCTTGGATTCCAGGACGATGACTTTGTGCTGCTCCATCTCGGTTCGCTGTTTCGGAACAAGGGGATTGACCTGCTGATCCGTGCCTTCGCAGAGCTGAAGCCTGTGCATCCGAGGCTGAAGCTGGTGGTGAAGGATCAGAGCGGTCTGTACGGACTGCGCGTGAACGATGTGATGCAGGCGCTGGATCGGAGCGGACAGCTGCCGGCTCTGCGCGAGCAGCAATGGCGCGACCTGATCAGCATCTCGGCCAATCTCGATCTCCAGGGTCTGCACGCGCTTTACAACGCCTGCGACCTGTACGTCTCGCCCTACCGGGCCGAGGGTTTCAATCTGCCGCCGCTGGAGGCCGCAGCCTGCGGCCTTCCGATCGTGGTGACCGCCGGTGGCGCCACGGATGACTACGTCTCTCCAGAACTGGGGCTCACCGTGGCCAGTGAACTGCAGCGCTGCGATCTCGGCTTCACGCGGGAACCCGATCTGGATGCCCTGAAGCAGGCGATTGAAGCGGTGATGCACAACCCCGGGCGCTGGGGCGGGCCCGCAGGCAGTGCGCTGGTGCACGCGCGCTTCAGCTGGCAGGTGATCGGCCAGCGGCTCTCGGACCTGCTGGGCCTGGGCTGATTCCTGGGCTGCTGTCAGGGCTGATTCGGAACGTCAGGCCTGCGCGCTTCGGGCAGAACGCGCCCGCCGCCGGCGGGGGGGCGTCCCCGCCGGCTCCGCCAGCATGCGATCCAGACAGCGCTCAAACGAGCGGGCATGCTCCGCCTCCTGGCGCAGGGGCGATGCGGCCATCAGCGCGCGCAGGCTGCTGCGCTCGGCACTGAGCCGCAAGGGATCGGCGGCCAGGGCTTCGGCGATCGCCAGATACTGCTCCGGCGTGTCGGCGATCCAGGTCGAGCGGCCGAGGGCCTCCAGCAGGCTCACCCCAGCCCGGGCCTGGGGCACAGAACCACGCAGCACCACCACCGGCACCCCCATCCAGAGGGCATCACAGGTGGTGGTGAGGCCGTTGTAGGGGAAGGGATCCAGGGCAATGTCGATCAACCGGTAACCCGCCAGATGCTGGAGGGTGGGATCCCAGTCGATCAGCAGCAGGCGCTCCGGCGGCAGGCCATGGGCCGCAAAGGCGCCGCGCACCCAGCCGCGCCACTGGGGATCGGCCAGATGGCTGTATTGCAGCAGCAGCCGACTGCCGGGACAGCGATGCAACAGCTGACTCCAGAGCGCCACCACCGCGGGGGTGAGCTTGTTGAGATTGCTGCGCGATCCGAAGGTGATCCCCTCCGTCTCGAGAGCCGGCAGGGCCGACACCGGCGGCGCTTCCGCCAGAGGGCGGTAGACGTACTGGCAGCGATCCATCAGCAACGGTTGTTCCGGTGCCTTCGGCTCCTGGTTGTCGCCATCGAGCACCCAGGCGTCGGTGATGCGGTAGTCGATCGTGGGCAGGCCAGTGAGGAACGGGTAACCAAGCCAGGAGGCCTGAACAGGGGCGGGCTTGCTGGCGAGGGCGCCGAGGCGGGTGCCGCGTGTGTGACCGTTGAGATCGATCAGCACATCGATGCCCTCGGCGCGGATCAGGGCGGCCAGTGCGCCGTCATCGAGTGTGTGGCACGGTTGCCATTGCAGAGGCAGGCGCTGCAGCCGCACGGTGCAGGCATCGTTCTCCGTCTGGCTGGCGAAGCACACCACTTCGAAGCGGCCCCGATCGAGATGCTCCAGCAGGGGTTCCAGGAAGCTGGTGACGGCATGGCGACGGAAGTCGCTGGACAGGAAACCGATCCGCGGCGCACCGGCGCGAGGCGGGGGCGGGGCCAGAGCCGGAGCGGCCGCCAGCTGCGCATCCCCCCAACGGCGATGGCAGGCGATCAGCTCGCCGTGGCTGAGGTCGGCGCGATAGAGCTGGCGCATCAGCTGACCGCTGCCCAGGTTGTGGAGGGCCTGCGGCTGATCGGGCTGCAGCTGCAGGGCCCGGCGGAAGCAGGCCTCCGCCTCGGCATGACAGGCCAGTTCCTCCAGCGCGCACCCCAGATTCACCAGGGAACTCACGTGATCTGGCTGCAGCGCCAGGGCGCGACGGGCCGCCTGCTCCGCCTCCGTCAACTGCATGCGCAGCCGCAGGGTGTTGGAAAGGTTTGACCAGGCATTGGCGTAATCAGGCCGCAGCGCCAGAGCGCGCCGGTAGAGCTGCTCCGCCTCCGGCAGCCTGCCCAGGCCCAGCAGGACATTGGCGTAGTTGTTGAGCAGTGTTGGCCGCAGATCCTCGGGTGGTGCATCGCCGGCGGCCAGGCGCTGCTCCAGCAGATCCAGCAGGGAGGGATAGGCCGGCAGGAAGTCGGGGACGTCGTTCACCAGCTGCACGAACATCGCCTGAGCCGGCTCCAGACGCCCCTGGCGGTAGTGCAGCTCGGCCAGGTTGTGGCGCGCCACCGGGTGGCGGGGATCCAGTTGCACGGCCTGCCCCAGCAGGTGCTCGGCCTGAACCTGATCCCCCTGCCGCAGGGCCGCGATGGCCTGCTCCACCAGCGCGGCGCTGGTCACCGCCACAACGGGAGAGGGGACAAGGCCCTAGCCACGCTGGGCTGGGGCGGCAGCCAGGTAGGGCTCAACGTCGACCGCATCGATCTGCTCGGGCTTGAGGTAGCGCTCGGCGTAGGTGAGGTAGACACCGGAGCGCAGGAACAGTGCAAACAGATCGGCATCAATGTGCTGGCGATCACGGAAGCCGGCCAGAATCGTCAGACACTCCGAAAGGGTCTTGGCTTTCTTGTAGGGACGATCCGAGGCTGTGAGGGCTTCAAAGATGTCGGCGATGGCCATGATCCGCGACGGCACCGACAGATCATCGGCCGTCAAGCGGCGCGGATAGCCTTTGCCATCGAGGGTTTCGTGGTGCGTGCCGGCATACTCAGCCACTCGGGAGAGATTGGCCGGGAAGGGCAGAGTTTCGAGCATCATGATCGTCTGCACGATGTGCTCGTTGATCTTGTAGCGCTCCTCGTTGGTGAGGGTGCCACGGCTGATGGTGAGGTTGTACACCTCGCCAAGGTTGTAGAGATGTTCGGGCACCTCCAACTTGAAGCCATAACTGGCAGCGGGGATCTGATCGCTGTGGCGCGGAATCACGTGCCAGGCGTGGTCGGCCAGCAGCGGTTCCTGCACCGGCAGTTCCTGGGCCGAATCGCTGTGGCGCGAGAGCTCCTCCCAGGCCAGCCCCAGCCGGTTGTCGAAGTGCCGCTGCCAGCTCTGGGAGGCAATGGCGCGCAGACGCTCCACCTTGTCCGGGCCGAAGAATTCACCGCCGAGGTTGCAGTCGGCCACGAAGGCGAAGTCCGCCTCGAGCTGGCTCTGCCGCAGCAGATAAGTCGCCTCGAGCTCAGCGGGATCGCCGCCGTTGATCACACCTTCGAGCCAGGCGATGCGGGCATCGCGCAGCAGCACCTCGAAGCGAGTGCGCACCTCATGGATGCGGTTGTAATTGGCCTCGAGCTTGGTGGCCTTGTCGACCACATATTCCGGGGTGGTGATCTTGCCGCAGTCGTGCATCCAGGCACCGATACGAAACTCGCGCCAGGCCTGTTCACCGCCAAGCCGGAAATCGGCCAGAGGGCCTTCCGCAGTCTCCTCGGCTGCACGGGCCAGCATCATCGCCAGCTCGGGCACCCGCTCGCAGTGGCCGCCGGTATAGGGGCTCTTGGCATCGATCGCTTCGGCCAGGAGGGTGATCATCGACTCGATCAACTGCTCCTGGGCTTCGAGTAGCTGGGTTCGTTCAACGCACACCGCCGCCTGGCTGGCCAGGGCCTCAATCAGATGCTGATCAAAGGCATCGAAGGGCCGCACCAGATCCGCCGCTGTGTCGGCGGTGAGGATCGTGCGGGGATCGCGTTTGCGATTGATCAACTGCATCACACCGACCGTCTCACCGGAAGTGGAGCGCATCGGCACGGTGAGCATCGACACGGCGCGGTAGCCGAGCTTCAGGTCGACCGCGCGATCAAAGCGGTAGGGCAACGCCGGATCGAGCTGGTAGACATCCGGGATGTTCAGCACCTCGCCGCTGAGCGCACTCCAACCCACCAGCCGCTCGGGAGTGAGCGGGAAGCGGATGTCGGACACGGTGCTGTCGATGTCCTCATCCACGCGATCTGTGGCGGAGGAACCGGCGAGGCTGGCGTTCTGGGAGACCGCGAACCAGAGCTGATCAATGCCGCCGGGGTTACGCCGCGCATCGCAGCGCTCCACCAGGAAGATGCTGCCGGCATCACTGCCGGTGAGCTGGCGGGATTTACTCAGAATCAGCTGCAGCAGCGTGCGCAGATCACTCGCACCACTGAGGGTGGTGGCGATGTTGAGGATCTCGACCAGCGCCTGTTCGGAGGATCCCACCAGCGGCGGTGCTGTCACCGCCGGGAGTGGTGCCTGTTCTGTCATGCCTGGGGAGGCTGGCCTTCTGGCTTCAACCTTAGGGGGAATCTGCCGTTTCGCCCGTCAGAACGCGATCACCAGGGTGTGCCCAGCAGCTGGATTCCTGCCCAGTAGAAGGGGTGCTGCACGCCGGTGGCGATGCGCCGTTGTTCAGCCGAGGTCAGCCCGGAGAGCAGCATCTCTCCGTTTGCGCCGATCACCTGATCCTTCACCAGCCTGATCGATCCGGAAGCCATGGCGCGGCGGGTGAGCTGCAGCGCCTCCGCCTTGGGAATGCCGTTATCAAGAAAACGGTAGAACTGCACGAACAAGGCCGACGTCGCCACATCGTCGACATACCAGAGGCTGCCGATGGCGCTGCGCGAGCCCGCCTGCAGCGCCAGCCCGGCAAAGCCCAGTTCGCTGTCGGCATCACCGAGTGCCGTGCGGCAGGCACTGAGGGTGAACAGATCCAGCGTGGCATCGCCACGGCGCTGACGCAGCTCCGCCAGCTGGCGCAGGGACATCGGTGCCACACCCGTGTACAGACGCGCCGCTGCGGGACCGCCAGGCACGAATTCAGCATGGGTGGCCACATGCACCCGGTCGAACTGAGGATCACCCGCCTTCTCAAGCAGAACCTGCGGCGTGAAGTCCTTGTTGAGGTAACGCGCCACCGGCTTATCGCGGGTGATCTGCTCAAGCTCCTGGGGTACCAGTGGCAGGGGGGTC
>Ga0208361_1000194_pt1 | contig 20727 bp, 20 predicted proteins | sample LakMenEpi05Aug10_FD_150670 | JGI IMG/M metagenome (GOLD analysis project Ga0208361, IMG submission 150670) | Freshwater microbial communities from Lake Mendota, WI - 05AUG2010 deep hole epilimnion (SPAdes) | ecosystem: Environmental > Aquatic > Freshwater > Lake > Epilimnion/Euphotic zone ... | reverse complement strand
TATGTATCTAACCATTTTTCTCTAAAAACCCCGGTTTTTGTAGGTGATTAACCGGCAAGTTTGTACCTTTGCCACCCCGAATTAAAACCATCGGGTTTTTTATGAAATTCATTAATAAACAATTAAACGCAGATGCTCAGGAGCCGGCTGCCGCTGAATCAGTTGATCAGGCCGTTGCTGCGACAACAAAAACACCTGAGACCGTGCCTGCATCGGCACACGACGATTTCGATTGGAGCATTGACAAGCGCAATGTGAGTCATTATGCTGAAAGCGATCGCGTTAAGTACGACAAAGTGTATGATCAAACCTTTGTTCAGATCGAAGATGGAGAAATCATCCGCGGATTGGTTGTTGCACTGACCAAAACCGACGTGGTGGTAAACATCGGTTTTAAAAGTGATGGATTGGTATCCTTGAACGAATTCAGGGATGTTCCCACACTCAAAGTTGGCGATGAAGTGGAAGTGATGGTAGTGGAGAAAGAAGATCGTCAAGGTAACCTGCACCTCAGCAGAAAATCTGCCCGCATCTATCGTGCTTGGGAGAGAATTGTGGAAGTACACAAAACCGGAGAGGTAATCACCGGTACTGTAACCAGCAAAACCAAGGGTGGTTTGATCGTTGATGTATTTGGTATGGAAACCTTCCTGCCAGGTTCTCAAATCGATGTGAAGCCTGTAACTGATTACGATCAGTTTGTTGGTAAAACGATGGAGTTCAAAGTGGTAAAAATCAATGAAACCATCAAGAATGCAGTTGTATCGCACAAGGCACTGATCGAAAGTGATATCGAAGCACAACGTGCTGAGATCATGAGCAAACTTGAAAAAGGACAGGTACTCGAAGGTGTGGTGAAAAACATCACAGATTTCGGAGCATTCATGGATCTGGGTGGACTGGATGGATTGCTCTATATCACTGATATTTCATGGGGTAGAATTTCTCACCCAAGTGAAGTGGTGAAACTGGATCAGAAGTTGCAAGTGGTGGTGCTTGATTTTGATGATGATAAGAAACGTATTAGCCTCGGTCTTAAGCAACTTACACCCCATCCTTGGGATGTATTGCCGGATGGACTGTCAGAAGGTAGCGTAGTGAAAGGTAAAGTAGTGAACATTGAAGATTATGGTGCATTCCTTGAAATCCAACCGGGTGTAGAGGGTCTGGTACACGTATCTGAGATTACCTGGGCAAATACCCCCATCAATGCGAAAGAATTCTTCAAACTGCATGATGAGTATGAGGCAAAAGTGGTTACCCTCGATAAGGAAGCCCGTAAAATGAGTCTGAGCATCAAGCAAATGACCCAGGATCCCTGGAATGACATCGAGACTAAATTCCCTGAGGGAAGTAAGCACCAGGGATTGGTGAAAAACATCACCCCCTATGGTGTGTTTGTTGAATTACAGCCTGGCATTGGCGGTATGATTCACATCAGTGACCTGAGTTGGTTGAAGCGCTTTAACCATCCTGGCGATTATACGCGGGTAGGTGAAAAGATAGACATCATCATCCTAAGCATTGATAAGGAAAATCGCAAATTACAGTTGGGACATAAGCAACTGGAAGAAGATCCCTGGAATGCACTGGAAGAGACTTTCGCTGTGGGCACAATGCATGAAGGCACCATCGTTCGTAAAGAAGACAAGGGTGCAGTTATCCAGCTATCCTACGGTCTTGAAGGTTTTGTTCCTAACCGCCACCTGGTAAAGGAAGACGGCAAAACAATCCAGGTAGATGAATCAGCTCAGTTCGTTGTAATTGAATTTGATCGCAACGAAAAGCGCATCCTCCTGAGCCATACCCGCATCCGCGAGCAGCAGGAGAATGACCAAAAGGAAACTGCCAAAAAGGAAGCCCGTGTCGAGTCAGACAGCACCAAAAAAGCAGTAAAAAACATCCAGTCTAAAGTAGAAAAAGCTACCCTGGGTGACCTTGGCGCACTGGCTGAGATCAAAGCTAAATTGAAAGAAGGCGAAGGGGAAAAATAAATCTCCGATCGACTTAATCCATAAGGCTGCTTCACCTGAACCGGTGAGGCAGCCTTTTCTGCTGATAATGAAGGCATTTTAAAGGATCATTAACGCCCCACCCGGCTATAGTACCTTAAATTGCCGGTAAATAGTTAACTTTGCCTGCTTTTATGAAGAGAATTCCGGTATTTTATTTTCTTGTTATTTCCCTGCTTATAGCATCCTGTGCAGGTAAGTTCGGGAAGATTATGAAGAGCAAGGATTTCGAGTATAAGTACAAAATGGCGGAAGAATTTTACGCTAAAAAGGATTGGGTATACGCTCAACAGCTGTACGAAGACATCTTCAATTACGCTAAGGGTACTCAAAATTATGAGGATATGTATTATAAATTTGCATATTCTTATTATTATGACAAAGATTATCTGAATGCTGAAAATCTATTCAAGTCCTTTGTTGAGAACTTTCCCACCAGTACCCGATCAGAAGAGTGTGAATTCATGCGAGCCATGTGCTTCTACAAGCAATCCCCCAAAGTGGAATTGGACCAGACCAATACGTACAAAACCATGCAACTATTGCAGGCCTATTTAAGTACACATCCCACATCTTCCCGCATACAGGAGGCATCTGGCATCATTGATAAATGTAGGGAAAAACTGGAGGCAAAAGAATTCAAGAGCGCTGAATTGTACTATAACCTCGGTTATTATAAAGCTGCTGCCATTGCATTTGGCACAGTGGCTGATAATTACCCGGATTCTAAAAAAGCAGACGAGTACAAGTACCTTATTATTAAAGCTTACCAGCGGTATGCCGATATGAGTTATGAGGAGAAGCAAAAAGAGCGCTTTGAAAAAGTACTGAATGAATGCAATGAATTCACCGAAAGATTTACCGATAGTAAGCACTTTGCTGAGGTAAATAAGATAAAGACAGAAACTATTAACTTTTTAAAAAATCTCCCCAAATGAGCAAACTGAGAAGGCAAATGAGTGCCAACATACCCAGCGTGGTGGAAACCAAAAATCTGACGGATATCAAGTCAGTTACCGGCAATTTGTATGAGTCAATTGCTATTATCTCTCGTCGGGCGAACCAGATCAACATCTCCCTGCGTGAGGAACTCCACAATAAACTCGAAGAATTTGCCAGTCATACTGATAGCCTGGAGGAAATTCATGAGAACAAAGAGCAGATTGAGATTTCCCGCGCTTATGAGAAAATGCCGAATCCGGCTATTCTGGCTACGCAGGAATTTATGGAGAGTAAGGTGTATTACAGAAAGAATGATGAGGCGGATCTCTTCCGTTAATATAAACTTCTTCTAAGTGAGAACGACAGCCACCAGCTGTCGTTTTTTCTTTTTAACAACTGTACTTTTCCCTTTTGCTGGCATTGACGTACCTTTAAAAGTAGCATTCATTGACCCGGTATATTTAAAGCCATGAAACGCGCTATATTCCTTCTTATATGTACTTGCACTCCCTGGCTGGTTAGGGCACAGGAACTGCAGGCGAAAGTAACGGTTATCACCAGCCGCGTTACCACCACTGTTGATAAACGCATTTTCATTACCCTGCAGACACAACTGAATAACCTGATGAACACCCGTAAATGGACCAGCGACGTTTTTCAGCAAAATGAAAAAATTGAGTGCAGCTTTATTTTAAATCTTGAGAGCATTGTTGATCCCAATGTATATAAGGCTACCCTAACTGTACAAGCGGCTCGACCTGTTTACAACAGCAGTTACCAAAGTGCCCTGTTGAATTTTCTGGATGCTGATGTTACCTTTAAATACCAGGAATTCCAGCCCGTAGAATTCAATGAAAACCGCATTCAGGGAAACGACCCCCAGGCCGCCAACCTGACGGCCATTTTTGCCTATTATGCATACATGATCATCGGACTTGATTATGATTCCTTTTCGCCAAAAGGTGGGGAAGCATTCTTCCGAAAGGCACAGCAGATTGTGAATAATGCACCGGAAGGCAAGGGAACAGCCGGTTGGCGCGTGTTTGACGGACTGCGAAACAGGTATTGGTTGAATGAAAACCTGATCAACAACCGATACAATATAACTCACGATATCATTTACTCTTATTACAGGGCCGGTATGGATAAATGGTACGATAGTGAGGCGGAAGCCCGCCGGAATATGTTACAGTGCTTAACACAATTACAGGCATTTAATAAAGAGAACCCCAATACGATGATCCAACAGATATTCATGCAGGGAAAAATGCAGGAATTAATCGGACTTTTTAAAAAGGGAACCGCAGAAGAAAGAAACCGCGCCATTACCTTGTTGACTGAACTTGATGTCATTAATGCGTCTACCTACAAACAGCAACTCAAATAATTGAACAATGACATCTCTCTTTATAACAAGATTGAAAGAAAGATTATGCTTACGGCCTCATTATAAGCTTTGCGCTCTCCTTGTTCTCTTTTCAGTGGGTTGTGACCGCCCCGACTTTGGCCGGGTGATGTCAACGGATGAAATGAAAAAGGTAATGTGGGACATGATGAAGGCAGATGAATTGAATAATATTCAGAGTATCAAGGATACTACTTTTGCTGCCAAAAAGATGAATTTTGCTTATTATCAGCAGGTTCTAAACATCCATTCGCTCACCCGGGAGGAATTCTACCATTCCCTCCGGTATTATCAATCCCATCCCCCCTTGATGAAGGAGCTCATTGATAGCATTGATCAGTTTTCAGCACGAGAGCGCAATAAGGTATTTCAGCAGGATGCTCGCTATGGCAACGGTTTTGGGTCACAGGGAAACCAGCCCAAATAATCTGATTTATTTCAGCCATTTTTATTTGTAAATTTGTGCTCTAAAAAATAAATTATGAGCATACAAGTTGGTCAAACAGCCCCCGATTTTACGCTGTACGATTCTGAAAAAAATAAAGTAACCCTGTCTGCCTTAGCAGGTTCTCCCGTCGTTGTTCTCTTTTTTCCTTTGGCATTTACCGGTGTTTGCACCAAGGAAATGTGTAGTGTAAGAGATAGCATGGCCGCTTACAACCAATCCAACGCCAAAGTTCTTGGTATCTCCGTAGATTCCTTGTTCACCCTGGCAAAATTCAAAGAAGAACAACAACTAAATTTCACACTGCTTAGTGATTTTAATCGTTCAGTAGCAAGTGCTTTTGGCGTTTTGTATGAGACTTTTCCAGCTTTTGAAATGCAAGGCGTAAGCAAAAGAGCTGCATTTGTAATTGATGGTCAAGGGGTAATTCGCTATGCGGAGATTTGTGCTACACCGGGTGATTTGCCCGATTTTGCAGCCATACAGGCAACCCTCTCCGGACTGGCATAAGATCGAGTGGTAAGAAGGACTGACTGTTAAATTTTTTTAAGACTGTTCCATTTCAACCTTGAATAGGCTATTTTAGCAGCATCATGTCCATTCCGAAAAGCCATATTTTGCTCTTCACCCTTCCACTTTTACTGTGGAGCAAAAAGGATTTTCGGCCACATGTTTATCCTTCTACCATTGAATGGCCCTCTGATAATAAGCTTGTTCAGTTATTTCCTAATCCGGCCTCTACTGTAATCAATTTTACTTATCAGGGAAGTAGTACCCAGCAACACATTCTCCAGATCTATAGTTTTATTGGAAAAAAAATGCTGGAAACCCGCATATTCGGAAATACCCGTTTGACGGTGCAGCTGGATGAAAACTATTACAGAGGTATCTACATTTATCAGTTGCGCGACCTGGATGGCAGGATGATTGAATCTGGCAAATTTCAAGTAGTTAAGTAAGTCTTTATCTGCATACCACCTTATCGACTACTGATTTCGGCAATAAAGAATTTGAGGTAATGTGTATTCTCTAAACCACGAACAATAGGATGGTCACCTGATTGATGGCTCAGCATTACCTGCCTTACTTTCTTCCTGGCATCTTTGGCAGCCTCTTCAATGGTCTGTAAAAATTGTTCCTCCGAAACCAAATTGGTGCAGCTTGAGCTAACGAGAAAGCCCCCGTCTCGGATCAGTTGAATGCCCCTTAAATTAATTTCTTTATAGCCAGTCAGGGCTTTACTGATATGAATTCTACTTTTGGTAAAAGCAGGCGGATCGAGCATCACTACATCGAATTTTTTCCCTTCCCGCCCCCATAGCTTTAATGTATCAAAAGCATTACTTGCCTGAAAACTACAGTTACCTGCTAATCCATTCAGTGCAGCATTCACGCGGGCTCGCTCCACTGCCTGTTCAGAAACATCCAGTCCAAGCACCGATCGGGCGCCATACTGCGCTGCATGAATTTCAAATGTGCCAGTATAAGTAAAAACACCTAATACGTCTGCATCTTTAACTATATGAGCTATGGCTCGCCTGTTATCCTGTTGGTCAAGGAAATGTCCGGTTTTTTGTCCATTCGCTACATCTACCAGAAATTGTAATCCATTTTCAAGAATAGGTACATCTGTACTGAATTCCCCATAAAGCGGTCCCTTTTGTTGGGGTAATCCCTCCAGCTCCCGAACGGGCACATCATTTCTCTCATAGATGCCACGGGGAGAGAACATATGAATCAATGCGTCTACAATCACCTGTTTCCACTTATCCATCCCAAGCGAAAGGGTTTGAAGAACGAATACATCATTGAATTTATCTATTATCAATGCCGGTAAATCATCCGCTTCGCCAAACACCAATCGACAGTTTTCAGTGTAACCAAGTTTCCTCCTGTATTCCCAGGCTTTCCGAATGCGGTCTTGAAAAAAAGCCGCATCAATGGGTTCCTGCTTTCGACTCAACAAGCGCACCTGAATCTGCGACAAGGGGTTGTAATATCCCCGTCCGGCGAGCTTTCCATTAAAGTAGTAAACATCTACGATTTCTCCACCCATTGCCGGCCCCTTGACCTCCCCAATTTCATTTGCATAAATCCAGGGGTGACCATTGGAAATGCGGGGAGCAATTTGTTTTTTTAGCCAGATCTCAGCCATCTGACAAATATAAGGCAATGCGTCAGCAACCTGCCAATCGGTTCCCCGGACTGCTGATTTTTCACCTATGAAGGACTATTCTGCCATTTTTTCCCTTTTCTTTGCCCCGGCAACATTTTTGACAGGAGTTAATTTCATTAAATTAGGATATGAATCATCAAGAAAATACGCCGAATGAGCCCATTCATGACAATACGGATGCGGTAGATGTAAATGCTGACGAAAATGCAGCCGGTACCACCCACCTCAATGAGCCGGTGACCGGGGAGCCTGAACTGGAGAAATTAAGGACAGACCTGGAGGAGCAAAAAGATAAATACCTCCGATTGATGGCTGAATTTGATAATTTCCGTCGCAGAAGTGCCCGGGAAAGACTCGACCTGATTCAGACAGCCTCCCGTGATGTTTTGGTGTCATTGTTGGATGTTTTGGATGATTGTGACAGAGCTGAAAAGCAACTCGCCGGATCAGATAATCTGGCTGCACAAAAGGAGGGAGTTTTGCTGGTGTTTAATAAACTCCGAACCAATCTTCAGCAAAAAGGAGTAAAGCAAATGGAAAGCCTCCACCAAACCTTTGATGTTGAAAAACATGAAGCCATCACAGAAATACCTGCTCCCACAGATGAACTCAAGGGTAAGGTACTCGATGAGGTGATGAAGGGGTATTACCTGAACGATAAAATCATTCGCTTTGCTAAAGTGGTTGTAGGCAACTAAAAAGAATCCCCTATTCTGCTCTTTCAGAATAGATCAACATCAATATCATGGCTAATAAGAGAGATTACTACGAAATACTGGGCGTATCAAAATCTGCTGCTGCGGATGAGATAAAAAAGGCTTACCGAAAAGTAGCCATGCAATTTCATCCGGACAGAAATCCGGGGAATAAGGAAGCTGAGGAGAAGTTCAAAGAAGCTGCAGAGGCATATGAAGTGCTTAGTGATGCGGATAAAAAGGCGAAATATGATCGCTACGGACATGCTGCTTTTGGTCCCGGCACGCAGGGCGGTGGTTTTGGCAACATGAATACGGAGGATATTTTCAGTCATTTCAGCGATATTTTCGGTGGCGATGATGTGTTCAGTAATTTTTTTGGAGGTGGTGGCGGTGGCCGGCGGAGTTCGGGAGGTGGAAGAGCCAGAGGACAGCGGGGTAGTAACCTCCGTATCAAAATGAAATTGACCTATGAGGAGATTGCCAAAGGCGTGACGAAGAATGTAAAGGTTAAAAAATATGTTGTATGCTCCTCCTGTAGTGGCAGTGGGGCAAAAGATAAAAACAGTCTGCAAAATTGCAGCACCTGTCAGGGTAGTGGTCAGGTTCGAAAAGTGACCAACACCTTTCTGGGACAAATGCAAACAGTTACAACTTGTCCTGCTTGTAATGGCGAGGGATCAACAGTAACAGCAAAATGTGGTGGATGCAAGGGTGAAGGTCGAGTTTATGGAGAGGAGACGATATCGATAGATATTCCGGCTGGCGTTCAGGAAAACATGCAGCTTAGTATGAGCGGTAAAGGGAATGCGGGCGAACGTGGCGGCGCTCCGGGCGATCTGATTATTCAAATAGAAGAGGAGGCACATCCGCAATTGCACCGCGATGGCTTAAATGTAGCTTTCGACTTGTACCTATCCATTCCAGATGCCGCATTCGGAACACAGGTAGAAGTTCCTACAATTGATGGAAGAGCTAAAATAAAAATTCCTGCAGGCACCCAGAGCGGAAAAATCTTCCGTCTGAAAGGCAAAGGCTTCCCCGAAGTGCAGGGTTACGGACGCGGTGATCAGTTAATCCAGGTCAACGTTTGGACCCCACAGCAGCTATCAGCAGAGGAAAAAGCCCTGCTCGAAAAACTTAATCAAAGCGAAAACTTCAAACCCAATCCGGGTAAAGGGGATAAAAACTTTTTCGACAGGGTAAGGGAAGCCTTTCAGTAATTCTTCACCATAATCTAACTAACACCATCACCTGAAAGGTAGAGGGATTCCATTTTGTAACAGCCGGCGAAGATGGTTTGACCGATGTTTTTGTTGCGGGAATCTGCTCGGCACCCGGAACAAACAAAGCGGAAGTCGCTTCATCAAAAGCCAGACTATTCGATCCTTTTTTGGTAGGAATGTTTTCAACTAAAGCATAATCATCTGGACCGAGCTGACTAATAACAGATAAATTGCCATTCCCATTTGCAACAAAAATCAACTTATTAATCGGATCAAAAACAATACCATCTGCATTTTCACCGATTTGCATGGAGTCAATAATTTTAGCCGTATTTATATCATAGATAACGAGTAACTTATTGCAAACAGAAAATAACCGATTATATTTAGTATCAATGGCCATGCCGGCAGGCGATTTACCGGTACCCAATGGCCAATACATCTCAATATCGTAGGTGGTCATTTTGATCCAAACAATTTCTCGTTTGTCTTCCAGGTGAACATATAAATTACCGTTGCCATCACTAACCATACCAGTTACCCTAGTACCACCCAATGGTATGGTCGTTTCTACTTTATCAAGTTTCGGATCAATAACAGATAGGCTGCCACCTTTGTAATTACCCACCACAATCTTATTGGAAAATACATCATATAAGATCCAGTCCGGGTGATTACCTACCGGTATGTTTTTAATGAATCTGTCGCTGCGTAAATCAAAGACAGTGACAGAATTCGCTTGACTATTGGTCGTAAAACCTTTACCAAATTTTGGTGCAAGCGCAACACCTTCTACCCCGGGTGTATTGGGAATAATTCCTATTGAATCGCCTGTATTCTTATCTAAGATACTAACCTGGTTCCCGTGCGTAATATATAGTTTGTTAGACGATGGGTTTACGGTTGGATAACGCCAATCACCTTTGAATGGCGGATAAAATATTTTTGTGATGAAATAGGTCTGACTTTTTAGTTGTAGAGCTGTAAAAAAAAGCGTGATAACGAGCAGGAAAAAACGACGGAGGTATATTACAGATTTCAGATTAAAGAAAGCTGTGAAATGGGTATATTTAAAAGCGCCTTCTAACATCAGTACTATAGAAAATGAAAATTACACAAAAACAATCTCTTTTAGACAGAATTTAGTCAAATTGATGCAAATATATAATTAATATTGTTATATGTTAAGCAGGAACTAGAGAATATAGATAAGATGTAAACAATTAGCTCAACAACTGATATAAGCCCGGTAAATTTCTACCTAATCCATTATAGTCGAGTCCATATCCTACAACGAATAAATTGGGAATGGTAAAACCACAATAGTCAATCGGCACCTGAAACAAGGTGGCAGCCGGTTTATGTAAGAGCGTTGCAATGGCAATGGAAGCGGGTTGTTTTTCCCGAAGGGTAGGTAAAAAAGCCGAAAGCGTTCTTCCGGTGTCAATAATATCTTCCAAAATCACAACATGGCGATTTTGAATTTCAGTATCCAACCCGATGGCGGTAATTACTTCGCCGGTTGATTGTGTTCCTGCATAAGAGGCAAGCCGAACAAAGCATATTTCTGCCTCCACTTCAACTTGTCTGAAAATATCTGCTGCAAACATAAATGAGCCATTGAGAATAGCTAGAAATAATGGCTTCTTTCCTGCATAATGTGTATTCAACTGCGCAGCAATTTCACTGATTCTTATTTGCAAGTTATTTGCTTCGATATACGACACGAATTTTTTATCGTGAACAGTGATTACTTTATCAGGCATCGGTATGGTATGTTTAGTTGGGTAAAAGATTGAATCAATGGCTTCCAGTAGTCATAGAGCTATCTCCATTGGAAGGTTGTAACCAAATTTTTTGTCCTGACGGAATCGCAGCCTCAGAAATACTCGCTTGATTGTACAATAGTAAATGCTCGAGTCGGATACCCTCTAATTGACTAATATCTCTCCATGTTTCTCCCGGTTGCGCAATCCGAAATGATTTACTTCCTGTTTTTAATTTTTTTTCTAGGAAGATAAGTCTGCCCGTTGTTAGCATTTCTGTATAAGGCATATCATTGAACGTTAGTAAATCTTCTTGCCTGACATCATATTGAAGCGCAATATCTTTTAGGGTAGTTCCCGCAATGGCGAAAATAACTTTTGACCGATTAATGGTAAATATGCCACGTGGAAAAAGACTGCTTTTTGTATAAATGATTTCCTGGTCATTGATGACGGTTTCGGTCGCTTTTTCCAATACAGCTGTAACCGGTTGTGGCGTTGCTTTTACAGAAGCAAAGCTGTTGTATTTTTCTAAGTCATAGTCCTTAATAATCTTGAGTAAACTTTTGGGATAGGTTACACTGGTCGCATAACCGGCTTTTTTTAAGCCATAAGCCCAGCCTTGCATATCAGTTGGATCGAGCTTAAAAAGTGAAGTGTAATAGGGACGATTTTTTAGAAAGTCAGAATGATCTTTAAAGGATTGTTCTACGGAAGGATATACGCGGAAGCATTCGCCTCTTTCATCATCATCTTGATACACCTTGCCACCCGTCCATTCAGCTTTACATTTGATACCAAAATGATTATTGGCAGTGAGTGCGAGTGTACTCATACCAGATTGAGATTCCAGAATGGCCTGTGCCAGTTTGATAGCGGCAGGTACACCGGTGCGCTGCATTTCAGATATTGCCAGATCTTTATATTGCTTTATATAGGCCTCCGTAGTGGCTGATTGTGCGAATAACGAACCGCAGACAAGCAGATATATAGTCGTCACCAGGGATTTTACTTTCATCTCTAATCGCTTGTTTATTTCTTAACCACCAGCATCAGTCCGTCTCTTACCGTTAATATTACTTTTTCTACGCTGGTATCTTGCAAGATTTTTTCATTGAAAGCTCGGATGGCAGCTGGATTCTTGCTTTGATTTTTTTCATCCAGCACTTCACCATGAAAAAAAATATTATCAGCGATGAGCAGTCCGCCTTTTCTTAATCTGGGCATCACCTGATCATAATAATCCGAATAGCCGGTTTTATCGGCATCAATAAATATGATGTCCCAAAGGTAATTCAGCTGAGGTATGATTTCAGCGGCCTGGCCAATGTGCAAGTGAATCTGTTGCTGGTAATCGCTGCCTTGAAAATGGGTGTCTGCAGTTTTTGCATCCGCTTCCCGACATTCTATGGTGTGTAATTCCCCTTCGGGATCTAAACCTTCGCATAGGCAAAGTGCACTATAGCCGGTAAAGGTTCCAATTTCCAGTACATACCTGGGTTGAATCAATCTTGAAAATATAGCGAGTAATCTTCCCTGAAGGTGACCACTTAACATGTGGGCACGTGGATGCGTTTCCTGCGTTTGCTTTGCGATGGTAGACAGCAGTTCTGGTTCCGGACTACTGTATTTTCCTGCATAGGCTTCTACTACGGCACTGATTAATTCCATACCGCAAATATCCGCCATTTTTACCTCTTTTCAGAGCGGGAAAGTAAAAATAGTCCTGCGAAAGTGATCATGCCGTTGATCAGTAGCAGCTCAATGCCGATTTGGTATTGGTTGAACCAGATAGGGGCATTTTTGCTAAGGATATAACTTATGACCGGCGCCAGTAGCGCTAATATGGTTATGCCAATATGGTCGGGCAGGTGTCGCTTGGTGAATATACCAAAAGCAAAAAGTCCGAGCAGGGGACCATAGGTATATCCGGCAAGATCAAGAATGATATCAATGATGCTGTTGTCATTGATCTTATAAAAGATCAGAATACAGACGAGAAATACGAGGGTAAATGAAAAATGCACGGTTAAGCGGACTTTCTTTTTTTGTTGTTCGCTCCAACCCTCTTTTTGCTGCAGACCAAGTATATCGATACAAAAAGAGGAGGTTAAAGCAGTGAGGGCTCCATCTGCACTGGGGAAGAGTGCCGAAATCAGTGCAATGATAAAAAGAATACCAATCGCCGGAGGTAAATATTGCATTACAACAGAAGGGAAAACCTTGTCACCAATAATATTTTTTTGATCTAAGATCAATTGATGAACTGCTTTTCCACCTGTAAGAACTTCCTGATAAACGCCACCCTTTGAAACGACAAACAGATATAATAATCCGCCCAGGAATAGGAAAAGGACGAGAACAGATACCAATACCACTGCCAGGGACAGAACATTTTTTTGGGAGTCAGCCAGCCTTTTAACGCTGATATTTTTTTGCATCATTTCCTGATCAAGACCGGTCATGGCGATGGTAATAAATGCGCCTCCTATAATCTGTTTCAGAAAAAATCCTTTGCTGTTGATATCGGTATTGAAAACTTTCAGGTAACCTGCATCCCGCATTTGCACGACGGCCTGGCCCAGATTAAGATTGAGTTGATTCAATATAAAGATTACGCAAACCACCAACCCAGCAATCATTAGGGATGTTTGCAGGGTGTCAGTATATACAATTGTTTTTACTCCACCTTCAAATGTGTATAGGAGTATCATGAGAAGAATGATGGCGGCCGTAACGATGAAGGGTACCCCCATTTGATCAAGAATAAAAAACTGCAGCACATTGATAACGAGATAAAGCCTTGCAGTGGCGCCAACTGTCCGGCTGATGATGAAAAAGAGTGCGCCTGTTTTGTAGGCAGTTCTTCCAAAACGTTGCATCAGATAATGATAGATGGAAGTAAGGTTTAGTCTATAATAGAGCGGAAGTAGAATAAAGGCGATTACGGTATATCCGAGCAGATAGCCGAGCGCTACCTGGAGATAGGCAAAACCTTTAAAATGTCCGCCAGCTATATCGCCTACGGCTCCGGGAACGCTCACAAATGTTACGCCGCTCAGTGAAGTCCCAATCATTCCAAAGGCCACCAGCATCCAGTTGCTGTTCTTGTTTCCAATGAAAAATGATTCGTTCGTACTGTTTCTGCCGGTATACCAGGCTACTGCGAGCAAGACAAGGAAATAACCGATCACGAAGCTGAATAGCAATATAGGAGACATATCTATGGTTTGTGCAAAACAATGAAGTAATATGTAAAGATGTAAAAAATATTTCACCTATTTTCCCATTTTATTTGACACTTATGTCGATAGCCCGCGTTGCAGTTTTCTGTGGTTCAAAATCTGGCCAATCCCCCTTGTTCATCAGTCATGCCCGTCAATTAGGTGGATTGCTGGCTCGTCAGGGCATCACCCTCGTGTATGGGGGTGGGAGTGTTGGAATTATGGGGGCCGTTGCAAATGCGGTGATGGAAGGCGGGGGGCAGGTAATTGGTGTTATTACCGAGCTATTATTGAATTGGGAACAGCAGCATACCGGTGTTACTGAGTTGAGGGTGGTACCCGATATGCATACCCGAAAAAAATTGATGTACGAACTGAGTGATGCCGCCATTATCTTACCCGGCGGAAATGGAACCCTTGATGAATTATATGAAATGCTTACCTGGAATACCCTTCAGATTCACGATAAGCGCATCTATCTATTGAACTCAGGCGGATTCTATCAGCACTTGATAGCGCACATGAATCAAATGCAACAAGAGGGTTTCCTTTATGAGAATTGGCGTGAGCGTTTACGGGTAGTTGATGACCCACAAGAAATCATCGCCTTCTTGGCTGCAGATACATCCCAAAACCCGCTCTGATTACTGGGATTGGATCGTTGTATCGGTCCCGATAGGGTGAATTCGGATTTTGCAGTACATCCAGCATTAAAGTAAAATAGGAATAACTACTTCCAATCAAGCGCGAACCATAGCCAAGTCCAACCAACAAACTACCCGCATCGTAATTATATTTGGCTGCTTGTTGGGTCAACACATTTTTTTGCGCAGAATTGATAAAATTATACTCTGGTTGAACCTGCAGAAAGAGAAAGTTTACTGGCCAGATGCGCGTAAAAATTCCAGCACCATAATTGATATTGCGGTATCGGATGGAACTGAATTCTGATGCGTTCTGCGAGAAGTAATTAAAGTTCGCTGCAATGCCCGCATCTAACCACCGGGTAAGACTGTATCCTACTTCCGGGTTGATGCCGATATTGAAAGTTCGGTTGATGAAACCAAGGTTGAGGTTGGCACCCACAAATATCCTCTCTTTTTTGAACCCTTTTTTACGCTCATCGCTGGGAGATTGAGCCATTGAGGAGAAGAAAAAAAGCATCATAAGAACCGACAACAAAAATATTTTCATATTAATAGAAATAATCATCAAACCTAAGAATAAATATTACTGGACAAGTTAAGTAGAAGTATAAAAAAATGTTACGTTTTTTGGAGCGTCATTTTGGTTATTCAGTCCGGACGACTATCTAAGTATATATTATAATAATATATATTATAAATGGATAATTATATGTCCTTTTGTGTTTGAGTCGGGGGTAAGGCGATTTGTTTACTTTTGCGAATAACTAACACTTGTAAGCATGGACATCTTATCTGACTGGAAGCAGCAGCCGGTAGGGGCATTCCCCTGCAATTTATATCCCGGAACCCATTACCAGCACACCAAAGACCAACTGATAGATGCCACTGTAGAACGGGGCGAGGGACAACTAAGTGATACAGGTGCCCTCTGCATACAAACAGGAAAGTTTACAGGAAGGGTTCCCAAGGATAAATTCATCGTGCTGGATGACATCACTGAAAAACGGGTAAACTGGAATCAGTTCAATCAACGCATCGATCCGGCCATTTTTTACCGGTTGCGAGATAAAATGCTGGCCTATGCGGGTCAGTTGAAGGAAATGTGGATACGCGACGTGCAGGCGGGAGACCATCCGAAGTATCATTATGCTGTTAGGGTGATTAATGAAAATCCCTGGAGCAATCTATTTGTTTCTAATATGTTTCTACCGCTGAATCCGGAAACAACCCAGGGTAGTCCGGACTGGCTGGTCATTCAACTGCCTTCCTTTCAAGCCGACCCGGCAACAGACGGTGTTCCTCACCCCCAATTCAGCATTGTATCTTTTACGGAACGAATGATTTTGATAGGGGGAACCGGATATACTGGGGAAATAAAAAAGGGCATTTTTACTGTGCTTAACTTCCTGTTGCCGGCAGAGCACGGTGTATTAAGTATGCACTGCAGTGCCAATAAAGGAGAAAAGGGTGATGTCGCTATTTTCTTTGGGTTGAGTGGAACGGGAAAAACGACCTTGAGTGCTGATCCCGCCCGTGAATTGATTGGTGATGATGAGCATGGCTGGACGGAAGAGGGTGTGTTCAATTTTGAAGGAGGCTGTTATGCCAAAGCAATTCGGCTTAGTCCGAAAGATGAACCTGCTATCTATGGTGCCATAAAAAGAGGTGCCTTACTGGAGAATACACAATTTCATCCTGGAACTAACAGGGTGAATTATGAGGATGCAAGCATCACCGAAAATACTCGTGTGAGCTACCCGCTCAGTTTTATTCCGCATGCCTGTTCCCCTGCGCGGGGCGGGCAACCATCTGTATTGTTTTTCCTTACCTGCGATGCGTATGGTATTTTACCGCCCATTAGCCGTCTTACGACTGAACAGGCCATGTATCAATTCATTAGTGGATATACAGCCAAGGTTGCCGGAACGGAAACAGGTGTTTTAGAGCCAACGGCTACTTTCAGCGCCTGCTTTGGGGCTCCCTTCATCCCGCTGCATCCCGGGGAATATGCCGCTTTATTGGGTAAAAAAATGGAACAACAGGGTGCTGCTGTTTGGATGATCAATACCGGATGGAACGGCGGACCTTATGGAGTGGGTCAACGAATGCAAATCAGTTATACCCGTGCCATGATTGCTGCTGTTATGAAAGGAAATTTAGCGGGAGTACCAACTGTAAAGCATCCCATATTTGGTATGGATATCCCAATGAGCTGTCCAGCAGTTCCCGACCATGTTTTACTGCCATGGGCAACCTGGACAAGCAGGGAAGCATACGATAAAAAAGCAACCGAACTGGCACGTTTATTTTCAGAAAACTTCGCCCAATATGCAGCGGGTGTCGATGAAAAAATTCGTCAGGCAGCACCGGTAATCAATGGCTGAACTTAAAACAGACCGAAAAGTGTGCTGTCAACCTTGCGAATAATTTCGCCCAGGTGTTCCTCGTTTTCAGCGAATTTATTCTTATCGCAATCTATAACCAATAACGGTCCTTCACGATAACTCTCGATCCACTTATTGTAAAATTCATTCAACTTCTTCAGGTAGTCAAGGCGGATATTCTCTTCATACTCCCTGCCCCTTTTTTGAATTTGTGATACAAGGGTTGGAACCGATGCCTTTAAGTAGATCAACAAATCGGGCGGCTGCACCATGCTTTTCAGGGTTTGGAAAAACTGATAGTAATTATCAAAATCTCTTTTACTCATCAGTCCCATTTCATGCAGATTGGGCGCAAAAATATTAGCGTCTTCAAAGATGGTTCTGTCCTGTATAATCGTCTCAGTTCCATGCTGAATTTCCAGCAACTGGTTGAGTCTGCTGTTCAGAAAATAGATCTGAAGATTAAAACTCCAGCGGGGCATATCATCATAAAAATCCATGAGGTAGGGATTTTGGTCCACATCCTCAAATTGGGGTATCCAGCGGTAGTGCTTACTGAGCAACTCGGTGAGGGTGGTCTTGCCGGCACCGATGTTTCCGGCCACTGCCACATGCTTGATTTTTTTTGCTTTTGCCATAGTTCCAAGGTACAATAAATTTCAACATTCGGATGGCTGGTTTTTATCCATCCTTTCTATCTTGCTGCCTGGCTTTAATTGCCAGTTCCAATTGCTTTTCTCACCAAGGTAAGTGTTTGTGCAGCACTGGCTCTTGCTTTCTCAGCACCCTGCCGAATGATCTTATTCAGCAGATCCGGATTAGCCTGTAAATCAGCAGCTTTTTCACGGATGGGGGTAATAAAGCGAATCATGTCTTCGGCCAGTTGCTTTTTCATATCACCATATCGAATAATGCAATCACCCTGTTTACTGTTGTTATAATCAGATTCAAACTTTTCAACGGTTTCCTTTGAACTAACCAATTTTAGTAAGGTGAAGAGATTCTCTATATAGGGCGGCTTATCAGCATTTTCTTCAGCAGGACCTTGATCGGTCTTGGCCCGTGCAATTTTTTTACGGATGGTTTCATCGTCATCTGCCAGGTAAAGGGTCGATAGCTGATTTTCACTTTTACTCATCTTACCTTCTCCGTCTAATCCCAGAATCTTAACCAATTCACCACCATAGTTAAAGCCATAAGGCAGGGGGAAAACCTCTCCGTAGCGATGATTGAACCTTTCAGCAAAATTGCGGGCCATTTCCAGGTTCTGTTCCTGGTCTTTGCCAACGGGTACTTTTACAGCCCGGTGTATGAGTATGTCTGCTGCTTGCAATACAGGATAGGTAAGCAGGCCTGCATTGACATTGTCAGGTTGCAGACGTACTTTCTCTTTGAAGGTTACCGTTTTCTCCAGTTCCCCTTTGTACGCCAACATATTCAGGTATAAGTAAAGTTCTGCGATTTCTGGTACATCACTCTGAACATATAAAGCCACTTGCTCGGGATCAAGTCCGCAAGCAATGTTTTCCGCCACCACCCGATTAACGCTTTGTCGCAGCGTCTGGGTATCGGGGTGGGTAGTAAGACTATGCCAGTTGGCAACAAAAAAATAGCAGTTAAAATCAGATTGCATCCGCACAAAGTTGCGCATGGCGCCGAAGTAATTTCCCAGGTGCAGAAAGCCCGTGGGACGGATGCCACTTAAAACCACCTCTTTACTCATAGGGCGCGAAGATAAGATGTGCTGAGGTTTTCCGTGTCTTCAGGGTGCTTTTTTTTCGACTTTTCTCCCCACTAATCCACTATTTTTACGGGTCGCGTTTCGTTGTGAAGTGATTAAATTTGCAGAGCTTCAATTTCAACTGATTACTTATATCCAGCACTTCCAACATATTATCTACACCCATTGAATACCTGAAGGGGGTTGGCCCGGTTCGTGCCGAGATGCTGAAAAAGGAACTCGACATCCATTCCTTTTCTGATTTACTAGATCATTTCCCCATTCGCCATATTGATAAGACCAGCGTACATCTGATCCGGGATATAAAATCAGATACAGATACCATTCAAGTGGCAGGTACCTTGTTATTCTCAGAAATGGTAGGTGCCGGGCGCTCGAAAAGACTAGTCGCTCAGATAAGAGACCAATCGGGCATCCTTGAATTGGCCTGGTTCCAGGGAATCAACTGGGTTACGAAGTTATTGCAACCCGGTACAACCTACCTGGTTTTTGGTAAAACGGGTTTTTTTAATGGGAAGCCCCAGATTGTACACCCGGAAATAGAGGTATTTGTTCCTGCTGCTGCCGGAGGTAAACCGCATCTTGAACCGGTATATCCCAGTACGGAAAAGTTAAAGGCACGTGGACTCAACGGACGCCAGTTAGCAAAGCTGACTGCGCAATTGTTTCAGCAAATAAGACCTACAGATATACCCGAAAACATTCCGGAATCGATCGTTGAAAAGTATCATTTCACCAGCAGGGCAAAGGCTTATCGGCAGTTGCATTTTCCTGCTAATCCTGAGGAATACCGTCAGGCCCTCGAGCGCATGAAATTTGAGGAATTCTTTATTGCACAGGTTCGATTGAATCTGGTTCGTTTAAGACGACATCGTTATAGCCAGGGTGTCGTTTTTGGAACCGTTGGTGATCTCTTCAATCAGTTCTTTCATCACTATCTGCCCTTTTCATTGACAGGAGCTCAAAAAAGGGTAATGAAAGAAATTCGAAACGATACCGGGCATGGTCGGCAAATGAACCGATTGTTACAAGGTGATGTAGGAAGCGGCAAGACAATCGTAGCACTGATGAGTATGCTTTTAGCAGCAGATAATGGCTTTCAAAGCTGTTTTATGGCACCCACTGAAATACTCGTGCAACAACATTTTGGTAGCCTCCAAAAATTATTGAAAGAGTTGCCGGTAACATCGGCAATACTAACGGGTAGTACCAAAGCAGCCAAAAGGAAAGAGATCCTGGAAGGATTGGCAGCTGGTTCCATCCAAATAGTTGTTGGCACACACGCAGTTATAGAAGAAAAGGTGAAGTTTGCAAAATTAGGACTGGTAATTGTTGATGAACAACATCGCTTTGGGGTGGAGCAGCGGGCCAGGCTTTGGGAAAAAGCAATCATTCCGCCACATGTGCTGGTAATGACTGCCACTCCGATACCACGCACCCTGGCAATGACTGCTTTTGGTGATCTCGATTACAGCATCATGGATGAATTACCACCCGGACGTCAACCCATACAGACAGTGCATAGAAATGAGTCTGCCCGGGCACAGGTGTATGATTTTGTTCGTTCTGAGATTGAAAAAGGACGTCAGGCCTATTTTATCTATCCACTGATTGAGGAAAGTGATAAAGTAAATTATGAAGATCTGATTCAGGGGTATGAACAAGTTAAAAGTTTTTTTCCTGAGCCCCGCTTCCGAATCAGCATGGTACATGGTAGAATGCCCATCGAACAGAAAGAAACGAATATGCAGCGTTTCGTATCAGGAAATACCCATGTCATGGTAAGTACCACGGTTATTGAAGTGGGGGTAGATGTTCCCAATGCCACCGTTATGGTGATAGAAAGTGCTGAAAAATTTGGCCTTTCTCAGTTACATCAGCTGCGGGGACGAGTCGGCAGGGGTAGTGAAAAAAGTTTTTGCATATTATTAACGGGTAGTAAAGCTAGCAAAGAGGCACTGGAACGTATCCAGATAATGACCACCACCCAGGATGGATTTGTGGTGGCAGAGAAGGATTTAGCGATGCGGGGACCTGGTGAAATTGAAGGAACAAGGCAAAGCG
>Ga0208361_1000193_pt1 | contig 20895 bp, 18 predicted proteins | sample LakMenEpi05Aug10_FD_150670 | JGI IMG/M metagenome (GOLD analysis project Ga0208361, IMG submission 150670) | Freshwater microbial communities from Lake Mendota, WI - 05AUG2010 deep hole epilimnion (SPAdes) | ecosystem: Environmental > Aquatic > Freshwater > Lake > Epilimnion/Euphotic zone ... | reverse complement strand
GTTCGCGATGCTGCGCGACAACCTCTCGCGCCTCGTGCGGCGCAACTGGGGCTACAGCAAGCGCATCGAGCGCAAACAAGATCACTTCTGGATCTACGCCGGCTACAAGAACTACATCAGGCCGCGCACCAACCGCGACCACCGACCCAGCGCCGCCAGCAAGCTGGGCCTTCTACCTAGACGCCTCCGCATGGCCGAAGCGATCGTCTGGAAAGGACGTTTTTCGCTTGGGTCCTAGGACATTGCATTCATGAGCCGATGTCCCCGGAAGGGGCTCAGTATCCCCCTCAACCCTGCGCCTTGTGCCCGCAGACCACATTGCGCCCCGCCGCCTTGGCGGCGTACAGCGCTTCATCGGCCGCCTTCAGCAAATCAGCGGAGCTCTTCATGGTCGCGCTGCGCGTGGCGACGCCCAGCGAGATCGTGACGATGGACTCTGCATCGGCGCCCGGGATCGCCCGCTTCTCGATGGTCGAACGCAGGCGCTCTGCGCATTGTCTCGCGCCTTCGTGGTCGCTGTCGACGTTGATCACAAGGAACTCCTCACCGCCCATCCGACAGACGACGTCCGCGCGCCGGATCTTCGACAGCATCGTCATGCCGATTTCCTGCAGCACGGCGTCACCCTGTCCATGACCGCGCAGGTCGTTGACGCGCTTGAAGTGGTCGACATCGACCATGATGACCGAGAGCGGCAGGCCCAGCCGCTCGGCCGCCCGCCACTCCTCCTCCAGGCGCGAGATCGCGTATCGGCGGTTGGGCAGGCCCGTCAGGTCATCGACCGTGCTCGACACCTCAAGCCGACGCGTCAGGAGGCTGAGCTCCGAGATCTGGCGCAGTCGCTCCTGCTTGTCGTGTTCCACCTGTCGGTGCAGATCCACCAGACGCTTTCCAGCCTGCACCCGCGCCAGCAGCAGCCGGGGGCTGACGGGCTTAGAGACGAAGTCATCCGCTCCCTTGCGGAATGACTCGATCTGTCGTTCCTCGAAATCCTGCTCGGCGAGCATGATTACATAGGAGCGCATGCCCACTTCGTGCCTGCGCAGTTCCTCGCACAACTGCGGCCCGCCCAGCTTGGGGGTGTCCCAGTCCATGATCACGATCTCCGGATGGATCCGCTCGACGAGGCGCAGAGCCCCCAGGCCATCCGTGACCGAGTGCACCTCGTAGCCAGCCTCGGCCAGAGCATCGTGGATCGTTCGAAGCACCACGCGATCGCCTTCTGCGACCAGCGCCTTGGGCCTCGCAACGGAGGGCACGGCGAGCAGCATTCCCAGCTCGGGCAGCCCGAGGCCCCCATTGCCCAGATCCTCCTGAAGACCTGCAGCGGTCTCGGACCACGCTCGGCGAGTGCTTTCGATCATGGAGCGCAGTCGAGACTCCGACAGCGCCAGATTCGATCCTTGCCGAGCAATCTCCTGCCAGTGATCCTCCTCTGCGCGCCCGCCTCGCCGCGAGCCCGCCACGCTGTCGGCGATCGCCTCGGCGCATACCAAAACGGATGTCAGGGCACGTTCGATGTTCGACGAAGACGCCTGATCCGGATAAGTCCGCTCCAGCAGCACATGCCGGTATTCGACCGGCAGACCCGCCTCCGCGAGCAGCAGGGCGCTGATTTCCCAGCGCGAGATCTCGAACAGCTCGCGCTCCAGACGCACGAGTTCCGCGCGATTGCGGGACTCTCCGGATGTCAAAAGACCCATGTAGCGCTCCGAGTGAGCCGTCGCCAGCGCAAGCTCTCCGGTGTGCGCGGTCAAGCCGAGGAGATAGGCGCCTTCGCTGTCGAGCACGGACACCTGCAGGGCGAGCAGGCGGCAGGCGTGCGCACAGGCCAGTGACCAGGACCAAAATGCGTCGTAGTCGAAGGCTGCGCAGAAACCGGAGCGATTGGGTGAGGCGAGACTGAAGCGCAGCAGTTCTTCGCGCGCCCGAGCCGTCCCGAGTTCGGCCGTCGCGGACTTGACGCCCACGATCCTGTCGGCCCCGTAGCTTCGCGACTGATTCGCAGCCTGCACCAGGCGCAGCGCGCTCGCGGGGTCGCGCTCGGCGATCTGCGAGAGGAGGTCCAGCCCGCAGGAGGCCGATTTCGCAGCCTGAAGGATCGAGATGCCGGTCCCAATCGAGGAGCACAGCCCCCCCGACTGCTTCAGTTCCTCGAAACGCGGCAGCATGATTTGACCTCAGGCTCGCATGGCGGTGGTCTCGCCATCCGAGGAGCTCCGGATGCAGTTGCGACCGTTGGATTTGGCCAGATACACCGCCTCATCCGCCTGCTTGAGCAGCGCGTTGATGTCGGCCGTCCGTGGCGTCCGCTCGGCGACGCCGAAACTAGCGGTGACGGAGCCGTGAAAGGAGCCTGCACGGATCAGCTGGTGTTCGATGGCGCTGCGAAGCCGTTCCGCACAGGCCATGGCTTCCTCTTGGCGGGCATTGGTACACAGCACGAGGAACTCCTCGCCCCCAAGCCGCGCCACGTCCTCACCCTGGCGGATCTGGTTGCGCAGAATCCGCGACAACTCGCGCAACACCTCATCGCCGACATCGTGGCCGTGCTGGTCATTAGTTTGCTTGAAGTGGTCGATATCCATCATGATGACGGAGAGCGGCTGGCCTGCGTCGATCGAGCGGTCCCATTCAGCCTCCAGAATCTCCAGAATTGCCCGACGGTTGGGCAGTCCGGTGAGCGAGTCCGTGTTCGCCGCCGCATTGTGCCGGCGCTCAGCGATGGCGAGCAGCTTGAAATGCTCGCGCATCTCCCGGCGCTCACGCTCACGCGCCGCCTTCATCTCGAGCAGGCGCTGGCTGCTCTTGATGCGTGCAGTCAAAAGACGCGGCTTGATCGGCTTGCGCATGAAATCGTCAACTCCGGCTTCGAAAGCCCGTACCGTGTGCGCTTCATCATCGTTGTCGGTCATCAGCAGGAAGTACATCTCCCGTCCCTGCTCGATCGTGCGAAGCGTGCGGCACAGTTCGATGCCATCCATCTTGGGGATGATCGCATTGGTGATCACTGCCTGTGGATTGTGCTGCAGAGCGGCATGCAGAGCTTCACGACCGTCAACCGCAGTGACCAGCGTATGACCTTCGCGCTCGAGAGCCTGCTTGAGCACCCGCAGCGTGGACGGGTCGTTCTCGACGAGCAGAATCCGGATTCCATCGCGCGGACTGCCGCCTGGCTTCCTGTCCGCATGCCGATGCTCATCGGCGTGCGAGTGGTCCTCGGCATGGATGTGCTCATCGGTTCGGGGTTGCTCTGCGGGAGCAGAGGCAGCCTGCGCGCGCCCTCCGGAAACGGCCAACTGCTGCAGGTTGGGCACCTGGCGGCTGGAGAGCCTCAGCAGGCGGAGCCAGTCCTGGAATTCCCGGCTGAGCTTCTCATGAAAGGTGCGGACATAGGCCTCTTCGGAGCCGAGGCGAGTGCGCACCTGGTCGAAGGCCCTCATCAGGGCCTGGATTCGCGCCGCTTCGGCCTCGGGCCGCGCCATCAGGAGATCCGCGATCAGATCCGCATCTAGAAGCAGCTGGGCTATCGGGGGAAGCGGGATGCTCGTGGGATGACCTTCATCGCAGCTTGTGCCCGCCGCAAGGATGGCTTCGCTGCTTTCGCGGGGCAGACCCCAGCTCTCGACCATGAAGGCGCTGACCTCGCTGTGACTGATCGCGAACTCTTCTTGTTCCCTCCGCGCGAGAGCAGCCCGGGCGTGTAGTGGCGTCTGCCGCAGGAGGTCCGAGTAGCGTTCCGGGTAAACCGTGGCCAAAGTGAGGGTTCCGATGTCACACAGGAGCCCCATCACATACGCTTCGGAGGGCATGCCTCGACAATGGTGTCGGGACAGTGCCTGAGCCGACAGAGCCCGCGCCACGCTCTTCGCCCAGTAGTATTCGTAGTCGAAGGCTTCGCAGGCCCCGCTGCGATGCGAATCGATCAGCGAAAGACCCAGAGCGACGTTGCGCACCGATGACACGCCCAGCCGCATCGTCGCCTCGATGATGGTCGTCATGGGCTCGGCACCCACATGCAGTGCACTGTTCGCCAGCTTGAGCAGGCTGCCCGTCAGCGCGGAGTCAGCCATGATCGTCTCCGCGATCTCCTGCGCGGCGTAATCGTCGGAGCCCGTCAGCTCCAGCACGCGCATTCCAACCCCCGGAGGCGAAGGGAGCTGTCCAGTGAGCTTCAGTTCCTCGAATGTCTTGCGTACGCCCATCTCAGGTTCTGTGCTCCGTGTCTGTCGTGCCCTGCGGTGCGCCCGAGGACTTCCTCTGCAGCCGGGCCTCAAGCCCAGGCCGCGGCGGGAAACAACTGCCTCGGCCACCAACGCGGAGAGTGTCGGTGACATATGCGGGAATAACTCGAATGACTCGTTTGTCCGTCATGCAGGCGCTCGTGGCCTTCATCGGAGGACAGGCCCCCGCTACTTGCGCTCGGACGGGGATTCAGATCGGTGTCTGGTATTTTCTTCCCGATGAAAGCGTTCGGGGCCGAAACTGCCGATGGCAGCTCCGGCCCCGAACGTACCGCTCGGTCGCGGCGATCTGCGGCTAGCGTGCCGGCTGGACGCCCTCGATCTCGTCGGCCAGCGAATTGCAGTCATAGACCTTGCGCATCGCTTCGATCATGGCGCGCGAATCCACGCTGATAGAGCGCGCCTGATCGTCCTCGTAGGCGATATTGAAGATCAGGCTCTGGATGTTGCCGTCGAAGATCAGACCGACGACTTCGCCAGCGCGGTTGATCACCGGCGAACCCGAATTGCCGCCGATGATGTCGTGCGTGGTGACGAAGTTGTAGGGAGTGTTGATGTTGAGCACGGACCGCTTCTGCTCCCAGAGCCCGGGCAGACGGAACGGCCCCTCGTTGTTGCGTTCCTTGCTGCGTTCGTAAAGCCCCGCGAAATTGGTGAAGGGCGCGACCATCTGACCGTTCTCCTGATAGCCCTTGACCGTGCCGTAGGTCAGCCGCAGCGTGAAGGTCGCATCGGGGTAGACATTCTCTCCCTGCACGGCGAACTGCGCCGCCGCGATCTTGTTGTAGCCAGCCTTCTCCTGTGCATCGACCTCATCTTCAAAGCGCTTGCGGAGCGAGCGGTTCTCGGCATCCAGCGCCTTGGCCAGCAGAATCATGGGGTCGCTTGAGGCGTCGATGGCCGCCTTGCCCCCCTCGTAGTAGCGTCGGCGCTCGTTGAGATCCCCGAGCTTGCAGCCGAGCACCAGTTGCTCCGCACGCAGCTTGGGCGGCAATCCCGCCAAAGCCTGCTTGACGAGCGGATCCTCGCCGCCGAGGAGCTCCACCATGCGTCCCAGGGCGCTGGCAACCGTGTCGATCTCCAGAGCCGGATAGATCGGAGCCGGCGAGAACAACTGCTGCTCGAGTGAGGGCAGATTGGAATCGGAGTACTCGCGCAGGCGCTTGGCATTCTCCTTGGGCTTCTCATCCGCCAGCCGCACGAGATCCCGGGCCTTGCCGAACAACTGGCCGAGCCCGCCGCGGCCCAGACCCGGGGCCGAATAGCGCAGGAAGAAGCTCTCGTAGGCGGCCTGAGCCTTGGCTACCTGGTCCCAGGCATCCCCCCACTGCGCCTTGTATTCAGGATTGGCCTCCACGGCTGCGCGCAGCTCGGCTTCCCGGGCGCGCTTCTCCGCCATCAGACGCTCGTCCATCAGGCCTTGGTAGATGCCAGTGCGGGCCTTGCGGCTGTTCTGCACGGAAAACAGGTCACCCTCGCTGATGCGGCGGTTCTCCTCGCTGCGGCCGCCGAAGTTCAGCAACTGAACTTCACTGCGCCACAGGCCTCCCATCTGCACGGGGTAGGCGACATCCCTCAGGAACTCGAGGTGCGCGACGGTGAACAGGCGTTGCGTAGTTCCGGGGTGACCCGCGACGAAGGTCAGCTCCCCGTCGCGCACTCCATTGCGGCTCCACTTGAGGTAGTGCTCGTTCGCCAGCGGCTTGTCGTTCTCGTAGATGCGGAAGAAGCACATGTCGAGGTCGTAGCGTGGGAACTCGAAGTTGTCGGGGTCCCCGCCAAAGAACGCGATCTGCGCATCGGGGGCCATCACCAGCCGCACATCCTGGAACGAGCGGTAGCGGTACAGGTGATAGCGGCCGCCCTGATAGAGCGTCACGACCTGACTCTTCAGGCCGGTCGCTTCCTTGGACTCCTTCTCGATCGCGGACATGGTCTCGCGCCGAGCGCGGCCCGCCGCGGCGGCATCCGGAGCAGCTTTGGCCGCACCCATCACCCGATCGGTGACATCCTCGATCGACCACAGGATGTCGACTTCAAGATCCGGGCAGCGCAGTTCCTCCGCGGCGGTCTTCGCATGGAAGCCGTTTTCGATCAGGTTGCGCTCCGCCGTGCTGAGCTTCTCCAGCATGTCCCGGCCGACGTGGTGGTTGGTCATCACCAGACCTCTGGGGGACACCAGCGAACCGGAACCGCCCGTCCCCATCCGCACGGCCGACTTCTGGACGTGCTCGAGCCACTCATCGGTGACATCGAAGCCATATTTCTCCTTGATGGCCTGCTTGGGAACGCGGTTGAAGAGCCACATGCCCTCCTCGGCGCGGACGGAGGATGCGAGGGAGACGAAGGCGCACAGGGCCGCCAGAGGGGCGAGAAGTCGGTTCGAGTACTTCATGAGGCCCGGAATTCTAGCGACTGACGCCGCCGCGCCCACTTCACTACACTGCCGGAACCATGAAAGTCCTGCTTTTCCTGCCCCTGGTGCTGCTGAGCGCCTGCCACGCCGGTCCGGCCCCCGTCGAAGGAGCCATTCCCTTCCAGACCCGCTCGAGCGGCCTGCATTCGGCGCAGGAGCAGCCGGGCGCGTGGCTGATCTGTTCGGAGGCTCAGTGGCGCGCGTTTGTGGACAGCAGCCCCGCCTGGCAGCTGCCCGAGGGTGAGTCGGCGCCCCCCGACTTCACGCAAGCGAGCGCCATCTTCGTCAGCGCCGGTCAGCGTAGCAGCGGTGGCTGGAGCCTCGAGGTGCTGGGCGTGAGCGCGCAGGCCGGCGCTCTCGAAGTGCGCGCGCAGGCCGTCGGGCCCGCGCCCGACGCGATCGTCACCATGGTGCTCACGAGCCCCTGGCAGCTCGTCACGATCCCGCGTCAGGCGGAGGGCAGCGCGAAGCTGTCACTCCAGCTCAGCGAGCGTCGGGGCCCATAGACCGAAGGATGCGCAGCGCGCCGAAACCGCCCTGCAGCGTGGGCGTCGGCGCTGCTCCGCCCGTCACCGGGAAGTCCATGCCGCTGAGGCTGTCGCCCTCGTCCATCGAGATGACTTCCGGGTAGTTGATCGAGGGATAGACGCCTGAGTACAGGTCGTTGTCTCCGAAGATGAACAGATCTCCGTCGTCATCCGAGCCGCACACAAGGTAGTAGTCACCCGCCGGGAGGTCCTCGAGCAGGTAGTCAAGCCCGAGGGAGGGATTGACGAGCGCACCCGCCACGGTATCGAAGGTCGAGGCGTCCACCAGCAGGACATACAGATCGACATCCACGAGCGGAGCCGTCGCGACCACGCTCATCGACACCGAGATCGAGAGATTGCCGCCGTTGGAGAGCACGTTCACCGTGCCCGTGTAGTCACCGTCGGCCAGACCCGTTCGATTGACCGTGACGGTGACGCCTGAGGCGTTGCTCGAAGAACCGCCCGAGGGCACGGCAACGGCGGAAAGCCACGGCTGGGCGCCGCTGAAGGTCGTGTTGACTTCCGAGACAAGCAGTTGCCCCGTGCCCGCATTGCTCACCTGTGCGGTGAGTTGGGTCAACTGAGTGCCGAAGGCCATCGTCGTCGGCGAGAGCGACAGCACCGGCGTGCTCGGACCAGTCCCCCCCTGCGCCTCGAGCACCGCGTGGTACGCGTGGATGAGACCGTGGCCGAACAGATCGTCCCTGCCCGGCGCACCGATGTCCGTCGCCGTGCTCGTCAGGATCGTTTCGATCTGCGCCGGCGTCAGCGCCGGATTGACCGCCAGCATCAGCGCAGCCACGCCCGCCGCATGCGGACAAGCCATCGAGGTGCCCTGCGAGAAGGCGAAGACCGCCTCGGCGGGCGTGACGGTGTCGTCGAACATGGTCGAGAGCACCCCGTCGACGAAGTTGTCCCCGTTGAGGTTGACCGCCGTGTTGCCGCCCGGCGCCGCCAGATCCACCGTCGGACCGAAGTTCGAGTAGGGCGCGCGCTGCGCGTTGAGATCGACGGCCGCGACCGAGATCACGCCGCTGTAGGAGGCTGGGAAGCTCGGCGCGGAGGTGTTCTCGTTGCCCGAGGCCGCGAAGATCACGACGCCGGCATTGCGCGCGGCCGTGACCGCATTCTGGAAGGTTGCGTTCGAAGCGCCGCCGCCGAGGCTCATGTTGATGACATGGGCGCGCTCAGCCGGCAGGGTGCCGGAGCTGTTGCTCAGGCGCGCCGCGTAGCGCACGGCATTGGCGATGTCGAAGTCCGTCCCTCCGCCCAGTCCCAGCGTGCGCAGGTGCATGATGCGCGTGGCCCAAGTGACTCCAGCGACACCCTGCCCGTTGCCGGTCTCGGCACCGATCGTGCCGGCGACATGCGTGCCGTGGAAGGAACTCGGCTGCAGACCGACGCCATCGCCGACATCGGTGGGATCGGCGTCGATGCCGTTGCCGTCACCCCCGATGGCAGGACTGGAGATGAAGTCGAAACCGGCGATCTGCCGCGAGTCGAGATCCGGGTGCTGCGTCTCGCCCGTGTCGATCACGGCGACGATCGTGTTCACGGATCCCTGCGTGATCCCCCAGGCCTCCGGCAGGTGAATCAGCGGGTAGTGCCACTGCAGGTTGTAGAAGCTGTCGTTGGGCGTCACGGAGCCGCCCAGCGGCCGATGCAGCGTGTTGAGCTCGCTGTAGACCACGCGTGCATCCTCGGCCAATGCGCGCACCTTGGACCAGGTTGCGCGCTGCTGCGCATCCGGTTCGAGCGCCAGGCTGACGGGGAAGCGCAGCAGCGAGGCGTCGCCGGGGATGCTCAGCGCGCGCTCGCAACCATGGGCGGTCGCGAGCGCATCCGCGCTGACGCCGACCTTGGGCAGCACGATCAGCTCCCCGGCCTGGATGCGGTGCGCAGGCTGCAGCCAGGCGGCAAAGCGCCCCTCGACGTCAGGGTCCGGCTGGCCCTGCGCCTCGATGCCGCGCACCGTGCGCGTGCCGTCCGCAGGCAGGACGCTCAACCACACTCTGGCCGCTGCGCCTTCGCAGTCGTACGCCACTTGCAGCGCGCCGCGGGCGCGCACGCGCAGGCGCGGCTCGGCGCCTTCTGCGTGGGCCTTGATCGCACCCTCAACCGGATCCCACACCATCAGGGTACCGCTCGCCGAAGCCCGCACCTCGACCCAGGAATCCCGCTCCACCAGCGCCGAAAGCGAGGAGAGGCCTTGGCCCGCCGCATGCTGGGAGCGGTGCGCGCCCGCGATGCGGCCGAGATCCAGCGCCGTATCGAAATTCGAGCCCCCCATCAGACCCGGAAAGCCGCTGCCACTTTCGTCGAACAGCACGGTGCCGCTCAGCTCGGCGGGACCGCTCGCGCCGCCGCTACCGCCGCCGCCGCAGCCAGCCAGGAACCAGGGAGTCAGGGCCAGGGCCAGAAGGACGGAACGCGCATGCAGCATGCTCGACTAGATACCAAAGCCAAATCGCCGTCGAAAGTGCCTCTCCAGCGACTCGCGAACCACGGCCATGCCCGCGGGGAGGCTGGAGTGCCGGCTGAGGTTGGTCATTACCTCTGGATCGAGCCCGCAGGGCCGAAAGCGGCGGAACGCGGACAGATCCGCATCCACATTGAGCGCCAGACCGTGCCAAGTGACCCAGCGTCGCACGGCGACCCCCAGCGAGCAGACCTTGCGGTTGCCGATCCAGACACCGGTGAGACCCTCGACGCGCGAACCCTCGACGCCGAAATCCGCCAGCACATCGATCACGACCGCTTCCAGATCGCGTAGGTAGCGATGGAGATCGCGTCGCCCTTCCGCCAGCTTGAGAATCGGGTAGGCGACCAGCTGCCCGGGCCCATGCCAGGTCGCTTCGCCGCCGCGCTCGATGCTCACCACCGGCAATCCCGCCGCAGCCGCATCGCCCTCCGGCGAGCTGCGCCCCAGCGTGACGACCTCCTCGTGCTCGACGAGCAGCAGCGTGTCGGGAATGAGATCCTCGACGCGCTGGCGCAGCAGCTCCTGCTGCAGCTGATGGACCTCGAGATAGGGTCTGCGCCCCAGATCCCGCACTTCGAGGTCGCCCATCGCGCGCAGGCTCCGCTACTTCTTCTGGAAGATGTGCACCGCCATGCCGTGCACCGACTCGGCGGCTTCCATCATTGCTTCGGGCAGCGTGGGGTGCGCGTGGATCGTGCGCGCGATGTCCTCGGCGGTGGCACCCAACTCGATCGCCAGCGCGGCCTCGGCGATCAGCTCGGTGACCTCCGGGCCGACCATGTGCACGCCGAGCACCTGATCCGTCTTGGCGTCCGCGATCACCTTCACGAAGCCCTCGGTGTCCATCAGGCTCATCGCGCGGCCCGAGGCCGCGAAGGGGAAGCTACCCGTCTTGTACGAGAGGCCCTTTTCCTTGCACTGATCCTCGGTGAGCCCCACCGAGGCCATCTCCGGCGCCGTGAAGATCACCGCCGGCACGCAGCGCGCGTCGTACTCCTCTTTGTGGCCCGCGATCACGCCCGCCGCCACGAGGCCTTCCTTGGAGCCCTTGTGCGCCAGCATCGGCTGTCCGGCGATGTCACCGATCGCGTAGATGTTCGCGACCTTGGTGCGCATCTGCTTGTCGACTGCGAGGAAGCCCTTCGCGTCGACCGCCAGACCGGCCTTTTCCAGCGCCAGCCCCGCGCTGTACGGGCGGCGGCCGACCGTGGAGAGCACCTGATCGCAGACGATGCTCTTCTCGCCCGTTTTGGTCTTGACGCGCACCGTGCTCTTGCCGCCCTTGTGGTCGAAGCCTTGCGCCAGCGTCTCGGTCATGAGCTCGATGCCCATCTTCTTGCAGGAGCGCTCGATCACCTTGACGCAGTCGCGCTCCTGGCCCGGCAGCGCACCGCCGGTGGCTTCGAGCACCGTAATCTTCGAGCCCAGCTTGGCGTACATCATGCCCAGCTCCAAACCAATGTAGCCGCCGCCGATCACCACCAGATGCTCGGGGAGCCGCTTGGGAGCCAGGGCACCGGTCGAGGACCAGACCTTGTCCTCATCGAAGGCGAAACCCGGGATCTCGATCGGGATCGAGCCCGTCGCGATCACGATGTCATCGGCCTTGAGCGTCTTCGTGCTGCCGTCCTTGGCGCGTACGGCGACCGTGTTGCGGTCGACGAAGCTCGCCGAGCCCATCACGACCTCGACTTTGTGGTTCTTCAGCAGGCCGCCCACACCGCCGGTCAGCTTGGCGACGATGCCGGCCTTCCAGTCGACGAGCTTCTTGAGATCCAGTTTCAGCCCGCTGACGCTGATGCCCATCGCGCTGGCATCGGAGAGCTTGTGCATCAGCGCCCCTGCGGCGATTAGCGCCTTGCTGGGAATGCAGCCCACATTCAGGCAAGTTCCGCCGAGATACTCCTTCTCGACGACCGTGACCTGCTGGCCCAGCTGGGCGAGGCGAATGGCGCAGACATAGCCGGCGGGGCCGGCGCCGATGACAACAACCTTGCGGGGGGAACTCATAGGGGCCGAAGATTGTAGATACCCGCCCGGAGCCGGGCGAGTCCGGCATCTTTTTCCACTGTCGACCTGCCCCCCTCTGGAGCGGTAGGCTTCGACCACGATGGTCAGCGAGGCCCCCACACGCACGCACTGCCCCAACTGCGGCGCCAAGCTCAAGCGCCCGGACCTCTCCCTGTGCGCCTACTGCGCCATGCCGCTCAACATGGGCGGCAAGACCGATGCGCCGCGCGACGAGACCTTGCAGCGCCTGCAGCGCATGCGCGAGCACGCCAACTTCCCCGCGGCCCAGGCCTTCCGGCCGATCGACCCGCGCCTTGAGGCCCGCATCGCGACGATCCGCAACCGCGCCGGCGTCGTGGCGTTGACGGGTCTCCTACTGACGCTGGTGATCCTCGGCGCGCAGTTCGTCGGTGACGGCATCGACAGCGCCTCGCTGATCACCTGGATCGGGCCCGCGATTCTTGCGGGCGGCGCGCTGGTCGTCGTATCCGCGAAGCTGCTGGCGGGCTCGGGAGATCAGCGCCCGCTGCTCGTTCGTCCGGCGATCGTCGTCGAGCGGCGCAGCGAGACCAGCGAGCACGGCATCTACTCCGCGCAGACGCTGTACTACTTCACGCTGCGCTTCGATGACGGCAGCGAGGGTGAGTTCCGTTGGCCCGGACAGGGCATGGCAAACGAGCCGATGGTCAACGGGCAAGTCGGAGTTGCCTACACACGCGGTGAGGATTTGGTCAGCTACCGCAAGCTGACCTAAAGCGGGAACGCGCCGTCGCCCGGCGTGGCATCCCCCAAGCGCTCAGCGACTTTCACGAACTCGTTGTATTGCTTGCGCAGGTGGCGCGGCACATCCGCGTAGACATCCTCCACCAAGGTCTTCAAGGGCATCTTCGGCGCAGCTTCCTGCGTGTGGATCTCCGCATCGATCTCGGCGAACAATTGCGCTTCGATCTGTGCGCGACCAGCCTTCTTGAGCCAGCCCTTCGCCATCAGGTGCTTCTCGTGGCGATCGAGCGGATCGCGCTTGGCCCACTGCGCGACTTCCTTATCACTGCGGTACTTCGAAGGGTCGTCCGAGGAGGAGTGCCCCATCATGCGGTAGCTCTTCAGCACCACGAGGCTCGGTCCCTTTCCGGCTGCGGCGCGCTCGACCGCGCGGGCGACGGCTGCTTGGCAGGCAAGCACATCGTTGCCGTCGACCTCTTCGCCAGGCATGCCGTAGGCGATCGCCTTGTGCGCGTAGGACTTGGCTGCGGTTTGCTTGGCTGAACAGACCGAGATGGCCCAACCGTTGTCCAAGCAGACGAACACGCAGGGTGCTTTCCACACTGCGGCCATATTCATGCCGCTGTGGAAGCCATTGGAACTGGTCGCGCCATCCCCAAACCAAATGCCGTGCACTTCATCGAGCCCGCGTTGCTTGGCAGCGTAAGCAGCCCCGACTCCGTGCGGAATCTGGGTACCGATCACGGAGGACCATGACGGATACTGGCTGCCCTTGTGCTGGAAGTGATTGCACATCTGGCGGCCCTTGGCCGTGTCGTTGGAGTTGCAGTACATCTGCGCGATGTACTCCGAGAGCGGCATGCCGCGCATCAGCGCAGCCCCACCCTCGCGCAAACCCGACCACAGCCAATCCTGGGGGCGCAGGCCGGCCGCGGAGCCGATGATCGCGGCCTCAAGCCCCTTGGCCGTGCCGACGAAGCCGATGCGCCCCGCGCGCTGCAGCTTGAGCATGCGGTCATCGAGGCAGCGAATGCGCAGCATGTGGCGCAGGAGCTCCACTTGGCGCTCCGGCGACAGCTCGGCTGGCTTCGAGGGCTTCGTGCGGGCGCTCATCGGCTCACAGGCTCAAGAGGCCCGGCGTCTCCAGCAGCTTGCGCATGTAGGCGAGGAAACGCGCCCCGTCGGCGCCGTCGGCGAGCCGGTGGTCGACGCTGCACGAGAAGTTCATGTACTGGCGCACTTCGATCTTGTCGCCTTGCGGTGTCTCGACGACGCCCGGCTTCTTCATCAGGCGGTGGACGCCCAGGATCGCGACATCAGGGAAGTTGATGATCGGCGTCGCCATGATGCCGCCGATGTTGCCCGCGTTGGTGATCGAGAAGGTCGAGCCCTTGAGCTCGTCGGGCTTGACCTTGCCCGCGCGCGTGCGATCCGCCAGCTCTGAGAGCTCGGCCGCCAGTTGCAGCACGCCCTTGGCCTGGACTTCCTTGATCACCGGCACGATCAGGCCCTGGTCGGTATCCATGGCGATGCCCAGGTTGACGTAGCCGTACTGGACGATCTCCTGCGTGGCTTCATCGAGGTGCGCGTTGAGCATCGGATGGCGGGCCAGCGAGAGCGCCGTCGCCTTCATGATGAAGGCCATGAACGTCACCTTGATGCCCTGCTCCTGGCCGATGGCCTTGGCAGTTTCGCGCAAGGACACCAGCTCCGTGACATCGATCTCCTCGACGACCGTGAAGTGCGGCGCGGTGAACTTGGAGCGCACCATCGCCTCGCTGATCTTGCGGCGCACGCCGCGGAAGGGAATGCGCTTCTCACGCTCGCCGGCGGCCAGCGCGAGCGGCGCGAAGCTCGGGCGCGCAGGTGCGGCAGCACCGGCACTCGAAGCGGCCGCAGCGCTCGAGGAAGCCGCCGCGGTGCGCGGCGCAGCCGATGCCCCGCTCTTCGCGAAGGCCTCGACATCACTGCGGCGCACGACGCCGTTGCGTCCGCTGCCCGCAACCTGGGCAAGATCGATGCCCAGCTCGCGCGCGACGCGGCGTGCGCTGGGAACGGCAAGGATATTGGCATCGCTGGCGCGTGCCGGTGCAGCAGCTGCAGCCATCGCCGGAACCGGCGCGGCCTTGGCCGCGGCAGCGGGCGCGTGCGCAGCCGGGGCATGGGCAGTAGCTGCAACACTGACCGCAGCGCTCGTGGCGAGCGTGAAGATCACGCTGCCCACAGGCACGGTCTGGCCGGCCTGGGCGTGGATCTTCGTGATCGTACCGTTGGCGGGCGAGGGCACTTCCACCGTCGCCTTGTCGGTCATCACCTCGACCACCGACTGGTGCTCCTTGACGGCGTCGCCCTCCTTGACGAGCCACTTGACGATCTCGCCCTCGGCGATGCCCTCACCGATGTCCGGCAGTTTGAACTCGAGCTTGCCGCCGGTAGCGGCCGGAAGAGGCGCAGCGTGCGCGGCCGGGAGCGGGGGCGGCGCGGGCTTCGAAGCCGCAGGCGCATGCGCAGCAGGAGCAGCCTGCGCTGCCCCGACCGCATCCAGCACGAAGATCACGCTGCCCACCGGCACCGTGTCGCCTTCCTTGGCGCGGATCTCCGTGATCTTGCCGTTGGCCGGCGAGGGCACCTCCACCGTCGCCTTGTCGGTCATCACCTCGACCACCGACTGGTGCTCCTTGACCGTGTCGCCGACCTTGACGAGCCACTTGACGATCTCGCCCTCGGCGATGCCTTCACCGATGTCGGGCAGTTTGAATTCGAGAGCCATGGGTCTTGTCCTTCCGTTTTCCAAGTGTCTTGTGTGCTGTTTGCGCGCTATTCGATCTCGAACAGCAGGATGTCCGTGCGCATGAATTGCCCCGCCTCCGCGTGGAGGCAGCAGATCCGGCCCGCGCGCGGCGCCACGATGGTCGCCATGCCCTGCTCGTGCTCGATCTCGACCACCGGCTGACCGGCTTGGACGGTATCACCCACCGCCACCAGCCAACGGACGATCTCGCCGGTATCGACGCCGTCCGCCAGTTCGGGAAGTCTCACTTCGAGGGCCATCGCGTTTCCCTGCCAGCGCCTCAGTAGGCCGCGACATGCTCGATCGCATCGAGCACGCGGCGCTCATCCGGCATGTAGTGGTGTTCCAGCGTGTTGGGGAAGGGCGTGTCGAAGCCCGTCACGCGTGCGATCGGAGCCTCGATGTACTCGATGATGTTCTCGGCGATCAGCGCGCTGATCTCGCCGCCGTAGCCGCAGAAGCGCGGCGCCTCGTGCACGACGACCACGCGGCCGGTGCGCTTGGCGGCCTCGAGCACGCCGTCCTCGTCCAGGGGATACAGCGTGCGCAGGTCGACGATCTGGCACTCGATGCCGCGCTCGGCCGCGCGCGCCGCCGCGCGCTCGCACACCGGCACCATCGCGCCGTAGCAGATCACCGTGACGTCCTTGCCCTCGCGCACCGTGCGCAGCGTCGAGAGATCGACCGTGTAGTGGCCCTCCGGCACCTCGCCCTTGACCGAGCGGTACAGCGCCTTGGGCTCGAGGAACAGCACCGGGTCAGGATCCTGGATCGAAGCAAGCAGCAGGCCCTTGGCATCGTGCGGCGTCGAGGGCACGACCACCTTGAGGCCCGGCGTGTGGCAGAAGTAGGCCTCGCCCGACTGCGAGTGATAGAGGCCGCCGCGGATGCCGCCGCCGTAGGGCGTGCGGATCACCATCGGACAGGTGTACTGACCGCCCGAGCGGTAGCGCAGCTTGGCCGCCTCGCTGACGATCTGGTCGAAGGCCGGAAAGATGAAATCCTGGAACTGGATCTCGGCCACGGGCTTAAGGCCGTTGACCGCCATGCCGATCGCGGTGCCGATGATGCCATCCTCGGACAGCGGTGTGTCAAAGCAGCGCTGCTCTCCGAATTCCTTGGTCAGGCCCTCGGTCGCGAGGAACACGCCGCCCTTGGGTCCGACATCCTCGCCGAACACGAGCACGCTGCGATCATGCTTCATCGCCGTGCGCAGACCATCGTTCACGGCTTGGATCAGAGTGAGAGTTGCCATCGTTGTATCAGTGCGGTGAACGGTTGGATCAGAGCGGGAAAGCGCCGTCGCCGGCCTCGGCTTCGCCGTGGCGCTTGGCGATGTCGAAAGCCTGCTGGCCCTGGCGGCGCAGGTGCGCGGGCAGCGTTGCGTAGACATCGCTGAAGATCGTCTCCAGCGCCGGGCGCGGCGTCGCCTGGGCGGTCTTGGCGGCGGCATCCACCTCCGCCATGGCCTCCTCGTACCACTGCTCGCGCTGCTTCTCGGTCCACAGCTTGCGCTTGGCGAGGAACTTCTCGAAGCGCTTGACCGGGTCCTTCTTCTCCCATTCGGCGACCATCGCCTTGGGCACATACTTGGTCGGGTCATCCGAGGTCGAGTGCCCGCCCATGCGGAAGGTGCGCGCCTCGATCAGCGTCGGCCCGCCGCCCTTGCGCGCGCGCTCGGCCGCCTCGGACACCGCCTGGTACACGGCGAGCAGGTCATTGCCGTCCACCAGCACCCCGGGCATGCCGTAGGCTTCTGCCTTGACGGCATAGCCGTCGCTGGCCGTCTGCTTCTCGCTCGGGCAGGAGATCGCCCACTGGTTGTTCTGGCACAGGAAGATCACGGGCGATTTCCACACCCCAGCGAAGTTCAGGCCCGAGTGGAAGCCCAGCGACGAGGTGCCCCCATCGCCAAAGCTCGCCAGCACGACGTGCTTCTCCTTGCGGTACTGGATCGCGTAGGCCGTTCCCACCGCCTGGACGATGTGGGTGCCGATCGGCGAGCTGATCGAGAAGAAACGAATCGGGTCGGTGAACGAGAAGTGCACCGGCATCTGACGACCCTTGGCGCTGTCCAAGGCGTCCCCGAACATGTTGTGCATCATCGCTTCGGCGCTGATGCCGTGGTACAGCGCCATTCCGAAGTCGCGGTAGCTCGGGAAGATCCAGTCGGTCTTCTTCAGCGCAGCCGCCGCCCCCACCTGGGTCGCCTCGACCCCCCGGTTGGGAATCGAGAAGCCGATCCGGCCCGAGCGCTGCAGCTTCAGGCAGGTCTCGTCGAAGGCCCGCACCCGCAGCATCGTGCGGTAGGCATGGATCAGTTCCTTGTCGCTCAAGCCCACATCGCGGGGCTTGGCGGCCCCGTCGGGCTGGATCACGGTGCGGGGGACGGCAGTGGTCATCAGGGTGCGCTCCGGGGGCGGAGGGGGGTGTGAATTTGGCCGACGAGAATAGCAAAAACGTCGGGGCGACTGCCCCCGAATTCCCCCCTCCCGGCCCATCGAGAAGCCCCCGCAAGCCGCATCCACACCCCTCCCGCGCTACCCTGCAGCCCATGGATGAGCACCTCGAGGCCATCTTCGACGCGATCATGGAGCGCGGCTTCGACCCGGTGGCCTCACCCTGGCCCGACCGGGTGATCGTCTTCGTCGTCAGCGTGCAGGGCATCCTCGACAATGGCGGCTGCACCTACCTCTTCTCCCTGCCCTTCGACCCGCCGGCTCCCGAGGGCGACATCGAGCGCGCTTTCGAAGCGATCGGAGCACACGACTGCGCGCTGGCCCTGCGCGAGGCGCGACGGCGCCAAGCGGGCGGGCGCGGCGATTTTGAGGACCTGGATGAGCGTCTGATCGGCGAGAGCGAGCGGAACATCGTGCTGCTGTCCCGCTACGTTCGCGAGCAGCACGGCCTGCTCGCCGGGGAAGCCTGACCGTTGCCCTCGGCAACGATTCGGCCGCTTGCGGAGCCCCACGCAGGGCTCCACAAGCGGCACAGGCGGCGAGTCTGGGCAGTGCGTGCGCGGCGCGGCCGCAGGGCGGCAGCGATCGGGCGGTGCATCACCTTGGAGGGACGGACGCCGAGGTTGTTGTCCTGGTTCGTCGGCGTGTTGTTGTTGCGGTTCGCGGAACGCGCGTTCGTGGCGGCATTGTTGAAGCTGCCCCCGCGGTTGACGCGCGTGGCGAGGCCATCGGACCCGCCGCCCATTCTGCTTCGGTGAGCGAGCACGCGCGGGCGACCTTCACGCGCCAATCGCGCATCGCTCCCTGCTCCAGATGTGCCACCACCGACTGTAGTCCGGCCAGGTAGCTCGCGGAATCGATGCGCCCCTCGCGCCATTGCCAGCGCCGGTGCCTGAGGCGCCGCACGGTGCGCCGCGCATTTTCCGGCCGCAGTCGCATCCCTCCACGCTGCAGCCGCCAGCCCAGGAATGGTACACCCACCCGGACGGGAGCCAGCAGGGTCGCACGCGACTTCAGGCGCAGATCCAACTCCTCGGCCACGAATCGCTCGATTCCTGCATGCACTGCCCGCAACTCGGCCTTGCTGGCGCCAAAAACGAGGAAATCGTCCATGTAGCGCGCGTACGCGTCGATGCCCCAAGCCTCCACGATCCGCCGATCGATCCTGCCGAGCAACAGGTTCGCAAACCACTGGCTGGTCAGGTTTCCGATCGGCAATCCGTGCCCGGCTCCTCCCGGCGCGCCGCCGCCCGATTTCCCGGGCTCCCCTTCGCGCCCGCGCACCCGAGCTGCGGCTTTGACCTCCGCAGGACCCGACAACACGACCTCGATGAGACTCAACACCTCCGGCTCCTGTGTGCATTCCTCCACCGCCTCGAGCACCTTGTCGTGCCGGATCGATTCGAAACACTTGGCGATGTCCAGTTTCAGAAAGTACTCGTGACGCTCGACCAATCCGCGAACATGCTCCAGTGCCCGCCGACAGCCCTTCCCCCGGCGACAGGCAAAGCTCTGGGGCACCAGCCTGGAATCGAACATAGGCTCGAGCGGATCGATCAGCGCATGGTGCACCACCCGATCGCGAAACGGAGCAGCCGTGATCACGCGCTCCTTCGGATCCACGATCAAGAATCGCACGCATTTCCCGGGCCGCCACTAACCGGCTTTCCATTCCCGCTGCAGCGCCAGCACCTCGGGTTCCAACCGCTCCAGGAAGCGCGCCGCGCCGCGCACCCCACGCTTCGCGCGTGCGGCTCGCTTGGCGGCGCGACAGAGGTTCTCAAACGAGACGATCGTGTCCCAGTACGTCATTCCGGCACGCTCCCATGCGTTTCCCCCGGCGCCACCCGTCGTACTCGCCCGGAGATCTCGCCACGCCGACCGGCAACGGCACTCACCCGGGAGAGATTTTCGTTCGCACCCTCGACCCCGCGCTCGCACCCCTCAGCGTCCACCTCGACCGCCATCCTCTTGCTTCCGCCACGCTCTCCGATGGCCACGCGCCAGCCGTGCACCATTCGACCCACGGCATCGATCTCCCGCATGGCGACCTCGAAACCGGCGGCGGGCATCACCTGCCTCCCGCGCGCCATCCGCAGCAGAAAGCGCAACTGCTCGAGGCGCAGGTTCACCTCGCGCAACAGGTTGCGCCTCTGTCCCGGCTCGTAGCGGGCGGCCACCAGTGCCTCCAGCACGGCCAATGCCTGGTTGTCCACTTTCTGGACGAAGCTGAAGCGCGCGGACTTGGGCCATTTCGCAGTGTGTTCGAGCAACCACCCCGTCGCTTCTTCCCATTTCTGCAGGCAGAGGAGTTCCGGTCCGGCCCCTACCGGCTCAGATCGTTCCATGCTCATGGAACCGAACCGCCTGCCTGCGCCGTGGCGATCGCCGTATTCCGTTCTGGGACACCGTCAGTCGATTCGCATTCCTTCCATGGGACCTCATTCCCTGCACTCCCGGGCCGATCTTGAGCGACGGCAACGACGCTCGCGGGCTCACCTGCGAGGCAGCGCAAGACTTCGGAACCATACCTGCGAACCTTCCCGGGACCAATTCCTTCGATATTCATCAGGGCCGTCGGCGAATCCGGCAGCGTCCTTACGATCGCCGCTAACTGCCGATTCGTGAAGACGAGGAAGGCATCGATGCCCTCATGCTGCGCTACCGCATAACGCCACTCGCGCAAGTTGTTGAACAGCACTCGCTGCGGCTCGTCGAAGTCTGCGCACACGACCGGCAATCCCGGCTTGCGCTTGGCGCCAGCCTGCGACATTTCCAGTTTTCGCGGGGCACCGAGCGCATTGGCGGGTGCGCCAGCGCTCCCTTCCTCGCGGACCATGTCCAGCACTTCCTTGGAAATCACGGCATCCTGATAGTGGAGGATGCAAGACATGTGCGGCACTTCGTTGACGAGGTAGAAATGCTCGCGAAAGGCCACGAGTTCCTTGTCGCGGATGAACTTGACCAGCGGCGTATCGTCAAAGCCACCAAGCGCGGCCGAGTAACGAAAAGTGAACAGCTTGATCCTCATGAGGAGGAATATAGCAAGGGGGGGGAGTCACCCTCCGCCCACCCACTAATGACTAGGCAATAGCTCAGCAAATGGAACAATTTTGAAATCATAAGTCAAACTTCCCATTCTTGCGCCTGCGCTGGCGGCTGCGCCGCTCGCGCTGCGCAAAAATGCTCACGGCGATGAGTGCGGATTATCGAGCGTTGTGAGGTGGTGAGGTAGAAAGT
>Ga0208361_1000192_pt1 | contig 20917 bp, 27 predicted proteins | sample LakMenEpi05Aug10_FD_150670 | JGI IMG/M metagenome (GOLD analysis project Ga0208361, IMG submission 150670) | Freshwater microbial communities from Lake Mendota, WI - 05AUG2010 deep hole epilimnion (SPAdes) | ecosystem: Environmental > Aquatic > Freshwater > Lake > Epilimnion/Euphotic zone ... | reverse complement strand
CCTTGTAAAGTTAGCAGCAGCCCCAGTGTTGGCTGTATCGCCTAATTCATACATAGTGAGACCACCAAAAGTACCCATTGCGACACCACCATTAAAGTAATAAATTTTACCTCCACCGCCACCGCCAGCAGCACCACTACTATCATTAAAAGCCCATAAATGATTGCCACCTCTGACATAAAAGACAGAATCTGACCCATTCTTTTTATAGACTTGAGTAACGAACTTGTTAGTGGTGTCAACCTTACGCAGATAAGGAGACAACATAGAAGCTGTGTCAGAAATATTTAGCTTTAGGTTTATTCTATTAGATAAAGAAGTAGTATCTATAATAGTACCTCTTAACTTTATCCATTGTGTACCAGTATAGGTATAAACACTTGAATCAGAGGTGTTATAAAATACAGCCCCAGCATTAGTTGAACCCCCAGTTCTTAAACTAGGTGTCGTACCCTTTGGAATGTGAAAGGTAGAGTCAAACATGCCAGCAATCCAACGGTATCTACCATTGATATTAGTGTAGTTAGTGGGAGCTTGCCCAAAAGCTACTTGGCTGACTACTAACAATAAAACGAGCTTAAATATTCGTATCATAGATAACATTTATTGATTCTTGTTCGTTAAAAGGTATATTGGCATCAAACTGAATTATCCCAGTTGATGGATTATAATGCACTTGCCTAGTTGTAATCATAATATCGTTGACACTTGTAATTACATCATAAGTGACCCCACTTCGAGCCACAAAAAGCATTTTGACATAGGCTATTGCCGCATCAAATACATTGCTATCTCCCGGCACTGGGTAATATGTTTGTCTCAATGTCATTAGTCCTTCCACATTGCCCAGACTGTCTCGCCTGGATTAAAAGGTATATTTGAATCAAAAGTAATCCTTCCTAATGCACTATTAAATAATGCAGTCCGATTTGATGGACTTCCCGTAGTGATAGGATCATAGACAGTACCCTCTCTGGCTATTCCCAGAATGGTCTTGCCTTGTAAGGTCTTGCCATAAACTGACAAGCCTTGTATTGCGTTTTGCCCTGCTACCGTTACCCAGTAGTCGGAATCGACATCCTCATCCAAAGATGGGCTAGAGGGGCTAACATCCATTAAAAAGGCTCCAGTGCCGATAATGTTTACCGTACATTGTACAAAAGATTGCACATCCCCAGAAATAGGTAGGTTTTGTATTAAGGCCTCGCCCTCAATAGTTCTGATATCGCCATCTAAGTTAGTGAACTCAAACTGCCACTCAAGGGCTGCCCTTCTGACTGATTCTTGTATCAGATAGAAAGGGCTGTAACGATTTGCATCATTATTTGTTACAAGCACCCCAGAAGCCGAGCCAGACCATTCAGTCCTTCTTATTCGCCTTTTTGTGAATAAGCCATCATTGACTGAGGTCCTATTTATTATCTCATTTGTAATCTCAAAGGAGCATGACTTGGCACAAAATACCGGATAGAAGTTGCCATCTACCTTGATAGAGGCAATCATATTGGCCCCTTTGACTACTTTACCATCGTTCATTCTTGTATATATTTGAACGAATGACCTTCATAAGTTTTGGGGATTGTACTATCTACAACCTCAATCATATAAAGACCCCATTCGCAGTTATCGGTATCCTGCTCGAAATGCAGCAGCTTGAACAGTTTATTTGTGGTAGCTGGGTGTGTATCTCTTTGCCTATAAACATGAAGCAAGTCTGGTAAGTCAGGCAATCCATCATAAGTCTTATCAGTATCTAAGCCATCACAAGTAGCCTCAAAGGCTGTAAAGACTCGGTTATATTGATTCCAGACCGCTTGGTTCTGATGCTGTCCATAAGGTAGCTGATCCTCTTGGGGTGGGCTACCCTGGAACTCTATTGAGTCGTAAAAGTTGCCAGATAAAGTATAGTCATAGGCCTTTAACTGTGCTGCTCCTACCGTTTCGCTTTGTGTAGGCTCGGCAAAGGTTAAGATGGTTTTATTAGGGATAAGTGAGTATTCTACCGCCACAATTCGATACTTGCCATTATTAAGGCTAGTAAAGCTAACATCTACATAGTCATTGATGTTGAAGTAAGGTGTATAAAAGCCATCTAAGTTAACACCATTGCCAGCAGCAAAGATAGCATTGCCATTGTATAAAGTATCGCCTAACTCTGTTAGTAACAAAGCCCCTTTCATTTCAATTCTAAGAGCATCAGACACATAAACAGTCTCATTTCTGACCGCCATGTTATCTACTTGTTGCTCAGAGGTATGCTGCTGCCCTTTGTATTTAGCATAAGAGCCATTAATCCTAGGAGTTAGGTTAATGCTTAAATTATTATAATAAAAAGGAGCTGTTATATTGGCATTGACAGTTAATCTAACCCAAATGCGACCATTGGCAGGCACCTCTAACTCTGAGCTAATATTTGTATATTTTGGAAGCTCATCAGTTGCATCAAGAGCCGAATCAATGCTTAATCGCCATTGTTGCGTAAAAGGGTTGTCTGCTATTGAAGCAGTCAATGGCTTTGGCTTGCTCACCCATTCATTAATGATAGAACTTGGATTTGTTGCATCATAATACCATGTAAAGTATTCGGTATCGGCTTCTAGCCAAACATGGACTGGGTTTATAAAGCCTAAATTTGTGTCTTGCCCAATATCGACTGAGATTTGTAGCTTATCTCCCTTTTGTACATAAAAGGGTGTACTCTTTAGATAGTGGATGTAGTCAGTTCCAGGTACATCCTCATGCTCGACTACAAAATATCTCTCTTTCTCGTAGCCGTACTCAAACTCCTTAATCAGCTCCCCTCTGGCTCCTGCTTGCTGATAAAGGTCTAACCAAGCCCCTCCAGTACCATCTCCAGCCCTAGCCAATACCCATCCCTCAGGCCGATAAACCCCAGTGGAGTTGGCAGCAGTAGGATCAGGGGCAGAAACGACCTCACCCCTCTCAAAATCTATATTTTGTACAATCTCGGCTGGGTAGTTGTAGTCAAAGGTATGATGGACCGCTTTATAGGGCCTTTGGAGGCTTAACCTCGCATCATCGTTCATAAAGGCTATGTCATAGTTAGCCCCAATATCTTTGACCAGAAAAGGGGCATCAAAGGCAATAGGGTCGCCTGCATAGTCGAACTTACAAACTCTCTTTATTGCATACCCAGCCTCATCTGTTGAACGGATAAACCAAACATTCTTTTGCTGGCTTATATCACAAAACTCTTTAAGTATTTTCTCTAATACGGAAAAGCAATTCTCAAGCTCCCCAATGTTCGTTTCAAAGGTCTGAGCATTAATATAGAGCATATTGTAAAAGTGGTCAGCAGCCACATCGTAAGTGGCAGAAACCTCTAAAACATTCATTTCCACCCAGATAGGCAACTCTAATCCAGTCTTTTGCAAGCACCAACTAATATATTTAATCAGCGGATGAGGACCTGTTAAGTTCCTACTCTCATTATCTGTTAAGGGCAAATCCCTAAGAAAAGCAATTCCATCAGTGGCAGTTAATTCTAATACATTAGGGTCTGGCTGAAAGGTCTGGCCTAAGTCAGAAATAGAAAGCCAACCGGTAAATATAACATCTGACTCAGTGCCTACTGCAATCTCTACTTTATATTGCTGATCGCCACCTCCAGCAAAGGTCATGGCATTTACCTCATCATTAGTAAATACTCTTAAATTGCAGCTTTTACTTTTTATAGGAGTAAACTTATCCTCTGAGTTGTCAACGGTCTGTAAAACTACTGGGGCATCTGCTGTCTCTAGTTCGACCTCAGTCAAATCATTTTCTGCTGTGTTTGTAATCTTTACATAAATAGTCTGCTCATTCGGGCTATTGTCCGAATAATCTACTTGCGTATTAACAAAACTACCTTTGTAAAAATTAGCCATTTACTCTTAGTTGACTTCTTTGTGTTCTGGCATAAGCCAGTAAAATATCTTGCCCTCTTAGAACAGACATTCCCGAACCACCACCATTGCCTCTACCACCCATCATTGATCCTACTTGATTGTTTGGTACAATTCCCCCACTTACTGAAGGCACAAATAACTCTGGCCCCCTTTCTCCTACAAGATAAGGAGTTCCACCACTAACTGGGCCACCTAATGCTCTTGCACCTCCAAAGTTCTTTAGCAGAGATGCAGCAGCTATTGTGGCAATACCAATTCCTATTGCGGCCACCCCTGGGATTGCGATACCCCCAGCTCCTAATATTTTATCAATACCATCTTTTGCAATACCGTAAGCGATTAACGCTTTACCTATTGCAGTAAGTAGTGAACTAATTACATCTAAAATTCCTTTGCCAAAATCATCTCCTGACAAAAGGTTACCAAAGCTCTCTCCGATACCCTCTAACCCTTGCTGTAAAGCATTCTGCAATGCTTGACTTATGCTATTGGCAAAATCTACAAACTCTTTATCTGCTTCAGTTGCTTGAAGATTTGGTTTAATAGGAATCTTTACATCCTTAGGGTCGTTTTGTATATTCTTGATAGCCTTTTGTAAGTCAGGCAATAAACTAGGCAAAGGGCCAGCTAATTTTGCCTCAAACTCTGAAAGATTGCTAATCCCAGGTATGACCTCAAAATCTACATTAACCTTCCCCCCTTTAACCTTTTGCCCAACATTGCCAAGTAAATTAGTTGACTTTAAGGCTTGCTCATTAAATAAAGTAGTTACACCGGTAATCTCCTTAGTAATGTTAGCATACTCCTCTTGCCTTTGATTGAGGGCTTTTAAGGCATTATCTCTCTCAATTATAAAGGTTTGGCCACGACCTAACTCTTGCTCTCTCAGACTGAGCTGAGGCCTATTAATAAAGGCTGCTTGTGCCTTATTATAAGCCAACTGAGCCTCTGTTACTGATTTCTGGGCATTAGCTTGGTTAATTAACAAAGTAGCCGCCCGATCAGCCAACTGGTTAGCCAAAGCCTGAGCAATCAACCCTTGTGTATATTGATTGACTAATTCAGTGGCTCTGGCAGTAGCAACATTGGTTAATGTCAGCTTTTGTCCGTATTCGCCCAGAATATCATTGGCTTTGCTTAAAGCCTCATTTCTTTGCTGAAGTGGTAAGTTGCCATTCTTGGCTATTTCTACAAACTTTTGCAGTTGTAAGCCACTAGATAAGGCCGAGGCTTGAGCATCGTCTAAGGATTTGTTAAACTCAGCAATATCATCTTTGGCTTTCTTGGCCGCTTGGCCAGAACCAAATATCTCTTTGCTAAATACAGTAACTAAAGAAGTAGCAGCCGCAAAGGCTAACCCAATACCAGCAGGGCCAGCAATGGCAGTGATTAAAGACTTAAAAGCACCCCCAGTTGACCCAGTTGTTGCTTTTAGTCGCTGAAAGTCATCAAATAATGGCTGTAAGTTGTTAGAGATGGCTATAAAACCAAAAGGGGCATCTTGCACAATTCGGCTAAGATTGCCCACAGCAGTACCAGCTTGGTTAGCTTGTTGAGGTAGTTGGCTTAGTTTGGTTGTGGCTTGGGTAACAGAATTGCCCATCGTGGTAGCAGCCTTGCCAGTATCTACCATCTCGGCTTGGACTAAATTTAATCCCTTTACCGCACTATTGACATCTGCCGCTATCTGTATCTGCAATTCAGCCATTCTGCTTTGTTTTAAGCCTTTTTAGGGCTTCTTTCTCTTTCTTGGCCTTAAGGAGTGCTCTGATTTGCTCTTGGCTGATATCTTCTTTAGATTCAAGCTGCCAGCTATCCATGACAAACCTAGCCCCATTGCCCTTACCTATCAAAGCCTCGCATATTAAGGCTGTCTGAAACCTCAATAACAAAGACTCTGTCTTTACCTTTTCGATATATCCCTTTCTCAACAAAAGGTACTCATCGACCTCCAAACCGTAAAAGTCAACCGGAAGCAGGCCAATCTGACCAAAGGCTTCCGACCTCATCTCATCCCAAGTTAAGGATTTGCCACTTGGGCTGGGTCTTCCCCCTGGTCTTTAGGTTTATTAGCCTCGACAAACTTATTGATAAGACTGGCAGCATCGGTCTCATCCATTGCACCGACCCAATCTTGGACCTGCTCAATAGAGATAAACTCCTTAATGCCGTTGACCTTGTTATAGCAGTTCAACCCACCATAAACGAGGCCACAAATAAAATCAAATTGTTTGTCAGGCTTACTTAGAAGCTCAGACATTAACAGAGGGTCAGAAGATGTAGCCTCTCCGTAGAACTTTGAGAACCACATCTTACCGACATCCAATGTAACCTCTTTGCCTCCAATTGTGTGTGTGATTTGTTTCATGTGTTATTAGCTTGTAGGTTCAGTATCAATGTCTCCTTCAATCTCAATAGTCATTGTAAACTTAGCAGTCTGACCGCTTACGTTCTGCTGACCTAAAGAGGCAATCCAACCATAACCGCCATGATAGACAGTCTCGGCTGAATCGGTGAGATGCCAATACTTTTTAGTATTGTTAGCATACATCGTTTGGAAATCATTAAAAGAAGCCTCAGTAGCATCAGGAGCTGTATCAACAACTGCATTCAGAGTGAATCGGTTGTTTTGAGGTCCTAATGTTTTAAGGGTTCCACAGTTAGTTTCATCACTAACCACATTGCGGCTGCCATCGAATGATCCCTCACTCTGACATACAGCCGACTTTCTTGCACCTGCGGGAGTGTCAGAATATTCAATGAACATTACACTGCCGGAGATTGTTGTAGGATCTGCCATTTTATTTTATTTATATTTGGTTTAACAAATGCTCGTATCTAATTATGTATCTAAAGGTCGGATTTGACCCATCATCTTCTACTAATTGGTCTATTGACTGGACTCTAACACTTGTAATCTGAAAATCAGTTACAACAAGGTTAGTTGTGTTTGGTGTTGGCATTATTTGATTATTTAATATTTGGATATTAAACTCAGCCGCAAAAGGATTTGGGATTACATTTGCTTTTACAATTATCTCTAATCTTATTACCGCTGTCTGTAAAAATGCAGAGTTGTTATACTCTGATTGGCTTGATGTTTCTCCACTAATGAGTATGTAGCTGCCAGTTGTACCAGTAGGCACAACATCCTTAAACACAGGTAATTGTGCATTCATAGACACAAGTTCATACCATGCATTCTTTAAGGCTGGCAATGCTGCTTTATATGGCATCTAACACTCTGTTTAGATTCTGTAATAATTTAGTCCTAACCGGTATAATCTGCTTGTAAAAGAATGGCTTTGGACTAATACCATTCCTAAATATAGAACGAGCAATTAAAAAGGCTGCTCTATCGGCTTCCTTGCCTTTAGCAATCCCCTTTCTTTTTACCCACCCCTTAATTGCATCGATGAGCTTAATAGCTCCTCCTTGCTTTGTTCCCCTAAATTGGGCAGCAAATTGCTCTGTGCCAGGATAAGGGTTGAATTTACTCTTAGTGCCAAATTCTATGAATGGAGCATAAACCGCATTTGCACTAACCTTATAAGCCATGTTGCTCTCTTTTGTGTAGGCAATAGACCTTAACAAGGTTCCACGATCGCCCCCTTGTGTTGCTAAGTCTCTCTTTGCTAATGCAACAAAGTCCATAGCAGATGCTTGCAATTCCGCATCAACGAGCACCTTAACATCATTTGAAGCTTTGGCAATTCGCTTTTGCAAACTCTCTACCCCTATGACATTAATCTTTATCAAAGTATTGTGCTTGCTGTTAGTACCCAGTTAAATCGTTTCTCATCAATTCTTCTAGCCGCAGTTATCTCATAGAAATTACCATAATATTCTATTCTATATCTGGCATAAGGGTTGTAACCTCTATAATATATTCTAAAGGATTTAGTATCATTAAGAGATACCATTCCATCGTTTACGGTTCTACTCCCACTTTCATCAGTAACCTCAGCCCATAATAAATAGCTAACAGTTGAGTTCTCGGAATAGTTGCCACTTTGAGATGGCAGTCCAAGATCATATCTATACAATTTAATTGGCTTATAGTTACCTATTCCCATTAACCTAACCAGTTTGTGGTTTTATATGCTGAAGCAATTTTCATAGCCTCTTTACTCAATCCATCTACATTCTCATCCCCTCTATTGATATAGCGATAGGCTACTTCTTTCATTATAGCTTCCTTTAACCCTTTTGGCAAGGTAGCCAAAGAATAACCCGCTTGAAAGGTCATTTGCATGTTTGGTAAATGAGGGCTCTTAAAGATTCTATTGTTCATAGACACCTCAAAGTCATCAGTTGCAATGCTATCCCCTTCATCATCATAGACATAGCTAATTGAGTTGACTGGCTGGAACGGAATCTCAAAGTTACCAGCTAAGTTGGTAAACTCTATTTGAACATTCCTTCTTCTGAGATATAATCCAGTAAACTCCTCTATCCGTTCCCTAGCCGAAACTATCATTGACTCAATCAATAAATTATCATCCATAAAAGTGGATGAAGTATTTAGTGGGCTTGTTATAAAGCCTTCAAGACGAAGATAATCCTTCATTTCTTGTAATTGCACTGGCTCCTCAATAGGAGTAACATCGCTAACAACTTTCCAGTCAATAAGTAGATTATACAGCATACAGATTTATTAAAAAAAGGGGCCAGCCGAAACCGGCCCCACCACATCAAACCACAGCACCTATATTAGACATTACCAAAGTCAGCATAGATAACAGCATCAGTCCGGAGGAGGTTAATGTCCTCAAAGCACTCAACACGAGCAGTTACCAAGTTCTTTTGGAAGTTGTCGCTATCCTCATAAGAGAACTCAACACGCAGACCTTCAGTCTCAACTCTTTCTACATAGTTAGAGTCGATGATCAGAGCCTTGTCATCAGTTACCCAAGAAGCACCAATTACAGGTACACCAGCGATACGTACGTTACCAGAAGGGTCGATTACAACACCACCAGGCACAGAGTAGTCAGAAGGCTTAGTCTTGAGCAAGCGAGCCCACTGCTGATAAGATACCAAAGCAAAAGAGGCATCGAAGTTAGCAGCCAGTTGGTTAGCAATCCAGTCAACCAGTTGCTCAGCATCAACAGTTGCAGAGGTAGTAGTTGAACCAGTAGCAGCCAAAGATACAGTGCTAAAGAAGGTAGCATTCTCCTTCTTGTAGAAATCACGAAGCAGCATTCTCTGCAAAGTGTTCTGCAAGAAAGGCAATTGGAACATCATCTGCTTGCTGAAACGAGCAAAGCCAGCGATGTAGTCAGATACAACCTTTACTTCAGTCAAATCGTAGTCGATTTGGCTTTTTGCAATACCTTCAGACTGAACACCAATAGAACCTTCAGTACCAGTCTCACGATAGGTTACATAAAGTCCAGTAGGAGATACAGCAGTAGGGATAAGATCACGCATGTTGATCTTCTGAGCAGGCACCAAACCTTGACGCTGGTTGTAGTTAGCTACACCATCACCACTGAGGTTGTCTCCGAGGGTCATTGTACCTACTGACTTAAGGTCGATAGTCAGCTTGGCATTCTTGTTCTTTTGGAACTCTTTGAGTTCAGCTTGCTTAGCTTCAAAAGCCTCAGCGATAGCCTCGTTGTAAGCCTCACCGAAAGACTTGTTCTTGTTGTCAACCTTCTTAGCTGACTTCTCAGCAATCAGTTGATCAAGAGCAGCTTGGTTCTTCTTAGCAGCCTCATCCATAGTTACCACAGCAGCCTTTACTTCGGCTACATCATTTTTTACATCAGCGATAGCAGCCTCATTGGCAGCTTTCATCTTTTCAACAGACTCAGTAGCTGATTTTACTGCAGTCTCGATGCTTTTCAATTCTTCCATTGTTAGGAATTTAATTTAGTTAATAAGTTATTTAAGTTATGCTTCAATCCGCTTAAATCAACCTCCGGCTCCTTAGCTTCTGCAACTGATTGCTCGGGTTGCTCTACTTTAGGAGTGGCTTCAACAGATATAAGTGATTTTATTGCCTCGTTTATTTGTGCTACTCTAATCTCGATAAACTCGAAGGCATCATCAGAGAAGCGGCCATCTTTCAATGACTTTAAGAGCATGCTCAGCTCTTTGCTAAGTTTAGCATGGTTGTCAAGGATTTCTTGACCACTCAGGCTTTTACCTACCTCAATGGTAGGGGTGTTAGGGTTAGCACCCCAAAGGACAGCAGAACCTTCAAAAAGCAATATCTCTTTGATGAGGTTGTACTCACCCTCTGCACTCTTTTGGTTCTCAGCTTTGATAGTTCTAAACCCTACCGAATGCTGGTTAATATGACCAGATTTGTAGAACTCAAGCACATCATTGCCCCATGTAGTGTTAGGCACATCAGTAATACCTACCAGATAGTCCTTTTCTACATACAACTCAGAGAACTTGCCAATAGCTGACTTTAGGCTTGGGTTGTGGTCTGTCAGATGCCAGATGAGGTTAGCCCCTTTAGGACCTCTCTCTGCCATTGTCTTGTTGTAGGCATTAAAGTCAATGACATCATTGTCAAGGTCTTTAGAGCCCATTTGGCTGATAGCAACCTTTACTTTGCGAGTTGTCGTAGAGACATCCTGCACTGAGTTGCTTACTGTCTTTTGTTCAAAGTATCTTTTCATATTCAATATTTTGGGAGGGTTGACCCTGGTTATTATTTCATGATTCCGCAGTATTGGCCGTAGCCGATCAAGCACCTCCCCTATTTATTAATCTTCCTCTCGAATCTCTTTTAGGTACAACAATATAAGAGCATCTGCAATTTATGACCATTGCTGCTGAACCACCCGGAGCCAAAGGGTATTCTATGTTTTCACCACTCCTTGGGTCCACAAAGTTGTCGTAAAAGTCCACCACCTGACCATCCATGTGAAAATGGTCTTTAGGTTGCTCAGGCTTAAAACCTCTGGTCCTCGAATCTCTGAAGGCAATCCACTCTTTGACCATTTGGTAGTCAAATGACTCGGCTGCTGCCTTTATCCCAGTGTTTGCTGCCCTACCTATCTCAGTTCTGACAATCCTTTCGGCTTGCATGGAGGTAAAGCCAGAGTCTTGTAGAATCTTGACTATCTCATCCACAGTCTGCTCTTTTATAATGGCATTCTGTAAGACAAGCAGCAAATGGTTCCTTAGGGTCTCTGAGGTCTTTACAACCGCATACTGAAGCAAGGTCCTTTCAAGCTCATCAACTATAAACTTAATCCATCTCTCATCTCTGCCTATCCCCTTTTGATTAGCTTCCTTGCGGATTAACTTATACATCTGGTTGGCATGATATACACCCACTTGCTTGTAGATGTTCTCAATGGGTTTATAGAGCTCATCATTCCAGAGCTGAGTTCTAAGCATTGTCTGGGCCTGCCTGGCTCCTACTCTTTTTATTGTACCTATCAAAGAACTGACAACCTTATCAAGTTGTCTTTTGACCTTAGGGAAGTGGGTCTTGGCAAACTTTCGATTGATTCTCGAGAAGTTCTCCGCATACTCTTTTCTCTCCTTGTTGGTCATTCATCAATCTATTTTTTAAGACTAATCGCTTAGCCTCCATTCTTGCTTTATATAAGGCACAGCACTTTTCCCTTTTGGTTATGGGATAGGTTCTGTAAACCTCACTCATTATCGAGGTCATCTTCATCCTCGTTATTTACATCACTCAAATCCATGTTTGGGGCTTCGTACTCGCTAAATGGCATACCATCTTGCGTAGTTATCCAAGGCTCGTCAAACAGCGGATTGTCAATTCTCTCTAATCCAAGAAGCATTCTTTGCTCGTTAGGGCTAAGGGCTTTAAGGTCCTTAATCCAGCTAGACTTCTCGACTACATCCTCTTGCAGTTCTGTAAATACGGTATGGTCAAAGTCTATATAAACATTCTGGCCCTTATATCCCCAGTCTGTTTGTAGCTTTCTATTAAAGTGGTTACGGAATGATACTAGGGCTGGCATCGCACAACGAGTTGTAAGGGCCTTTTCAGCCTCTCTTACGTTGTTATATGTGCTAGACTCAGAATCACCTACCAACTGGCTAGGCACCCCATAAACGGATGCAAACCGCTTCAAATCCCATTTCTCAGAGTCAATGATAGACAGCTCCACTGGGTTAAGCCCAACAGATTGCCACCCCATCTTGTAACCAGAGACACCAATGCGGCCCCAGTTTTCTGATCCTACCCACTCGCCTTTGCCTACAAGTTTACTCTTAATAGCTTCTACTTGCTTTCTTGTATCGGCAACATCTACCCCACCATTCATGACTCTTGGGTCATCAACATAAAGTACACCTTTAACCCCTTGATTCTCGAGCATGGCCGCACTAGCCTTGATGGCTGAGTTAGACCGGCTAAGTCTCCTTAGAGCAGCCTTAAGTGGGCTCATACCATAAAGGTGAGCTCCGTTGACATCCCAGTCATAGTTCTGGTATTTGTCATGTAAAACTTGGCTCTTAGGGAATAAAGCATTAGAGAGGACTGGTATCATATACCCTTCCTCAACAATGGGGAATAAGTTGGTAGATGCTATAATGGATACCTCTTGATAAGGTAGGTTATGTAACTGATAGGGTTTGCCTTGATTGGCTCCCATGTCAAGCATCTGAGCCCAAATACAACGACCTCCAGTAATTAGCTTCCAACCAGTTGAGTTGGCTACCAAATCTTGAAAGGTCTCATAGTCGTTAGGATATCGTAAAAGTTCTGTAAGTCTATCTACATAGATTGGCTCTAAGGCTTTCTTCTTATAGCCCATTGCCTTTTGAAAGTCCTCGGTAGAGATGTCTTTCTTTCTCATTAAGCCCTCATAAGCCTTAAAAGCAGCCTCATCGACTACCTTGTAAGTGGACCAGTCAGGCAGTTTTACCTTGTCTGTAATGAGAGTTATAGTGGCATAGAGAATGTCGTTAACTTGATAGCCATCACGAATGTAGTTAGTACGATTGTCAGTAATACCGACAAAAGTTCCTCCAGTTACCTGATAGGAAGCAAAGGGCTGACCTACCGGCATCATTGGCACCGCCTTCTTAGTTAACGCATCCCACGCATCTTGTATTCTGCCCACTTTCTTTATTTTACCAAGCCATCACCTCGAACTTAGGCTTGTTTAGTTTTGTATATATTGCATACCGCATCGCATCGCAAAGGTGATCCCACATCTTAACTGGCTGCTCATCTGGATGGACCTTGCCATCTTTGTCAACCTTCCATTTGTAGGACTTAATCTCTTTCATTAGGTTACTACTGTCAGGTGATACTATCAATGGCTGGCTTTTTACCTTTTGGATGCCAGCATAGACATCTTTTTCGGCTGGCTTGGCATTATACCCAGCCCTAACCAGTTCCTCGATAGTCTTAGGCTCAGCAGCATCACAAAATATCTCATCGGACCTTTTAATGTCTAAGATCTTTAACCTTTCTATTAAATCGGTGGTTGTTAACTTAGTTTCGTAAAGCATCTCCTTTACAAATGTCTGACTTTCGTAAAACCCTACTTTTACTAAAGCAGTTGGTACTGAGTAGCCAAAGTCTAAGCCATAAACCGTTTCACAACTGTCCGGGAAGTAACCCGGTCTCCAGTGTGTGTAAATTATCTCTGATGACTTACCCCTTTCTCCCAACCCAAAGACCTTCCAAAGATTCTCATCTGCATCTTTCAGACTTTCAATCTCTTGTACCTGCTCACTTGGCAGAAAAGGATTGTCTTTATAGGTTGAGTGGATTAAGAGGTTAGTTTCTTTGTCAGCGACATCGTACACCCAGCTCATCTCATCGACTGGGTTAAAGTCTAAGAAGATGGTCTGCTTGGTTCTTAGAGCTAACTGCTGGTAAATCGAGTGAGGCAATAGATTAGCCTCGTTTATATACAGTATGTCTCGCCCTGGTCCTCTTACCTTACCCGAGTCCTCAGCCCCAAAGAACTCTATATATGAGCCATTAGGGTAGTGGTAGACATTGTCGGTCTTGTTAAAGTTATCATCTGAGTAGATGCCAGCATCCTCGAGTATCTTTAGGATATCTCGCCTAGCACCCCTCTTAAGATGGGGTAAGGATGGACTAACCACCGAAATAGTAACCTTTTCCTTGTGCGGTATGTAAAGAGCTATTAATTGTCCTATCGAGTAAGTCTTGCCTGATCTGGTAGAACCTTGGTTAGCGATAACCCGGTATTTCCGAAAATCATAGGCTTCCTTGTTTCTCTCAAAGACATTTGTATATTTAACTTTGACTGTCCTCATCGGCAGCCTTTTCAAATATTATATTAACACCACCCGAATGATTAAGGTCCACAGTTTGTTTTGACTTACCGTAGGCCCTATCCAACAACACTTCAGCAGCCCTCACATCTCCTTTGGCTGCCTTGGCTCTTAAAGCCATTAAAATAGCTTTAGCGGCCTCAATTCCGTCTTTATCTTCTCCAAGTACATCGGCTAATAACTCGTCTAATTTGGGCAGCTTTTTGGGCCTGCCGTTCTTCTCTGGCTGGTTCTCACTACTAAACTGAGTGGCAGGGTTACCGCTTTTACCTTTCTCAAATGGCATATTCCGTAACTACTCCGTTTTTTTTGATGATTAGGCTAGGGTCTAGCTTTCTCATTCGGTCAATTATTACCTGACAATATTTAGGGTCTAATTCCATTCCGTAGCACTTTCTTTTAAGTTGATGTGCTGCTACCATTGTTGAGCCAGAACCTAAAAATCCATCAAATAAAAAATTACCTTTAATTTGATCATTTATAATATCAGACAAAACTTTAATAGGTTTTTGTGTAGGATGAACTCTTTTATCTTTTTCTCCTTCACGAATCATTCCATTCCAAATCTGCTTATAAATCCTAACTCTTGTTTCAAAACTACACCAAGCCATTTCGCCATCAGCAAAATTATTGCTATTCATATCTCCTCTTTTATCCCAAATTATCCAACTCGAACTAAATGGAAGAAAATCAGTAAAATAATTCCCTCCCCAAATTATAAAGTTTTCAAATCCTAAACTTATACAAGTTTGATAAAATTCTTTTGCAGTATCTGTTGTATCATCAGCAATAACCTTGCTATAAACTCCATTTTTTGCTTTATTATCTCCTCCTACCTTTCCATTATTTCCAACAATATCTATTCCATAGGGAGGATCTGTAAATACCATATCAGCCTTTTCGCCATTCATTAGCTTTGCCACTTGGTCGCTATCCGTACTATCTCCACAAAGCAAGCGATGCTCTCCTATCTCAAATAAATCGCCTAAAACTATGTCAGTCTGGACCGTTTCAGGTACTTCAAAGTCATCTTCCTCAGCCTCTAATACTTTTGCTTCGTAATTAGGAATATCTAAACCCCAATCGGTTAGCTTTTCTACATCCCATTCATTAGCCAGCACATCCCACTCCCACTCGCCAAAGCCTACATTATCTTTGATGATAAATTCTTTCTGTTGTTCGGGTGTCAAAGAACTTGCCTTTATTATCGGCACTTCTTTTAGTCCAGCTTCTATGCAAGCCTTAAGCCTCATATTGCCGCCTAAAACGACCATTTCGTCGTTTACAACTATCGGCCTAATTTCCAACATCTGTGGGAACTCTTGGATGCTTTTTACAAGTTTTTTGAACTTGTCATCCTTAATTACCCTGGGATTGTCTTTATTTAGCCTTATTTCAGTTATTGCTGTGGTCTGAATCTGTGGCATGGCTTATACAAAAAAGCCCTCAACCCCGAAGGACTGAAGGCTCGTTGATTTTTTACCCTTTATTCACCCCCTAATATACGAAAAATTTTTGAATCTACCAAATCTAAGTGTTATAACTTATCAACATCTGTACCCCATCGACTAAGTATGCGGACCAATTCAAGCATAATTCCTTGCCCTCCGGGTGTCATTAGTGGATGGACACCATCTAGACACCTTACCTCTAAAGATGCATCTGCTGGACAAAATAAGTGTTTTGCCTTACATAACATAGGGATATCCCATGCTGAGTCTCCAATGGCTATCTGGTAGTCAAAAGGGATAGTCTCTTTATTTCGTATAATATGCAATTGTGCCCCTGACCTTCTAAGGTATGCCTCTGCACCTGGCCATGAACTTGCGGTTACTAAATGGACCTGATAGCCCATAGAGATTAGCTCTTTTATGGCTCCAATGTCTTTATTATTAAAGGACTTAATTATATTTCCCTGATGGTCCACCCAGATTTTGCCATCTGTTAAGCAGCCATCAATATCACAGCAGATTACCATGTTTATTTTTTTATGATCCAATAATACCAATCCCGACCTAATAAATTGACTGTTGCAAACTTATGTGGAGGCCATGCAATAATGGTTTTTGACTTCTTGCCTAAGATAACCATGCAGCCATGATCATCTAATGATATATCCCACTGATGGAAACCTTGCCAGTTCTCATGGGTTGCCTCGTTAAAAAACCCTTGCACAATTAGATAACCTCCAGGCTTAACTGCTTGTAATAATAAATCCAAGGCTTTTCTGGTCTCTTGAGTATGGTCTAAGGCATTTGAGATGTGGACTATATCAAACTCATTCTTAAAGGGCAACTCCTCTGCTGGGTAGGGTAGTGGAGCTTTTAGCTTATGCCGTTCAAAGTCAAAGACTAGCTTGTAAAGGTCTCCCAAAGGGTCGCAAGCGGTTACATTTACTAACCCATTTAGTATTGAGCAGACTCCCGAGCCGACATCTAAGACTGTATCATGTGGAACACTTTTGATAAAGTCTGCCACCTCTTGATTAAGTTCTGGGGTTTTAACTTTACCTACCCATCCCTTTAGGAATCGATCGGTCTTTACAAATTGCTGCCAAAAGGCAAGTTCATGATAAATTCCATGTAGTTCTAGTGTTGTCATTTTGTTTTATTTAGGCCAAAGTTTTTGTTGCCAGTCTTTACCCCATTTTTGCAGCATGTGCCTTTGACTAATAGGGGTCCAGTAGTTTCTAAGCTGCTTTCTGAGTTGTCCAATCGGATGCTCTTGCTTATTTCTTAGATAGGTATGCCCGATGACTTGGTTATGATGCACACCTACCTTTTTAGGCTTGACCCGATGGCACCAATCAAGGTCCATGTAGTAATAAGGCAGCATCTCATCAAGAGGATGTTCTGCAAATACGTCAGCATTAACCATCGGGGCGGTCCATTCTATAAAAGGTGTCTCTTTCGGCTCGTTACCATTAGGCCATTGGAATTTGTGATCTGAGGTTGGCATAGCCGGATGAATGCCAGCCCAGCCTAGTCTCTCGCAAGCCATTGCAAGCTCGAAAGGCATTTCTGATTTGAAGGTTACATTACTTACAAACCATAAATAGTCAGCCTTCCAAGTAGGGTCCATTAGTATTGTATTGTAAGCCCTAGACATATTGCCTACTCCATCCCTACTGACTATCTCATAAGGTAAGCCAGTTTCCTCAATACATTTTAAGGTGTCTTGCCATTCTGGCTCTAAATATTCTAGGGCAACAATTAAGATTCTCATTTTATAGGTGTTAAGTGGACAATAAGGTTTCCATCTTTAGTATCTATGTGCATGATTGCCCAGAGCTTGTCAGTGTAGCCAAATTTATGAGCTTCAGATAAGGTAAAATAGTTTATGAAAGTATGCTTCCGGTAACATCTGACATGAGTTGGGTCAGCAAACTGCAAGTCTGGGTTTGCACCTGCTTCTGGGGTTTCTATGTATAATGCACCCCCTTTTTGTAGTATTCTATGGCTTTCATTCATAAAGTCAAGCAGACTATTTAGATGCTCTACCACATGAATAGCAGATATCTCTGTCATGCTGTTATCTTTGAAAGGCCAAGGGGTTATATTAAGGTCGTGAACCACATCGACATTGTCAAATGGTCTTACATCTAAAAAGATGTCATTTTCTCTTTTAGGCCAATTAGGACCACATCCGACTATAAGCTGCATAAGATTTGATTGATTTTATCCATCCAATAATCCCAGGTATAAGTCTGGGTGTATTTGCGAATATTATCAGACTTTTCTTTTAATTGGTCTGGATGATTTATGGCAAACATTGTTGCATCAAATAACTTGTCATAAGAGTAACCGGTCTTAAAGCTATTAGACTCATTAAGGTCATCATCCCCATCTATTATAGATCGTATAGTTACCGTACCCTTTGTGCCAGCTTCTAAAGGGGCAGTGGACCTAGCATCATATTTAGTAGCCTTAATCATTATGGTTGACTCCTCATATAACCTATTCATAGTAGCAAGGTCTGGCTTTACGTGATATTCAGAATAGATTCTATCTACTGGCTTCTTTAAGCCAAATCCCTTAATTGCCCATCCCTTTTCTCTCAGATTTTTAGCTACTTGCACTGCAATCTTTTCTGTGTCTTTAGCCATGTTAGTTGGCTCTGGAGATTCCAATAAGGCTACTCTACCCTCTTTAGGTTTATCGCTTATGGTAAAGTCTTCCAGATTTACTCCATTGCCTACATAAAATATAGGTCCTTTCCTTTTGTAGGTGTTTTGTAATATTCTGATATTCCACTGGCTAATAGAGATAAGGGGATATTTGGTAGAGTATAGGGTAAAGCAACTATCAAAAAATGCCTTGTTGGTTATGTTAAACAGATGCTCTAACATTTGTAAAAAGACTACCTTTTTTACTGGTTTGTCCTTGTATAACAAAGAAGCACCATGTGGGCTCGTTACGATTAATAAATCTGAACTTGCAAGTAAGTTAGTGGTATTTACAATCTTACAAGTTATGGTCATCCAATCACACCGAACTGGGCCAGCTTGATTATATAAAATAACAGTATGGCCATAATATTCTAATCTATTAGCCCATTCATTGATGACTCTGATGCCACCATGTCGGCTATTAATGTTTGGGCTTTGTATAAATATTCTCATTTCTCGTATTGTGATTTCCTAGAATATCGCTTTTCCATCATTATCTTAAAATCAGCATTGACAGCATAAGACCCAATACTAAAGAATAAGCGATTATGCAATTTGCCCATCCAAGTACTTATATTGTATTGCTGGTTTAGTTTAAGGTCAGCCATGTACTCAAAACCGCTTTCCATGTTTTTAGTGTAAGCCGATTTAATGACATACTCTTGCTTCCAATCTAGGTCTAGCAGCTTGCCAAACTCTTTTGCATTGTAAACAATAGGAACATGGATGTCAGTATAAAGGTCATTGCAGCCCGGCAGATTGGCTGTATTTGTGATGGCTCGTTTATATAACCCAGTGGCTTTCTCAGCCCATTGCTTGCAAAGCCCATCATACCAGTATCTAAATTGGTTGACATGGAGGTCTTTTAGTAAAAAGTGATCATCATTCCAGAATATAAAATCCTCAGTATTGGTCATCTCACAGCCAGTCAATATCTTTTGAAAGATGCTAAAGTTCTTGCGGCCTGGCACATCTGATATGTCATAGTGATCAACATTCTTTACCCATTTAGGCCTTTGACCTATTAGTAAGACTCTACCAGTATGGCCTTTTAGATGCTTATCAATCGACCGTAGGGCATACCTCAGCTCGTTGTCCATCCACCGGCTGCCAGTTCCCAGAGCTATCACGATATCCATTGAATTTGCTTAAAATGTGATATTTAACCGCATTTGTTAAGTTACCGAACTCTTTGTAAATCAGTTCCTTTTGTTCCTTTGTTAGATAAGCGGCCACCATTTGCACTTTCAGATGTGCAGGCTTTGGCTTCCTACCTCGTTTCTGCTTTTCCATACCACAAATATAGGCAAATAAAAATAAATTAAAAATATTTTTGGTTAATGTGTAAAAGTGTATTATCTTGCATCCATAACCAAACGATTTAACCATGAAAGCACCACTCAAACTTTTACTCGCTTTATTAGCAGTTGCCTATGTGATAGGCCTTTTACAAGACACCATTTGCCAATAATCAAAACCACAGCCATGACAATTACCCTAATCACATCAAAAGACAGAGCCATCCACATCTTTGAATCTGGAGCTGGCTATTATCAAGCAGAACTATTTGAGCCTACCGACAAGATGTATGATGACCAAACTGGAGTCCGTTTAACATTTAAGGAGTGGATGGATGCCGAATCGATTGCCCTTATTATGTTTCACACCGGAATATCTTATGGACTTGAATCTGGCATCAAAACTTTTAATCCTAGTTACAAACCTAACCAATATAAGGTCAATGATATTATGGGCTTAGCCCATGATTAATGGCAAGCAATCTACCCCCGATGTTTCTACATTGGGGCATTTTTTACCTCTTAAATTCTACACATGAAAACCACTTACCCCACCCACCCGATGCGAGACTACAACGAATGGATTGCAGCGGTTCACAACTATTTTAGAATGACAGCAGCAGAGTATGTTAGAAACAAGTATATCAGACAATTTACCCCTTTTCGTATTGACTCAGATGGCAAAGGTTACTACCTTGTCGGAGATGAGAAAATACCAGCAAAAGAGTTTGAACGCAAATTCCCCTTACCTTTATTTGTAAATAAAAACGAGGAGAACCCAAACAACTTGGGCTCTATGTTATCCGAAACGATTTAATAAACCCACCATGTCAAACGATTTAATCACCTACGATCTGGCGCAGCCAGCACAATCCTTGCAACTAGCAAGCGAACTCAAACGATTTGTAAAAGAGCAAAAGCTTACCGTAAACATCAAAGGCAAGGAATATCCCTTAGTGGAGTCCTGGCAATGGGCGGGAGCGCAGCTCGGCCTTTACCCTCAGTTGAATTACATCTCTAATCACTCGACCGACACAGAGGTTAAGTACTTAGCGGAGGTGAATATCTGCAAATGGGGCACTAACGAGGTTATCTCTAAAGGTGTTGCCATCTGCTCTAATAAAGAGGCCAACAAAAGGCAATGGGATGAGTATGCTATCTTATCCATGGCTCAGACTAGAGCCACAGGCAAAGCCTTTAGGAATCTTATTAGCTGGCTTATGAAAGCGGCTGGCTTTGAGGCTACACCTGCCGAGGAGATGGATTTTAATAAAGTAGCAGAA
>Ga0208361_1000190_pt1 | contig 21046 bp, 12 predicted proteins | sample LakMenEpi05Aug10_FD_150670 | JGI IMG/M metagenome (GOLD analysis project Ga0208361, IMG submission 150670) | Freshwater microbial communities from Lake Mendota, WI - 05AUG2010 deep hole epilimnion (SPAdes) | ecosystem: Environmental > Aquatic > Freshwater > Lake > Epilimnion/Euphotic zone ... | reverse complement strand
CATTTTATTTTCCTTGACGCCCCACCCCAGGATGTCCGAGCGAAGCGAGGACAATCCCTTTATCATTCCGCGAAATAAAAAATGGCGAGGGCGGAGCCCGGACATTTTATTTTCCTTGACGCCCCACCCCAGGATGTCCGAGCGAAGCGAGGACAATCCCCTCATCAATCGCATGATTTAGTGCCTCCGAGAGACAGCAATGAAAAATGTAAAGGATGCGTTAGCAGACCGAAACATTTTATTTTCCTTGACGCCCTCCGCCTCTGGCGGAATGTCCGAGCGAAGCGAGAAGAAATCGACTCAATGAATTACCATATAATTTTATATCTTAGAGTGAATATCCCACTTGTATGAAAAATAAGCTGCTCATTATTCCGGCTGTAGTAACAATCGTAGGTATTGGTTTACTGGTTAATAAACATGGCCTGCATTTATGGGGGGAGAAAACCCTCAAAGAAACATGGCTTGAAAAAAAGGCAGAGGGAGAAGAAGATGAGAACGAGGAAAATCCTCAAAAACGGGCTGCAATGCAAGCGGCAAGATGGCAATATGAGTATGATATCTTAAAAGACCCGAAAACAGGAAAGATCCCAAGAAATGCTTTTGAGGAGGAAATGAAACAGGCCATGCGTCTTCCCGTTTCACCAGAATCGGGATCTGTGCAAAATGGCGTTGCTACCAATGGTGAAACGACCCCAACTAATAATGTCTATTTGAAAGCAGGACCCAATAACATCGGCGGCAGAACCAGGGCGTTTGTTCTGGACAAAAGATTCAATGGAACTACCAACCGAGTAATGATTGCCGGATGTGTGAGTGGAGGAATCATGCGTTCTGCCGATGCAGGCACTACCTGGACCCTGGTCACCCCTTCCGCTCAAATTCATAGCTTAACAGCCTTGGCACAAGATCCAAGAGCAGGCAAAGAGGATACCTGGTACGCAGGATCAGGTGAATCATTGGGTAATTCGGCTTCTGCCAGCGGAGCCTTCTTTTTTGGCAATGGCATATTTAAATCAACAGATAACGGACTTAGCTGGACCCCATTGAGTAGCACACAATCTACACTTGAATCATTTAACAGCGCGTTTGATATCATCCATAAAATTGTAGTTCACCCTATCACAGGTGATGTATATGTAGCCGGCCAAAATTCAATTCAACGGTCGCAAGATGGGGGTACCACCTGGACGGCAGTGAAAGGAACATTAGGGGGTAATACTGCAACAGGAAATACAGATATTGTTATAAAAGCAGATGGTTCGAAAATTTATGCAGCTTTTCACCTCAAAAATACCATTGACAGGGGTGTATGGGAATCTACCTCAGGTAATACTGGAACATGGACTGCCATTGCAGGCAATACAGCTGAAACTCCAGCAGGATTTAAACAAAATATTGGTGCATCTAACTGGGGAAGAATACTGATGACATTGGCACCATCCAATAACAACATCCTTTACGTCATGTATGAAAACGGAAGTAGTGTTGGCGCCACCACCGCTGAGGCTGATTTATTCAAATTAGAAACCGTGGGAGCAACAAATCAATGGACCAATTTATCTGCCTTTATGCCTACAGGTACGGGAAATTTCGGAGGTGTGAAATTACAGGGAGGATATAACATGTCCCTGAATATTAAACCAGATGACCCCAATATGGTTTTTGTCGGTGGAACGAATTTATACCGATCCCTGAATGGCTTTACTACCAGTGGCGCAACAACTACCATAGGAGGATATTCAACTGCAAATTCGCATCCCGATATGCATAGTTTGATTTTTGATCCAACCAATTCTAAAAAAGCATATGCCGTTAATGATGGCAGTATGCAGATAACGAATGATATAACAGCAACACCTGTAGTATGGACTTATATCAAAAACTATCAAACCCTTCAATACTACCACGTTTCCATTGACCCTGAAACAGGCAAAAATAATTTCCTGGGGGGTGCGCAGGATAATGGTACCTGGTACCGCGATGCTTCCTTGAACCTAGGCCCCAGACCCCCTGATAGACCGGGCATTGATGATTATTTCACTATAGCTGGCGGAGATGGCGTCGCAGTGGATATTGCCAATATCAATGCCGGTAAACAAATCATTTATTTTGGCGTTCAACTCGGTGAAATATTTCGTGATGAAGTGTTAGATTATCTTAACTATCCCGGAGCAAGAATTAGACCAAGGGTCACTGAACTGATATCAAATAGTGGCAGCGGTTGGGGTGATTTTGTTACTTATTTCAAATTAAGTAATTCCAATTCTGAAGTCATGTTCTATGCTAACTATTACAATTTATTCAGAACCACATCTGCCAGTACGGTAGATAGTACCACTTGGACCAAAATGACCGGCATAGCCACTGCAACTGATAATGGTACGGGTACACCAGTTTCTATTAGATCCATAGATTTTTCTTGGGGCCCCTATTTGAACTCGCATGCCATGTATTATGGTACCAGCTCAGGTAAAATTTTTAGACTGGACAATTATATAAATGCCACTCCCTCACAAGCTCCTGTAGATATTACACCAACAGGTCTTTCCGGAAACGTAATAGATATTGCAGTACATCCCAATAATGACAATGAAATAATGGCAGTGGTGTCTAACTACAATGTGACAAGTATTTGGTGGACATTCAATGCCAAATCTGCCAAACCGAGTTGGTCCAATGCAGAGGGGAATCTGACTTTACCTTCTATTCGTTCTTGTGTGATTGCGCCAAAATTGGAAAACGGCGTACCTGTCACCGAATATTATGTTGGCACATCAGTTGGCTTATTTACAACCGCCAATATTGGAAAAATATTAGGTGCAGGTGGTACCATAACCTGGTCAAGAGAAAGTCCCTCGATTTTGAATTATGCAGTAATTACCTCTTTAGATTATCGCCCGGCAGATAATACACTTTTGATTGGATCACATGGTAATGGCATGTTTTACTCTACGATAGGTTCTCCGAATTTCAATCCGAACTTAACAACCGCTTTACCAACTGCCATTTTAAATGATAAAAACTTTATCAAAATCTTCCCAACAATAAGCAGTGGAAATTACCAGTATGGTCAAGGTACACTTACAGGAATAAAATCGATGCAGGTACAAGTATTTAATTTATTGGGACAACGGGTGTATAGCCAAACAGTTAATTATGGTGCCGGAAATATTCCATTGGGGCATTTATCCGCAGGAAACTATGTGATTCAAATTACCAGTGACACTAAGAAATACCAAACCATTCAAAAAGTAATCAAAAAATAGTGCGTACACATATTTATACAGGAATATTAGTAATGGTGGGTTTATGCTGGTTCTCTGCAGCCCTTGGCCAGTCCAGAACGCCCTCTTTACAGCTCAAAGCTTTTGAAAGAATTATATTGAATGGAGTAGCCCCTACTCCTGAAATTAATGTGGGGGATGAGGAAATCACAAAGACTGCAATGCCTGTCCAGTCCGAATTCTTTATTTATATTATTGCCAACAGGGTATCCAATTTAAAATTGGAGCAAATATGGATCAAACAGGAATTGTATACTGCTACCATCAGTAGAGTGACTTCAAAACCTGTTTTACTGAAAGATGGTAAACATACCGATACCCTTGTTCATAACACCAAGGAAGCAGTTTGGCAAATCTCCCTCACAGGAAAAGATTTAACAGGCATTCAGCCGAAGAAAAACATGGCCATTCAAGTAGCCGCAAATGAATTGGTGCTAAGAATGAGTGATAAAAATGGTGCGATTTACAACAGAACTGTAAAAAAATTCTCCCAATTAAAGCCATTTGCGGGAATGTAATGGTGTCTACTATCACATCGCTATTATTTCAAAATTTCGGTCAATCATAAAAAAAAGCACCCAATGGGTGCTTTTTTAAAAATCTGTATTTTATAAGCTTAGTTTTCAGGCTGCAAAACAGCAATCAGATTAGGTGTACCCAATAACTGTTTGCATATCTGCTGTAACTGATCTCCCGTTGTCTGCTTCACCTTCTCCGGATAAGCCAGCAGCCAGGCTGGATCCGTTTGATCGATGAATGATCGAGATAAATTACTTAACCAATAATCATTCTGCTTGATACTTTCAGCATATTGATTCTTCAGTGTCTCCTTCACTTTCTCCAGGTCTTTGGCATCAACACCTTTTTCAGAAATATTCTTTACGATATCTAAATAAGCTGCTGTCAGTTTATCTACATTCTCCGGACCGCAAGGGAAGGCAGCAGAAATAGTAAAATGCTCATAGGGCCGCGTTTCCCAACCACCACTGATACCGCCGGTGTAGATACTGCCCATTTCTTCCCGCAACTTTTCAATGATTTTGATGTTGATTACATCGCAAAGCATGCTGAGTTGCAGATTTCTCTCCTCGTTATAAGAAAGCTCACCATCATATATAATCCTCACTAAACTTTTCTTTTCTGTCCCTTTTTTCACCACCAATTTTCCGGAACCCTTTGTTGGCCTTAAACCAACATCCTTGAAATTATGGTCTGCCTTCGCAGCAGGAAGACTGCCCAGGTATTGCGCTAACATCGGCTTCACTTTCGCTATGTCGAGATTGCCTACGAAGGTAAAATGGAGACCGTCAGCATTACCAAATACCTGCTTGTAGATTTCCATGGACCTGTCCAGACTTAAGGATTTAAAAGTTTCTGCTGTTTCCATTCTGGGAGCCCAGGGATGATCACCATATACAACCTTATCGAGCGTATCATTAAAATAGTTCTGAGGTTCCGACTTCATGTTCTCTAAAAAACTTTTTTGTGCATTCACAAAAGTCTGGAATAAGGCCTGATCTTTTCGAGGAGCGGTGAAATACAGGTGTACCAGCTGTAAAAATGTCTCCAGATCCTTCACACTGGAAAAACCTTGAATACCTTCATCACCAGCATTCATGTAGGGCGTAACTGATAATGACTTTCCAGCTAAAAATTTGCTAAGGTCAATCGGCGTAAAATCTTTAACACCCATACTCTTGACCAGAAAAGCAGCATATTCAGCATTCATCCGGTCAGCTGCCGGAAAGAGGTATACACCACCTCGCCGCCAGGCATCCATCTGAATTTCATCATTCTTGAAAGTGGTTGGTTTCAGGGTAACCGTTATACCATTGCTCAGCGTGAAATCGGTTGTTCCCAATGAGGCATTGGTGGTTTCACTCAAAATTTTTCCAGGCGCAGGCATTTTATCTATCAACTTTTTGGCCACCTGCTTTTCCTCGTAAGGTACTGCCGGAGTTGCTCTGGCAGCAGTAATATAGGAGGTCAGCGTATCTGCAGTCGGGAGCGTATTTTTGCTCTTCTCGCTGGCCATGATCAGTGCAAAGAAGCCTTGTTGCTTTGCGGTTTTCTTAGCCAAAGCATTCACCTCATCAATGGTAATGGTCGGCAATACCTGCTGCATATACTGATACCGATTCTCGATGCCGGGGGCAGGTTCTCCTTGTAGAAAATGATTGATATAAGCATTTACAATTACATCTGATTTGGTCTTGTCTTTGTCTTTAAAAGCACGCTCCACCGAATTCAGTTGATTGATTTTTGCCCTTTCTAATTCTGAAGCCAGAAAACCAAATTTCTTCACACTTTCAGTTACAGACTCCATAGCACGGATGGCGGGCTGTGCCGGCTTATCACCCAAAAATGCTACTGAAGTAAAAGAGTTATATCCTCTGATGAAACCTGAAAAGGAGGCACCTGCACCCAGGAAAGGAGCATTCGGCTGCTGCGATATTTCTGATAATCGTTGACTGACCATCTGATTGTATAAACCCTCTATCACCGACTGCCGATAATCGCCCCATGTTTTTACGGGAATATCTTTTTCGATGTAATTGATGAGCTGTAATAAATTATACGGCTGTTCCTTATCGGTTACCACCATACTCTCGTTCACTTTACGCTCAGCTATTGGAATAATAGCCGGTCTGGGCTTAGCATTGGGGGGATTCTTGTATTTACTGAAATGAGCAATGATCTTCTTTTCTGCAACCACCGGATCTAGATCGCCCACGACAATTACAGACATCAGATTGGGTCGATACCAGGTTTTATAAAAATTGATGAGCGATGCTGCCTTGAAGTTTTGAAGGATACTGTCTTTACCAATCGGAATCCTATTACTGTAGAGTGAACCATTGAACAGTAAAGGGAGATACTGTTTACTCATCCGATTACCTGCTCCTTTGCTCCGGCGTGACTCTTCCAATACTACTCCCCGCTCTTTATTGATCTCGGCTGTATCAAGGAGCGCATTGAAAGCCCAATCTTCTAAAATAGTAAAGCCCTTCTCCAATTTAATTGAATCATCAGTAGGTATGGGGAGAATGTATACCGTCTCATCAAATGAAGTGTAGGCATTGAGATCAGCGCCAAACTCAACTCCGATGGATTGCAGATAACTCACCAACTCATTTTTAGGAAAATGCTTAGAGCCATTGAAATTCATGTGTTCCATAAAATGCGCCAAGCCCTGCTGATCCGGAGTTTCCAGCACCGATCCGGCATTGATGACCAGACGTAACTGAACCTTCTTTGCCGGTAAAGCATTTTTCTGAATGTAATAGGTCAAGCCATTGGGTAGCTTTCCTACTTTCACCTTTGGATCCAGCGGCAAAGGTTGATTGGCTTGGAACTGGGCAGCAGCCGGCATCACCGACATGATAGCTGCTAATCCCAAAAGAATGGGCCGAAGCATTTTCATATTGTTAAATTTATTCATCCAAAATAGACTACGACTGGGAGATCGCTTGTTATCAAAATGTTATAAAGGATAAAAAGTGAATACTGTGCTACTTACCCGGCTCAACCTCTATGATTTTCTCAACAGGAACGAGATCAGAAAGGTTCACATTCATAGGTAACTGACCAATCAGTACAATGGCCCGCTTGCCCCGCACTTCTTTTACAGTTCCAACCTGGTGATTGCGCGTGAGTTTTACAAGCATACCTACTTCTATCGGCTGATTAGGTAACTCACGAAATGACTTATTTACCTTACCAACCATTTTCTTGACTGCCACCGACTCTTTTTTCCCAAATAACAGGTCTTTTAGGTTTCGAATTACTTCCTGCTTATTTTCTGTCTTTTTATAATCAGTGACCACCTGCTTCAACTTCCGTTCCATATCCTTGAGGTAGGCCAACTGTGTAACATTCATCTTATTTTGCTCACGTAGTCGCTCCATATCCTGGCGATGCTTCTCCTGCTGCAGGGTTGCTTCCATCTGTTTTTTCAAAGCAGCATTTTCCTTGAGTAATTTTTGTAATTCCACGCGCTCCTTTTGAACTACCTGCAGGTCTCGCTCTGTTCTGTTCAGTAATTTATCTAAACTGAAATGATTTTCATCGACCAGTTTCCGTGCTTTACCGATCAGGTGTTTAGGCAACCCAATACGCTCAGCGATGGCAAATGTGTAGGAACTGCCGGGCTTCCCAATCACCAACTGATACAATGGCTGCAGGTTGGCCTCATCAAATAGCATAGCTGCATTAACTATCCCCCGCGTATGATTGGCCATGACTTTCAGGTTGAGATAATGCGTGGTAACAATCCCCAGTGCATGCTTATGTGACAACTCTTCCAGAATAACTTCTGCAAAAGCACCACCCAGGCTGGGATCACTGCCACTTCCCAATTCATCGATAAAGAAGAGGGTCTTACCATTGGCATTCTCCATGAAATACTTCATGTGCAGCAAGTGGCTGGAATAAGTACTTAATTCAAAAGCCAGGTTCTGGGTATCTCCCATGTGAATGAACAATTGACGAAAAATACCCATCTCGCTATCCGGATGCACGGGAACCAGTAATCCGCTCTGCACCATGAGTTGCAGCAAACCTGCCGTTTTCATCGTAACCGTTTTACCACCGGCATTGGGTCCGCTGATCACTAAAATCCGCTGATCGTCGTGTAAAGTGATATTTAATGGTATGGTCTTTTTACCGGCTGCACGATTATACAACAACAACAGTGGATGGTGTGCCAGCATCAATTTCATTTGTGCCTTATCGGTGATCACCGGCATGTGCGCATCCATATCCATGGCCAGCCTTGCCTTGGCCCTAATAAAGTCATAGTCGGCATTGATGCGGTAGTATTCCCTTAATAAGGGCGCAAACACGGATAAGTCCGCCGTCAATTCACGAAAAATCCGATGAATCTCCTGGCGCTCCTCATTCTCGAGTGAATACAAATCGTTGTTCAATTCAATGGTCTCTTCGGGTTCTATGAAAGCTGTTTTTCTGCTGTCGCTTTCGCCGTGGTAAATACCTTTGACCATTCTTTTGTGTTCCGAGAAAACAGCTACCACCCTCCTTCCATTGCTGAAGCTTTCAGCGATATCTGCACTGAAACCTGCTTTCTGTAGTTTTCCTACCACCCGCTCGAATATTCGTCGTAGTTCCTGTCGCTTTTTATAAAGCTGCTGCCGAATGCGCTGCAAATCGGGGGAAGCCGTATCCTTAACAGCGCCCGTATCATCAATCACCTGTTGAATCGCCTCCGGAATCTTTTTCTCATCATAACATCCTTCGAGTACCTCTGCTAACCCTGGAAATGCTTGTCGCCGTTCCTGATCCATCCACCGAAAAATCTGCTGCAGGTTCTCACACAACCTAAGAATCAGCAACCATTGCTCAGCCACCAAAACAGCACCCGCTATACCCAATAACTTCAATTCAGCATGAAGGGGGGCAGTGAATTCACCGGGAAAATATTGTTGCTGTTGCAGTATCAATAAAAATTCATGTGTTTGACTTAATTCTCGAATGATGTATTCCTTTTTGGTATGAATGCGTAGTTGAAGTGCCCTTTCCCGCGCAGGCTGCGTGCGGGTGTACTTGGTCAGCAATTCTGATATCTTATCAAATTCCAACTGTGTAAAAGCCGTTTCCGGGTAGCAGCGCATCTTAAACGTTTATCTCAGCTGGCAAAGGTACAATTTGGCAGGCGGCTTACCCACAGTGAAAAAGGAAAATTCATCGCAGTCGAAACTTTGGGTAAGAGAACCAAAAGCCGGTAGGTTTGTTAACCAAATAAAGCTGCCCATTATGTTCAAAAAACTTCTTACCTTTTCATTCACCTGCTGCCTGTTTTCTTGTGCGCAGTCTGCCGAACCCGAAAAATTATTTCCTATGTCTTCTATAACCCCTCCTGTGGGCGTTAAAACTGATACTGCCTACTTTGGTGAAGGATGTTTTTGGTGTACCGAAGCTTTTTTTCAACGTCTTAAGGGAGTATATGCCGTTGAAAGTGGCTATGGTGGCGGTTGGGTAGAGAACCCCACCTATGAGCAGGTATGTGATAAGAATACCGGGCATGTAGAGTTGGCGCGCATTGTATATAATCCGGCTGAAATCAGTTTTGATGAATTACTGGAAGTATTCTGGAAAACCCATGACCCCACCACCATGGACCGACAAGGGAATGATGCCGGTCCGCAATACCGAAGCGTCATCTATTTCATTAATGATGCACAAAAGCAAAAGGCCGAACAATATAAGGCCGCACTCGATAAAAGCGGTGCCTGGGATAAACCCATAGTGACCCTGATTGAGCCTTTCAAAAATTATTACCCCGCAGAGAATTTTCACCAGAATTATTACAACAATAACCCATACCAGGGATATTGTCGGTATGTAATTGCACCCAAATTGGAAAAATTTGAGAAGGTTTTTAAAGACAAGCTACGCAAACAATAGAGCTTATTTTTTTCCATTTTCTCTTTCATTGTTGATTTATGCTTTATTTAGCAAGGGTTGATGTATTTTTAAAGTATGAAGTACATTATATTCTTGCTGGTGATTGGAACGTTCTTATCGATTCCTTCCAGCGCCCAGCTGATGGAAAAAAAAGCAACATTTACGGAGGCCGATACCCTGCGGGGAAGCCTGAACCCCCGCAGAACCTGGTGGAATGTGCAGCGCTATGATATCAAAGTGCAGCCGGATCTTGCGCGAAAGACCATCATAGGGGAAAATCGAATCACATTTTCCATTGTTGCATCCTCAGTTGAAATGCAGATCGACTTGCAGCAACCCATGCAAATCGACAGTGTTGTTTGGAACTACGAAAAGGGAAAAGTTCTACCATTTACCAGAAAAGGTAACATCGCAATAATTAGCTTTCCTAAATTCCCCAAAGACCTAAAGGAAAGCAGCATCACTTTATTTTTCAGTGGCAAACCTGTAATAGCGGTTCGCCCACCCTGGGATGGCGGCTGGATATGGACCCGGGATGAAAAGGGAAATCCATGGATCAGTGTTGCCTGTCAGGGGCTCGGCGCCAGTGTATGGTATCCCTGCAAAGACCATCAGAGTGATGAACCCGACCGGGGCGCCTCCCTCACCATGGTTGTTCCAGAAAATTTAACCGCTGTTGCAAATGGCCGACTCATTCGCGAGCAAGCCATTCAACCCGGACTGAAATCTTACACCTGGGAGGTAAAAAACCCCATCAACAATTACAACCTGATTCCTTACATAGGAAAATACACTTCATTCTCAGATACCCTCTTGGGTGAAAAAGGTAAACTGGACCTTTCCTATTGGGTATTGGAAAACCATGTGGAGGAGGCTAAAAAACAGTTCGTCCAGGCAAAAACCATGCTGCGTGCATTTGAATACTGGTTGGGCCCCTACCCGTTTTATGAAGATGGTTATAAACTGGTTGAATCACCGCACCTCGGCATGGAGCATCAAAGTGCCATCGCCTATGGAAATAAATTCATGAATGGTTATTTGGGCTTTGACCTCAGCCAAAGTGGCTGGGGAACTAAATGGGATTATATCATCGTTCATGAAAGTGGCCACGAATGGTTTGCCAACAACATCACCAGCAATGATATTGCGGATATGTGGATCCATGAAGGATTTACCACTTACTCAGAAACCCTGTACACCGAATATTGGTTTGGCAAACAGGCTGGCAATGAATATAACTATGGCATTCGTCAGAACATTGAAAACCAACTGCCGATTGTTGGTTACTACGGCGTGAACAAAGAAGGAAGTGGTGATATGTATCCGAAAACAGCCAATATGATACATAGCATCCGCCATGCCATGAACAATGATTCCCTGTTCAGACAATATTTGCGGGAAATGAACCGGGCATTTTATCATAGGCAGGTTGATTATAGTGATGTTGAGAAGATAACATCCCAATTTACCGGATGGTCAGTTTCTTCCATCTTCCGTCAATACCTTACCACCATCCAGATTCCACGATTGGCTTATGCTTTCTCTGCGGATGGTAAAACTCTTTTCTATCGATGGGAAAATTGTTTATCAGATTTCGATCTCCCAATTTGGATCAACAGTGCCGGTGGTCAGGTGCAACTCTTCCCCAACGGCAGTCAATGGAAGAAATGGAACACATCAGTTGAAATCAGCACGAATACTATTCGGGAAATTGAGAAAATGTATTATTGTACCCTGCGTCAGCAAACACTCACAGAGGAGTTGAGTAAATTGTAAATAGACAGAAACAGCCATCATGGGTAATATCCGCAAACAAACCATCGTGTCTAGCATTTTGGTTTACCTGGGTTTTGGCGTGGGTGCGCTGAATATGTGGCTGTATACCTTAGAGTCAGGTCCCTTTTCATTGGAAGAATTTGGACTTACCCGTATCTTCTTCGACTACGCACAAAACATGTTCGCATTTGGAGCATTGGGAGTTATTCCAGTTATCTATAAATTCTACCCTTATTACAAAGACAACCTGCCCCGGGAGAAAATAGATATCATGACCTGGGGGATATTATTTTCCCTGCTGGGAATGATATTCATTCTGATTTTATCCTGGCTCTTTCAATCGTATTTTGTCCGTTTCTATTTAGCCAAATCAGCATTGGTAGTAGATTATTACAGTTGGATGATTCCATTTTCCATCGGTATGCTCTTTTTTTGTGTGCTGGAGGGATTTAGTTGGGCTGTGGGGAAAAGTGTTCTCTCTAATTTTTTGAAAGAAACCCTGCTGCGGATTATTACTTTTTTCCTTATCGTAGCTGTTTATCTTAAATGGATTGGGTATTCAACTTTCATACATCTTTTTTCATGGCTTTATCTCATCATCTTCTTGGTATTACTCATTCAGCTCGTCAGGGAAAACAAACTTCATTTTTCATTTTCAATCAGCCGGGTCACCAAAAAGTTTTGGAAAAAAATGCTGGGCATGCAGTTGCTGACTTATGGAGGCACCTGCATCGCGTCGATCGCAGCCACGATTGATGTATTCATCATTGCGGGCTTTCAAGACCTGAAAGCTGTTAGTATTTTTGTATTTGCGCAATACGCAGCCAACCTGATACAGGTGCCATTGCGAAGCATACAAGCAGTCTCCGCCGGCATTCTCTCCCAGGCATGGAAAGATAAAAACCTGAAGGAAATTGACCGCATTTACAAAAGGTCTTGTATCAATTTATTGCTGCTCGCCCTATTTGTTTTTGGCAATCTATGGCTGAATGTGAAAGAAGCCATCGAGGTATTCCATATCCAAAATGCTTATGCAGAGGGACTGACTGTTATTTTTGTTTTAGGCATGGTAAGAATCATTGATGCCGGTACCGGATTAAATGCATTGGTCATCAACACTTCAACTTTCTGGAAATTTGACTTTTATAGTGGTGTGGTCTTACTGGCCTTTCGGCTTCCCCTCACCTACTTCCTCATTCGCCACTACGGTATACTCGGCTCAGCCATTGCTGAACTGATCGCCTACAGTGTATATAATTTTATCCGCTTCGAGTTTCTGCGACGAAAATTCCATATGCAACCATTTGATATAAAAACGCTCTATGCACTTTTACTGGCGGTTGCTGCTTATATGGTAGCACACCTTATTTGCTTACCATTGTCTGGCTGGGCAGCCATCATCATTCAATCTTGCTTTTTTTCAGGGTTGATGGTGGCCGGTATTTTTTACGGAAAAATTACTCCCGATGCACATCAGTTGCTGCACGTTGTGAAAACCAAGTGGCTGACAAAAAAATAAATCAGCGCTGACTGTTCAGTCGCCCGCCCCCCCGAAATCGAGGCTTCCAATAGGTTTCATCTAAATCGCTGATGCTTACACCATTGCTGGTAGACGCATGTACAAACTTATTATTTTGAAGGTATACACCCACATGGGTGATAGCATTCCTGCGACCACGGGTATGGAAGAAAACCAGATCACCCTCTTTCAATTCCTCCCGGTCAATGAGTTCACTTACCCCGTACTGTTCACTCGAAGTTCGAGGCAATGCAATACCATATACATCCCGGTATATTACCTGAACAAAGGCAGAACAGTCGATGCAATTATCCGTACTGCCACCCAGGCAATACCGCGTTCCCCACCAGGAATCCATCACATCCAGTAATGAAGCATTGGTTAGCTTCTCAGCAACCACATCAAGTAAGATGGCATACTTAACCTGGAGAAGCGCAGGAGTTTCCTGTAATACGTATAAATGATCAGCAGGCCGTAAACCCGCGGGCGCCATACCCTCGTTTTTAAATATGGGTGCCTGCGCAGTAGAAGACTGATTCACTTGGATGGTTTTTACCGGTAGAGGGGTACCTTTTCCTGATGGCGAACGTGATGGAACATTCGTAGAGGAAGGAGCATTTGATGCGGCAGCCCCCGATTTAGTTGCCGGTGTAGTTGCCGGTTTAGTGAATATGGGTTGCACCAGATGACAGCCGGTACAAGTGAAAAAAAAGCCCCCTAGTATGAGTAAATTCCTTGCTAACATAATATGAACAACGTTTCAAATATAAAAACAGTTGTAATACTGGCAAATGCGGGTCGCGTTTTTAACCAGCCCTTAAGAAGCCCCGTCAATTTTGTGGAAAAAACCCCCACTGAAACGCGGCGGAAAGATACGATATTTGCCAGCTACATTGACAGGTAGTAAGCGGGTAAGAAAACTCGTTTTGAGGGCGCTGTTCAAGTTAGAAGGGAGGTTTCATTATGACGCGATTTTCACATCTGCATGTTCACACGCAATATTCGCTGCTGGATGGCGCCGCATCTGTAAAAAAATTATTCAAAAAAGCAGCCAACGACCAAATGCCGGCATTGGCCATTACCGACCATGGTAACATGTTCGGAGCATTTGAATTTGTAAAAGAGGCCTGGAATGATACCATTCAAACCGGAACAGATGCCAATGGTAAACCCATCCTGACACCACGGGTTAAACCGGTGGTGGGCTGTGAATTCTATGTAGTAAAAGACCGACACATCAAATCCTTTACCAAAGAACTGAAAGACGAGCGTTTTCATCAGGTTTTACTTGCCAAAAATGCGGTGGGTTACCAAAACCTGATTCAACTGACTTCTCTTGGCTATATGGAGGGTATGTACAGTAAATATCCCCGTATTGATAAAGAACTTATTCTCCAACACCATGAAGGACTGATAGCTACTACCTGTTGTATCGGGGCACACGTGCCGCAGGCGATCTTACACCAGAGTGAGGAAGTAGCAGAGAAAGAATTTAAATGGTGGCTCGATGTTTTCGGCGATGATTATTACATTGAGTTACAACGGCACCAGATGCCGGAGCAGGAACCAATCAACCAGACCTTACTCCGCTTCTCGAAAAAATACAACGTACCGGTTATAGCCACCAATGACAGTCATTATGTTGACCAGGAAGATGCGAATGCACATGACATCCTACTCTGCCTGAATACCGGAGAAAAACAATCCACACCGGGCATTGATGATTTCGTGAATGATGATGTGCAGGTCCGTAACAGACGATTTAAGTTTCCAAATAATCAATTTTATTTTAAATCAACAGAAGAGATGAGCACGCTCTTCAGTGATATTCCGGAAGCCATTGATAATACCAATGCGATTGCAGATAAAATTGAAGTCCTGAATCTGAAAAAAGATATTCTACTACCTGCCTTCCCCCTACCCAAGGAATTTCAGATTCATGCCGATGCCAACCTAAATCAATATGAATACCTCCGGCACCTGACAGAAGAAGGAGCCAGAAAAAGGTACAATGAAATCACGCCCAATATCCGCGAGCGCATAGACTTTGAGTTGTTCACCATCAAAACCATGGGCTTCGCCGGATACTTTCTCATCGTAAGCGACTTCATACGTGCCGGTCGTGAAATGGGCGTATTTGTTGGTCCGGGCAGGGGTTCAGCTGCAGGCAGTGTGGTTGCCTACTGCATCGGTATTACCAATATCGACCCCATCAAATACGACCTGCTCTTTGAAAGATTCCTGAATCCTGACCGGAAAAGCATGCCGGATATTGATACAGACTTCGACGATGAAGGCAGACAACGGGTGATCGATTATGTAGTGGACAAATACGGAAAAAACCAGGTTGCGCAAATCGTAACCTATGGTACAATGGCAGCAAAAAGTAGTATCAAAGATGTGGCCCGGGTGATCGATATGCCACTGACAGATAGCAATATGCTGGCAAAACTGGTTCCGGATAAACCGGGAACAGAGTTACGAAGGGTTTTGCATGCTCCCTTACTGAAAAAGGATGGCGAAAAGTCACTGGAAGAAAAAGAAGCCTATACGCCAGACGACATGGAAAACATCCGGAAGCTCCGGGAAATTTACAAAGGCAACGACCTGCGTACGAAAGTGCTGAAAGAAGCCGAGCGTTTAGAAGGAACCGTTAGAAATACCGGGATACATGCTGCGGGCATCATCATTGCACCTTCTGACCTAACCACACTCATACCGATTGCAACTTCAAAAGATTCCAAATTATTGGTTACCCAGATTGAAGGAAAACTGATTGAAGAAGCAGGTGTATTAAAGATGGACTTTCTCGGATTGAAAACACTTTCCATCATCAAGAATGCGTTGGAAATGATTCGGCAGAATCATGGAGTAGACATCGACATCGATAAAATACCACTGGACGACCCGAAGACATTTGAACTTTTTCAACGAGGAAATACGGTCGCCGTTTTCCAGTTTGAAGCCCCGCACTTATTCCCCATTTTCCGCGACATCAAGCCGACGGTACTGGAAGATCTGATTGCGCTGAATGCACTGAACAGACCTGGTCCCATGCAATACATTCCGGAATATGTAAAACGGAAGCATGGCAGGGTAACGATTACGTATGACTTGCCTGAAATGCAGGAATACCTGGAGGAGACTTATGGTATTACCATCTACCAGGAACAGGTAATGCTGCTCTCACAAAAAATTGCCGGATTCAGTAAAGGAAAGGCAGACGGCTTGCGCAAGGCAATGGGTAAAAAGGACAGGAAGACCCTTGATCAATTGAAGGAAGCTTTTATGCAGGGAGCATTGGAGCGGAATCATCCCAAAGAGAAACTGGAAAAAATATGGACTGACTGGGAATCGTTTGCGGAATATGCATTCAATAAGTCACATTCCACTTCCTATACTTTTGTTTCCTACCAAACTGCCTATCTGAAAGCCCATTACCCCGGCGAATTCATGGCAGCGGTACTGAACAATGCCAAAAGCATTGAAAACATTACCTTTTTCATGGAGGAATGTAAACGTATGGGCATCAAGGTGCTTGGTCCGGAAGTGAATGAATCACTGAAAGGTTTTGCCGTGAATAAAAAGGGGGAAATACGATTTGGCTTGGGCGGACTGAAAGGAGCGGGTGATGCAGCTGTTGATCATATCATTGTAGAGCGCATGGAGAATGGTCCGTACAAAGACATCTATGATTTTATTGAGCGGGTCGTGAAACAAGTTAACAAGAAATCATTAGAAAGCCTTGCCTACTCAGGTGCGCTGGATTGCTTCCCTCAATTGCACCGGGCACAATACTTTACAGTACCTGATGGAGAGAAATTATCCGGACTGGAAAAACTCATTCATTATGGACAGGCGAAATGGCAGGCTTCTTCCGGTTCAACGCACACCCTTTTCGGCAGCCTGGATACCTTCGAAAATGTTCCCCTGCCAAAAATCACTTTTACCGATTCCTGGAGTCTGACAGAACTCCTGGAGTTTGAAAAAGAAGTGACGGGCATGTTCATGAGCGGACACCCGCTGGATCATTTCCGCTTTGAGCTGACCTACTATGGTATCACTCCCATCAACCAATTCAATGAATTTCGCGATACGCTTGCTGCACAATCCAATCCGGGTATGTCTATGCGGATAGCCGGATTAATCACTTCCGTTCAGCACAAAGTTACCCGCACCGGAAAAAATTACGGCGTTATCGTAATGGAAGATTATTCAGGCAAATCGGAATTCACTGTTTGGAGTGAAGAATATGTTCGCTTCCAGTCTTACTTTGAGAAAGGAAAAAAAATCGTCCTCAATGGTAGTTTTCGACCGCGGTATAAAGATGCCACCCAATTTGAGTGGAAAATGAGTCAGGTCATCCTCCTCGAATCGGTTATGCCACAGCTAACAAGATCTGTAGATGTTCATATCCATCCGGCAGCCGTTTCCGATGATATGATTCAGTTTGTTGAGAAAAATGTAAAGAAATATCCGGGGAAATCGGCGCTGAAATTCCATATCAATGAGCCGTCGGAGTTCATTACCGTCACCCTGCGCACATTCGATTCGGGCTTTGAAATGAATGAGGAAATGGCACAATACCTGCAATTACAGCCTGACTGGGGCGTGCACGTTTCGATAGTTGGGCAATGAGTCAGATCAGCAGGTTTGACATAGAAGCCGACGGGATGTCATTTAATCACAGGGGTGGAAAAGTCAAACGGGCAGGAAATATCCTTTGGATGTATATTTGACAACAGACAGTATAGTTCATCATTAAAAAAAATACAATGGCTTTAGAATTAACAGATGCAAACTTTCAGACCGCCGTGTTGGAAAGTGATAAATTAAATGTTGTAGACTTTTGGGCTGAGTGGTGTGGACCCTGTCGTGCCATCGGACCCGTTATTGAAGAGTTGGCAGTACAATACAAAGAACAGGTGAATGTGGGTAAAGTGAATGTTGACCACAACCCGGGTTTGAGTGTCAACTATGGCATTACTTCCATTCCTGCTATCCTTTTCATCAAGGGCGGACAGGTAGTGGACAAGCAGATTGGGGCTGTACCTAAATCTGTATTGGAGAAAAAAATACAGGCACACCTGTAAATCATATCTCCTTACCTCTTATTCATGCGCCCCTTCGGGGCGTTTTTTTTGCTCCCCCCTTAGGTTCCCCGAGGCCCCATCATTAGCAATTAATTCCTTAACTTACCGCATCGAATCATCCCTAATTTGTTTGGTATGTCCATCCGCCTGCGCCTGATCATTATGAATTTTCTGGAATTTTTCGTCTGGGGTTCCTGGCTCATCTCCCTCGGTGGTTATCTGATTGGGGTTTTGAAATTCAGTGGCGGACAAGTAGGGGCCATATATGGTACGATGGGACTGGCATCGTTATTTATGCCCGCACTCATGGGCATTGTTGCCGACCGCTGGGTCAATGCAGAAAGAGTATTAGGCGGACTTCATATCATAGGTGCCGTTTTATTGATATGGGCATCTACCATCAAATCAGCCGATCAATATCCCCTATTCTATCTCATCATGCTTTTCAACTCGATGGCATTTATGCCAACGATTGCCATGAACAATGCTGTTTCCTACAGTGTACTGGAGAAAAAAGGACTTGAGGTGGTGAAAGACTTCCCTCCAATTCGAGTATGGGGTACGGTGGGTTTTATCGCAGCAATGTGGTTGGTCGATGTGCTGGGGTTCACGAAAAGTTCCGCGCAACTTTATGTGAGTGCCGGTTCAGGTATTGTTTTAGGACTATATGCTTTCACCATGCCTGCATGTCAGCCTACCAGTAATGGAACGAAAAAGTCCTGGGCACAAGCACTGGGTCTCGATGCCTTTATTCTATTGCGTCAGCAGAAGATGCTGGTATTCTTTATCTTCTCGCTATTACTCGGTGCCGCCCTGCAAATAACCAACGCATTTGGCGGTACCTTCCTGGATGATTTCAAAACAAAATATCCCGATGCTTTTGGCGTACAACACCCGAATCTGCTGCTGTCTATTTCACAAATCTCAGAGACCCTGTTTATACTTACCATCCCCTTCTTTTTAAAACGCTTTGGTATCAAACGCGTTATGCTGATGAGCATGATCGCCTGGGTATTTCGTTTTGGTCTTTTCGGCATCGGCAACCCGGGAGACGGTCTCCACTGGTTGGTATTATCTATGATCATCTATGGTATGGCTTTTGACTTTTTCAATATTTCGGGTTCACTGTTTGTAGAAAAAGAAGCTGATCCCTCTATCCGGGCAAGTGCACAAGGGCTTTTTATGATTATGACCAATGGAATTGGCGCTTACTTAGGGGGCTCCATCAGCGGCTGGGTAGTGGACTATTTTTCAACTGTCAACACAGTCACCAATGAAGTTCAACGGGACTGGCCCTCGATTTGGTTCAGTTTTGCAGGTTATGCCCTGGTGCTGGCCATTCTCTTCCCCCTCATCTTCCGCTATCGACATGAAAAAAACATTCAGTCCGGTGGCAATGGTGAATGGGTGAATTAACCACTGTTGACATTTCTTTTGCAAGAACAGGCGGCTGATGTCGCCGGAAGGGGCTAATTTTGCGCTACAATTCAAGCAGCATGTTATCTTCTCCCTCTTCAGTTACAGCATTATTGGAACGAACTTCCGATGCTTCCCTCCGGAAAATCGGTGAGAAGATCGTACATGGGCAACGTATTGACGCATCGGAAGGCTTGCAACTTTTTGAGAAAGGATCGCTTTCTTTTGTTGGAATGCTGGCCAACTACGTACGGGAACAAAAACACGGTCACCAAACCTATTTCAATCGCAATTTTCATATTGAGCCGACCAATGTCTGTGTATTCAATTGCGCCTTTTGTTCTTACTCTCGCGGTTATGCGCATCGTGAAGAAGGATGGGAACTCAGTATCGAACAAATGATGCATATTGTAAAAAGCTACGATGGCAAACCGGTAACGGAAGTGCATATCGTGGGTGGTGTGCATCCGAAGATGAACATGGCATTTTTTCTGGAATTACTACAATCTATCAAGGCACATCGACCCGACCTGCACATCAAGGCATTTACACCGGTTGAATTAGATTATATGTTCCGTAAAGCCAAGATGAGTGTGCGTGAAGGATTGGAACAGGCGCATGCGGCCGGTCTCGACTCATTACCCGGTGGTGGTGCGGAAATCTTTCATCCGGAAATCAGAACCAAGATATGCGCAGACAAGGTGGATGCCGATGGCTGGCTGGAAATTCATCGTACTGCCCACCAATTGGGAATGCACAGCAATGCAACCCTTCTTTACGGTCACATAGAGTCTTACTGGCATCGCATTGATCACATGGAAAGACTTAGAAGCCTGCAAGACGAAACAAGTGGGTTCAATACTTTCATACCACTCAAATTCAGGAATAAAGACAATGAAATGAAAGATGTGCCTGAATCAACCATTGTAGAAGACCTCAAGATGTATGCAGTCGGACGTCTTTACCTGGATAACTTTCCACATGTAAAGGCTTACTGGCCAATGCTGGGTAGACAGCAGGCGCGTATGACCTTATCTTTTGGTGTTAATGATATTGACGGAACCATAGATGATTCCACTAAAATTTATTCGATGGCAGGCAGTGAGGAACAAGCTCCGAGTATGCATACTGCCGAATTGGTACAACTGATTCGCGAAGCCGGCAGAAAACCCGTGGAAAGAGGTACGCTTTATAACGTGATCAGGGAATATGATGATACGCCCAACTCCCTTGAAACTGCCGCACTTTAATCAACATTCAGGTAAACTGATGGGAATGTGCATGGCCAAACCGCCGGCAGCCGTTTCCTTGTATTTGCTGCTCATATCTTGTGCAGTATCCCACATGGTCTTGATCACTTTGTCTAAACTTACAATTGCGAAATCGGGTGCACTTTGCAAAGCCAGTTGGGAAGCCGTTATAGCCTTGATCGCACCCATCGTATTTCTTTCGATGCAGGGTATTTGAACGAGTCCGGCGATTGGGTCGCAGGTAAGACCAAGGTGGTGTTCCATCGCTATTTCTGCAGCCAT
>Ga0208361_1000188_pt1 | contig 21435 bp, 28 predicted proteins | sample LakMenEpi05Aug10_FD_150670 | JGI IMG/M metagenome (GOLD analysis project Ga0208361, IMG submission 150670) | Freshwater microbial communities from Lake Mendota, WI - 05AUG2010 deep hole epilimnion (SPAdes) | ecosystem: Environmental > Aquatic > Freshwater > Lake > Epilimnion/Euphotic zone ... | reverse complement strand
GGGGGGGGGGGGCTCACAGGCCACTGGGCACAGGCGGTGCTGGCCGCCTTGGCGCTGGCCCTGGCGGTGTTGCCGAATGAAATCCCGGTGGTGCTGGCCCTGTTCCTGGCCCTGGGGTCGCTGCGGCTGGCGCGGCTGGGGGTTCTGGCTCGGTGGCCGGCGGCGGTGGAAAGCCTGGGCAGCACCACGGTGCTCGCCGTGGATAAAACAGGCACGCTCACCGAAAACCGCATGGCGGTGCAGCGGTTGCTGTGCTGGCCGCAACGGCAACTCTGGCGAGCGGGGGAACCGTTGGCGGAGCCCTGGCACCGCTTGGTGGAGCTGGCGGTGTTGGCCAGCCGCCACGATCCGGTGGATGCGATGGAGGTGGCGATTCAGCGGCTGGCTGCGGAGCACCTACCGGTGGGCGATCAGCGCGAACACCTGCATCCACAGTGGCCGTTGCTGCGGGAGTACCCCCTGCAGAGCGATCTGTTGGTGTTCTCGCAGCTTTGGTGTGATGAGCAGGGCCATCCGCAGATCGCCGCCAAGGGGGCTCCCGAGGCCATTGCTGATTTGTGCCATCTCGATGGGGAGGCCAGCCGCCAGTGGTTGGCGGCGGCGGAGGGGCTGGCCCGTGGTGGTTTGCGGGTGCTGGGGGTGGCCAGTGGCTTGGATGGGGTGCCCTTGCATCCCGAACGGCAGACCCCGCCTGGTGCCGGCGGAGCACCGCCTCCACCGGCGGCGATCCACGACGTGTTGTTCCAGCCCATCGGCTTGGTTGGGTTGGCGGATCCCCTGCGGCCCCAGGTGCCCGAGGCTATTGCCCGGGCCCAAGCGGCCGGGGTTCGTGTGCTGCTGATCAGCGGCGATGGCCCCACCACGGCCCGTGCCATTGCCGATCAGGCGGGGTTGCCGCCGGGACCGGTGCTGTGCGGTGCTGATCTGGAGGCGCTCAGCCCCGCCGCCTTGCAGCAGCAGCTGCGCCAGGTGTCGGTGTTTGCGCGGGTGTTGCCGCAGCAGAAGCTGCGCCTGGTGTAGGCCCTGCAGGGCGCGGGTGAGGTGGTGGCCATGGGCGGTGATGGCGTCAATGACGCTCCGGCCCTGAAGGCGGCGGATATCGGTGTGGCCATGGGGCGCCGCGGCACCGCCGTGGCCCGGGAGGCGGCGGACCTGGTGCTGCTCAACGATGACTTCCGCTCCCTGGTGGCGGCCGTGGCCTTGGGGCGCCGGATCACCGCCAACCTGCATCGCGCCCTGGCCTACACGCTGGCGATTCACCTGCCGATTGCGGCGCTCAGCCTGATGGCGTTGCTGATGCCGCAGCAGCCCCTGTTGTTGATGCCGGTGCATATCGCCCTGCTGCATCTGGTTATTGATCCGGCCTGCACGGTGGTGTTTGAGGCGTTGCCCGCTGATCCAACCCTGATGCGGCAACCCCCGCGCCCCCCGGATGCACCGCTGTTTGGCGCAAATCTCTGGCATCAGGTGTGGCTGCAGGGGGGGGCGGTGTTGATCCTGGCGGTGGCTCTGGCGCTGTGGCCGGGTTTGGATCTGGCCAGCCGGCGCAGCTTGGTGGTGGCCCTGCTGGTGTGGTCGGCGGGTGGGCTGGTGTGGCTGAATGCCGCGGGGCGCAGTGCCCTGGGCCCGCTGGCCCTGTTGATCAGTGGCCTGTTGTGGGGGGTGATGCAGGCCTGGCCAGCGTTGGCCAACCTGTTGGCACTGGCCCCGCTGGATGGAGCGCTGGTGCCGCAGTTGTTGGGCTTGGCGGCGGTGCTGCTGCTTGCGTTTGGTCTGGAGCAACGGCGCTGCCCTGCAGCAGATCTGGTCACGGGGTGGAGCCGTTGCCGGGTGCAATGATGCTTAAACCGGGCGCATCCACTCCGGCATGCGATCGATGTTCCTCAAAACCAAACAGGACGGCTCCTTGCTGGAGGTGGTGAACCTGGCCCCGCTGTTTGATCCCTTCGCCAAGCAGCTGGAGGGCCGCCTGCATGCCGGCGAGGAGCTGCAGGAGCTGGAGCTGTTTGACAAGGCCGATCTGCAGTTCCCCTCCGGTGAGCCTCTTCCGCGCTGTTGGTGGGATCCGGCCTATCCGCACAACTGAAGCAGGCCTCAGGGTTCTGTCCTGGGTGGGTATGAAAAGGCCGCTTACTGGATACGCTGGAACGGTCCCTGGCCCAGCTCTGGATCGGTCAACCGGAGCTGGCTGTAGACCATCCGATCGAGTTGGTTCTTGCGTTGAAGGAAGCGGGCCTCCGCTTTGGGGCGGGGGGGCTTGGCCGTATAGCGCTGTAGACGTCTGGGCTGAACGAGCTGTTGCTGCAGCTCCGAGTGTTGCAACAGCTGGTTCTTCAAGACTCTATCCTGTTGTTGTTCAGATTCGATCTTCTGATCTCGCTTAAAAGCCTCGTAGACCTAGACAAGCTAGTCATCGATGATTGGAGTCATGACGGTGAGATCGCTAATCACGATCTGCTATAAGAGTGGGCGCATAATCAGCATCGCCGAAGAAGGTTGCAGAGCTTCTGCTTTTTCGTGATTTGGCTGCGCCAAATGATTTTCACCAGAGGAGCCATACCAGGGCCATTGAGATCAGCGTATAGAGCATCACTTCCATGGTTATTGGCTTGAACTCAACCCCTCAACCGTATGCATGAGCGTGCCTGCTGGAGGCTGCAGCGTTGATGCAGATCAGCGGTAAGGGGAGAGCTGCGCAGCGGCCAGGATCGACATCACCTGTTGATCCTGCACGACGTCAAAGTGTTGATACCAAGCACCCACGGCCCAGAGGTCATCCACCGTGGCCAAGGCCACCAGATCATCCACTGCCGGCTTCAGTGCTTGTGCCACCTGTCGATCAATCACCGGCACGGCCAGCACCAGCCGGGTCGGTTGGGCAGCCCGTAATGACTGAAGTGCTGCACGCACCGTGAGCCCGGTGGCCACACCGTCATCCACCACGATTAGAGGCCGGCCATGCAGTGCGTCTACCGGGGGATCGTTGTAGAGCTGTTGACGGCGTTTCAGTTCCCATTGCTGCTCTGAGACAAGCTGTTGGCGCAGCTTGGTATCCAGGCGCCCAAAGGGCTCATCCCAGATCAGCACATCTCCGGCGGCAATGGCCCCAAGGGCCAGCTCCGGATTCGAGGGGTGTGCAAGCTTGCGCACGGCCCAACTGTGCAGGGGAAGTTGCAGCCGGGTTGCGATTTCAGCCGCCACGACGATACCGCCTCGGGGTAGACCCAACACCAGGGCGTTGGGATCACCACGCCAACCAGTCAGACGAGTCGCTAACTGCGCACCGGCATCAGCGCGATCCCTCCAGAGAGCCCGTTGCCAGTTCATGGCTTGCTGTGTGCCTCGGCGCGATCAATTCAACTCTGGTGCGTTCAGCGTTTGCGATCGCTGCATCCCTGATGCAATGCTGATGGAGAACTGCTGAGGCGCTTCATTGGCGTCGTTGATGGCCAGCAATCTGTTGCCCCACAACGGCTGATGATGTCATGCAGCTCCACAGACATTTGGTGGCAACCCAAGGCCACCGCGTTCTCTTAGGTGCTGGGCTGCATTTAGTGCTCTGGGCGGGGGGGCTGCATGCCGAGCCGATGCCCTTGCCGTATCGCAGCCAGGCACCATTCCTGCCCACCATCGATCTGTTTGGCGGGCCGAACAAGGGCTTGATCCTCGGGGCTGAGGAGGTGGATCGCGGCCGGCCGGCACCCGTCACCATCGGCAACACCACCTTTTTCCCTCAGGTACGTCGTGCCGGTGAGTTGTATGGCGGTTTTACCCGGGTGAATGGCGATTTGGAGATCCTCCATGGTGATTTGTATTTGGGAACTCAGGCGGTTGGTGCAACCCTGCAGCAACACGGATCGGCGTTGACGCAGCAGGGTTCAGCGATCGACCAATTGCAGGTGGATCGTGCGACCCAGCAACAAACTTTGCAGCAACATCAAGGGAGTCTCAATAGCTTGACGATTGGTGCGGCCCAGGCTCAACAGTCGATCCAACAGGTGAACCAGTCTGTGACAACGCTGGATCAGACGACGCAACAGCAGTCGACGTTGCTGCAGCAACACGGTTCGGCATTGACGCAGCAATCGGCCACGCTGCTTCAGCAAGGTGCTGCCATCACTGGATTGTCTTCGGAGATGCAGGAGGTGAAGCAGTCGATCACGGTGTTGGATCAGAACCTCAACAGCCTGGGTAATGGCGTGGCGGGTGCCACCGCTTTGGCTTCAGCCCTGGCGAGCTTGCCGGTGGACTCGGCCCAATCGCCCCTCTCCTGCGGTGTGGGTTCAGGTGGCTACAGCGATCGCTATGCCCTGGCGATGGGCTGTGCGGTGAATCTGGCCTCCTCGCTATCGCTGAATGCCGGTGGTGCCTATCTGTTCGGTGGGTCGAGCTCCTATGGGGGTGGATCCCTTTCTGACGTGGCGGGTCGCTTTGGTGTGAGTTACCGCTTTGGTGCGCGCGATGGGGGAACCTTCGGGACGGCTCAAGGTCACAGGAAGCTCGATAACGAGCTGCGTGCCATCAAAGAGGAAAACCGTGTTTTGCAATCGGTGCTTGTGGCTTTGCAAAAACGGGTGGATATGCTGCACGTCTCAGCCTCGCAACCCTGATCTCAAGAGTTGCCACGTGAGGCAAGTGGGCTGCAGATCAGCTGAACCATGTGAGCCATGCATTCTTTTAAGCCAACATACGCAAGCTTTCTTGTCATGCCATGTCGTCTCCAAGCAATGAATGCAGCGCCCTGATCACAGCTCTACCTCTCATCACAGGGTTGGATGCAACGATCGCAGAGTCCATTCGGGGTGGGGCACGTAGGAGGCATTCTGCACTCGCTAACTCCGATGTGGGCGTGCCCACCAATGCAGGACGGCCTCTAAGGGTGTCGGCAGTAATGTATCAAATTAACATCGCTTTCAATTTTATTATGGGTGGTAATAATAACAGTATTTCAACGGTGCAAGGCAATGGAATTGAGGGGATGCAAATCCTTGCATTTCGCCCACGCTGAGGGCCTTGTGCTCTTTGTGGTTCAACGAAGCGCTGCTGCACTTCTGCTGAAAAAGACTCCTGCAGCAAGAACCTCTTCAGGATGTCTTCGTGGGTTTCCCACATTCACCTAACTCCAAGTGAAACCATGACTGCTCTGATGATTCTGGATGAGGCCAAGGCTGAGCTGATTGCTGGCGGCCGTCGCGACAAGACCGTGCGCGTCCGCGCCAATCAGGACAACTACTCCGAATCCACCGTGCGCAGCAAGCTGCGTGGCCGGGGTGACAGCGTGCAAACCGCTGCCTCCACCAACGAAGTGGATCAGTCCAACAGCATCGAGATCAAGCTCTGATGCCATTGGGATGCTCCGGTATCCCGTTTAGCTCGGAGGCCGCCTATGGCGGCCTTTTCACTTACTTCAACCATGAATCTCCTCCACGACGCCTGCGCCGAACGGATCGTTGGCGGCAGCACAATGCTGAACATTACAAACTCAGTCAGCAATGTGGTGTCGCCCGTGACTGTTAAGCCCAAACTTGAGATTACGACTTCGCCGAGAATCACGACTAAAACGCTTGTTGCCAATCAAAGCAATCTTTCGGTTGGTGTGATCGCATCGGGCGCGGTGAATTCCTCGTTCCTTGGATCGCAGATTGTCGCCCAGTTCAACGACCTAGTCGTTTAAGCCAGGCTCAGCCGCATGTTCCACTGGTTTCAGAATCACAGGCTGATCGCAGTACGCCTCACTGCTTTGATCGACATCATGCGGCGAACCGCTATTGGCGGTAGCCGTACCCATCCTTGTGTCAGGCAATTCGATGAGGAGGATTGCGGCGCAGCCTGTATGGCCACCGTGGCTGCTTGCTATGGGGCCAACTGGAGCCTCAACCATGTACGTGAACTTGTCGGCACCACCGGCAATGGCACCACCTTGTTGGGCTTGCGGCGCGGTGCGGAATCCCTCGGGTTCCGCGCCCAAGCCGCCAAGGCCGATCCTCAGCTGATCGATCAGCTGGATCAGGTGCCCTTGCCCCTGATCTGTCATTGGCAGGGCAACCACTGGGTAGTACTGCATGGCCACAAAGGCGAGCAGCTGGTGCTGGCTGATCCTGCGATTGGTCTGGTGGAGCTCGATCGGGAGGCCTTCCTTAAGGGCTGGAGAGACTGCGTTGTGCTGGTGCTGGAGCCTGATCCAGCTCGCTTCAATAAGCACGATCAGCAGCCCCAGAGTGGGTTGCATGTGTTTCGGCAGTTTCTGGTGCCGTTCAAGCCGCTGCTCACGCAGACGATTGCCCTCAACAGCGTGATCGGCTTGCTCGGCTTGGGCATGCCGTTGCTGATGCAGATTCTCACGGATGACGTCTTGATTCGCGGTGACTCCGGCCTGTTGGCAAGTCTGAGTGTGGCCTTGATGCTGCTGTTTGTGCTGCGCGGGCTGCTCTCGTTTCTGCAGGGCCACATGGTGGGCTATTTCGCGCAGAAACTGCAGCTGCAGATGACCATGCACTACGGCCATCGCCTGCTGTCGTTGCCGCTGCGCTACTTCGAGAACCGCCGCAGCGGTGAGGTGGTGAGCCGCATCAGCGACATCCAACGCCTGAATGCCTTGATGACTGACGTGGTGCTGGCCCTCCCCAGCCAGTTCTGCATCGCGGTTGTGTCGTTGCTGCTGATGTGGACCTACAACGCCTGGCTCACCTTCGCTGCCCTGGCTTGTTATCTGGTGGTGATTGTGGCCAACCTCTGCTTTCTGCCGGCCCAGGCTCAGCTGGCCCGCAACCTGCTGGCCAAGGGCGCTGACAACCAGGGCCATTTGGTGGAGCTGTTCCGGGGCATGAGTGTGCTCAAGTGCAGTGACGCCACCTCACAGGCTTGGCAGGAATACCAACGCAATATCGGCAAGCTCACCCACCTGTCGTGGTTGTCGTTGCGGCTGGATCTCAAGGAAACCACCCTCACCGGCCTGCTCGGAAGCCTCTCCGGCCTTGCCTTGCTCTGGTACGGCAGCTCGTTTGTGATTCAACAGCAGCTGAGCATTGGCCAACTGCTGGCTTTTAACGGCATGGGGTCAAACGTGCTGGCCTTTCTGTCGGGCATTGCTGCTGTGAGCCAGGAGTTTCTCCGTGCCGATGTGGTGCTCAAGCGCATGTCGGAGGTGCTCTCCGAACCACCGGAGCAGCAGATCCACGCAGGGGTGCATAGCGTGACTCTCCCCAATGACGCTGACATCGTCTGCGACAAGATCACCTTCCACCACCCAGGCCGCCGGGAGTTGCTGGATCGCTTCAGCCTGCACATCCCCGGTGGCATCACCACGGCGGTGATCGGTGAATCCGGCTGCGGGAAGAGCACCCTGATGCGCCTGGTGGCGGGGATTGACCAGCCCCAATCGGGATCGATCCTCTACGGGCCCTACAACGGCCGCGACCTCGACATCAACAACCTGCGTAAGCAGGTGGTGCTGGTGCCGCAGGAATCGGTGCTGTTCAACCGCTCCATCTGCGACAACTTCCGTTTCGCCCACCCCGATGCCAGCTTCGAGGAAATCGTGGAGGCCTGTCGCATCAGCCTCGCCGATGAATTCATTCGCGATCTACCGGAGGGGTATCAAACGGTGGTGGGCGAATTCGGCGCCAACCTCTCCGGTGGGCAGCGGCAACGCCTCGCCATCGCGCGGGCTCTGCTCACCCGGCCCCCGATCCTGATTCTGGATGAATCCACCTCAGCACTGGATCCCGTGCTGGAAAACCGCCTGCTGGATCAACTGCTCACCCTGCGCCAGGGGCAGACAACACTGTTCATCAGTCATCGCCCCTCGATGATCCTGAGGGCCGATTGGATCATCTACCTCGAGGCGGGCCAGGTGAAGGTGCAGAACCATCCGGCGCAACTGCGCAAGAACCGCCACGTCTCACCCTTTTTGATGGCCAGCTAATGGAACATCCCATTGTGAAGGCCAACGCCGGGGCGTTGGTGGTTGCTGAGGTCGATCAATTCCTCCCCCCGCCAGGTCCCTGGGCACGCACCATCGGCAAGCGCGTTTTGATTGCCTCTGGCGTGATCCTGTTGATGAGCTGTGTGTTGCCGTTTGATCAAACCGTTCGGGCCAAAGGCGTGGTGCGTCCCAGCGGCGATAACACCTTGATTCAGAGCGATCAGCCTGGTCGCATCGCGCGGGTGCTGGTGCGTGCCAACCAGGCGGTGGTGGCTAATCAGATCCTGGCGGTGCTGGATCGCCATCCCCTGGAGGGGCGCCAACGACAGTTGGAGCAGGAGCTGCGTCAGGTGGAAACCCAGCGATTGAATACCCGCGGCCAGGCGCAGCAGCTGCAAGCGGAATTGCTCTCTAACCAGTTGCTGAACCGTGCCGCCATCGACATGAGCCGCGGTGATGTTGCTAAGGCCAACGCCAGCCTGCGCTTCGCCAACACGGAGTTGGCCCGCTACCGCGAGTTGGCCAAGGAGGGGGCGGTGCCGCAATTGCTCAGCCAGGAGAAGGCGGCCAATTTCCTCATCATGACCAATGAGCTGCGCCAAGCACGCTATGGGGTGGCCCAACAGCAGGCCAAATTGTTGGTGGAGCGGGCACGGCTGTTTCAACAACGCAACGGGCTGCAGAGCCAACTGGCGGAACAGGAACGCCAAGCCCTTGCCTTGGGCCGTGAGTTGGCGGACGTGAAGCGCATCCTGGCCAACACGGCCGTTCGCGCTCCGGTGGCCGCCACCGTGGTGCGCACCAGCCTGAACCATGTGGGGCAGGTGGTGAATGCCGGTGAGGTGATCGCCGAGTTGGCCCCCACCCAGGCCCCGCTGCTGGTGAAGGCCCTGGTTCCGGCGAAGGATGTGGCGACCGTGCGCTCGCAGCAGAAGACCTATCTCCGGGTTGGTGCCTGCCCCTACTCCCGCTTCGGGTTGCTCACCGGGCGCATCAAACAGGTGGCGCCCGACACCACAGCTGAACCCTCCGGGGCTGCGGCTGCCACGGGAGGACCTTTTTATGAGGTCACGATCCAGCCCGACCGACGCGATCTGGGCAAGGGCAAGGAGCGTTGTGCGCTGCGCATCGGCATGGATTTGCAAGCTGATGTGATGACCAAGCGCACCACAATCATGGGATTCCTGTTCTCCAAGCTGCGCCTTATGGCTCAGGGTTGATTAGTCCCTCAGCTCCGCCGGCTGCGGCGACGGCCCGCCATTGCAGTGATCCTGCTGCAGATACAGAGCTCGGCTGACTAACACAGCTGCGGCGGACTTTTGGTGGAGCGCACCCCCTTTCGTTCATGCCCATCCCCGCCAGCCTCGTCGCCATCACCAAGGCCGCCGATGTGCGTTTCAACGGTGATCGCCCCTGGGACCTGCAGGTGCACAACCCCGCCCTCTACCCCGCTCTGCTGCGGGATGGCTCCCTGGCCTTGGGCAATGGCTATGTGCGGGGTGATTGGGATTGTCAGCAGCTGGACGAATTGATCTGCCGCCTGCTGCGGGCCCAGGCCCATCGACCCCTCAGCCTGCAGGCTCAGCTACTGGATCTGGGCCGTGTGCTGCGGGATTTGGTTGGGAATCCCCAGACCCTGCGGCGCTCCGCCCTGGTGGGTCGCCGCCATTACGACATCGATCCGCGCGTGTATGCGGTGATGCTCGATCCAGGTATGGCCTACAGCTGCGGCTATTGGCGCCACGCCACGGATCTGGCCACAGCCCAGGAGCACAAATGCCAGTTGATCTGCGAGAAACTGCAGCTGCAGCCAGGCATGCGCCTGCTGGATATGGGCTGCGGTTGGGGGGGCCTGGCGGCCTATGCCGCACGCCACTACGGCGTGGAGGTGGTGGGCATCACGGTGTCGGGGCAGCAGGCCCAATGGATGCGTGAGCACCTGGCCGATCTGCCAATCCGGGTGGAGCAGTGCGATTATCGCCAGCTGCCTGCCAGGGACCCTGGCCCCTTTGATCGCATCGCCTCGGTGGGCATGTTTGAGCATGTGGGGCGTCGCAACGACCGCATCTTTTTCAGCACCCTGGAGCGCTTGCTTGATTCCGATGGGCTGGTGCTGTTGCACACCATCGGCAGTGCCTGCACCACCCGGCGCATTGACCCATGGATCAATGCCCACATCTTCCCGGGTGGCCGTCTGCCCTCGGCCATGCAGCTCGCCCGCGGGCTGGAGGGCATGTTTCTGATCGAAGACTGGGAGAATTTCGGCCTCGATTACGACCGCACCCTGTTGGCCTGGTGGCAGAACTTCGAAGCGGCCTGGCCAGTGCTGCAGCACGACAGCAGTGAGGAGTTTTTCCGTTTCTGGCGCTATTACCTGCTCAGCTGCGCGGGCTTCTTCCGTTCGCGGCAGGGGCAGCTCTGGCAGCTGGTGCTCAGCAAGCCAGGCCGCTCATGCACCTACCGCTCCTGGCGACCCGTGCGTCAGGAGCCGAACATGGCCGCGCAGCAAGATGCCGCGAAGCCAGAGCAACACTGCTTCGACGTGGAGGATGCAACGTCGAGTCACCGGAGGATTGAGGGCCACCATCCGAAACCTCAATGAGTGATGCCTTCGGTGACTACCTACGCAGCATTGGTCGCATCCCCCTGTTGACCCCCCAGGAGGAGGTGCATCTGGGCATGATCGTCAAGGAGTGGATGGAGGCGGAGCAGCCTTCGCTGTCCCTGCAGCGTCGTGGTCGCCGTGCCTTGCAGCGGATGGTCACTGCCAACCTTCGCCTGGCGGTGACGGTGGCCTTGCGCTACATCCGCCGACTCAAACATCTCTCCCATGAGCCGATGGATCTGGTTCAAGCCGGTAATATCGGGCTGCTGCGCGCAGCGGAGAAGTACGATCCCACGCGTGGCTACAAGTTTTCCACCTATGGCTACTGGTGGATTCGCCAATCGATTAATCGCTACCTTCAGGAGCACAACGGCAGCATTCGCTTGCCGGTGAATCTGGTGAGCCTGGCGATGCGGGCCGAGAGCCTCCAAAACGGTGGCAGTCACCCGATGAATGCGGATCAGCTCGCCGATGAGTTGGGGGAAACGCCCCAGCGGGTGCTGTACGCCTTGGCGGTGCAGCACCGCAGCAACACCGTGTCGCTGGATCAACAGTTCAGCGGTGGGGATGGGGAGATGACCCTGCTGGACACGGTGACCGACACCCGCCAGCCGGAAATCGAAGATGACTACGTCTGGATGCGCACTCAGCTGGATCTACTCTCCACCCCAGAGCGAACCGTGATTCAGTTGCGCTATGGATCCGAGAAACAGCGCTCCTTTGCCGAGGTGGCTCGGTTGGTTGGGCGCACCAAGGATCAGGTGCAGCGGCTGGAGCGCCATGCCCTCACCAAGCTGCGCCGGGGGCTCATGCCGGTGTTGTTCCCCGGTTGAGAGTCACCGCTCAACGGGCCATCGCAAAACCCGGAGATCCAGCGATCTCCGGGTGGATGGTCTTGCTGCTGCGCGCGTCAGCTGATCTGTTCAGTAGCCGAGCATTTTCACCCGTGCAGCCGGGTGGGAGCCGTTGCCGGTAGTCATCGCCCCCGCCGCCGGCACGACGGTGCGCTGCTGATCGCGCAGGGCATCTTCGAGCAAAAAAGCACACAGATTGGAGACGGAGCGCCCCTCCTCTTCGGATCGGCTGAGCAGCGCCTCATGCACGTGATGGCTCAGGGTGATTGAGATTCTTCTGGGTTGACGCTGGAGTACACGAAAGCGCTCATTCATCGGAAAACTCCTTGTTCATCAGTGGTGGTGTTGGGCTGCAGGTGGATGATGAGAGATCTGTCTCTTTGCACCTCTCTGCATCATGAGAATAGGCGCCGCACTCTCGTGGAGAGTGCAGAAGATTGCCTTAGATCTTTCGCGCTTTTGCTGCATATTGCAGGTCAGTTCTGCATGTCAACTGCGCAAACCATCGCACTATGAGCTTTGCGACGGATTCCAGGGCTCCCGGCTCTTCAAACAGGTAGCTGGCGCCGCTTCTGGCCCCAAACAACCCCAGCGGCAGCGAAGCCAGGGTGGGATCTTCAGCGGCGCTATCGATGGCCCGCAGCAGCGCCGCTCGTTGCTGAGCCTGGCCGCCATTGGGCAGATCGATCAACCAGGTGGCCAGACCAGCCGCCCGTAGAGCCTGGGCCACGGCCCGGTTGCGGGGGCTGCGGCCTGAGCTGTCGCTGCCGTGGCAGACGATCACCAACCCTCCGGCGGCATCAGGGCAGTGCAGCTCTCCAGCGATGGGGTGCTGCATGGCTTCGCGTTGTTGCTGATCCCACTGTTGGCCTCGCGCCTCGGGCGATGCGCTGCAGTGCCGCCGTGGATCTGCAGAGCTTCGATCTGGCCGGGACTCAGCACCCCAAGATCACCTTCTTCGGAACGGCAATGCCATGGCCACCTGGACGGTGTTGTTGTTGCCTCCAGTGGGTGCACGGCGGGCTCAGCCGCGCTGGCTCTGCGCCAGTGGTGGTTTCAGCCTGCAGGTGCAACGGGCCTGGACCCTTGCGGATCCGGCCACAGCCCGCGCCAGGCTGGTGCCGTGGCTTCAGGCGAAGGGCCGCAGCCTTTCCTTGCTCTCCCGCATGCGCTTGGTGCAGCGCTGCAGCACCCCTGCAGAGCATCCTCTGCAGAACGGCAGCGGCCGGTCTGTGGTGGTGGAGCTGTGATCTAGACCCGAAATGTTGGCCGTTTTTGCCATGCTCAAAGGAGATCAATTGCTCAAGGTGGTGAAGGCGATGGCCGGGGCCAATCGCTCCGACCTCGTTCGCCACTGCGGCTATGTGAGCGTCCGCGACGATGGCCAGGAGCAGCTCCATTTCGCCGAGTTTTATGGGGCCCTGCTCGAGGCCACCGGGGTGGATCTCCCTGGTCATAACGGCCCCCAGGGCCATCCCAAGAGTGCCCTGGGCCGTGACCTCTCCTACAGCACCCATGTGCATTTCAACGGCAACTTGATGGTGGGCCGCGCCTACACCGACATGCTCGACCTCAAGCCCGGCGATCAGTTCCGGATTCAATTGGGCCAGGGGCAGATCCGCCTGGTGCCGTTGGGAACGAAGGCCAGGGGGGCTTGAGCGGTGTCTGCCCAGGAGTATCCGGTTCCCGCAGATGAGCAGCAGCGGCTGCGGGATCTGCAGCGCTACGCCCTGCTGGATACCCCCGCTGATCCCCATCTCGACCGCATCGTGAGGCTGGCTAGTGCGGTGTTGAACATGCCGATTGCGCTGGTGTCGCTGGTGGACCAGGACCGCCAATGGTTTTTGGCCCGCTATGGCCTGGAGGTGGTGGAAACACCGCGGCGTGTGGCGTTCTGCGCCCATACCATTGCCGCCGATCAGATCCTGGTGGTGCCGGATGCCCTGGAGGACCAGCGCTTCCAGGGCAATCCGCTGGTGCTGCAGGATCCAAAGATCCGCTTCTATGCGGGCGCCCCGCTGCGCTCACCCCAGGGGCACAACTTGGGCACCCTGTGTGTGATCGATCGGCGTCCCCGGGAGTTCACGCCCGAGCAGGTGGCCCTGCTCAAGCTGATGGCCGATCTGGTGATGCGGGAGCTGGACCTGCGTCAACGCAGCATGCAATGCCCGGTGACCGGTCTCACCATCCGCAGTGCCTTCTTTCAATTCGGTGAGCAGGAGGTGGTGCGCGCCCGGCACCAAGGCTCTCCCCTCGGCCTGTTCAATTTCGACATCGACGACTTTCGCCAGATCAACAACCGCTGGGGGCATCAGGCTGGTGACCAGGTGCTGCTCGACGTGTGCCGTGTGGCTCGGGCGCCGTTGCGGCCCGATGATTTGTTTGGCCGGATCGGTGATGAGGAGTTTTCGATCCTGCTGGTGGAGTCCGACCTCAGCCGTGCGCTGCAAGTGGCGGAACAGGTGCGCTCCCAGATCGCCGGCCTGCGGGGCGTGTTCGATCACTCCGATTATCAACCCCGGATCAGCGGGGGGATCACGGGTCTCGCCCCCAGCGACAATGGCTTTGCCGATCTGTTTTATCGGGCCGATCAGGCGCTGTATCTGGCCAAGGGCAACGGTCGCAATCAGATCGCCTCGTTGGTGGCCGGTTGACGGCACACCAACGGAGCGAGAGTGCCTCAATTACTCCACTGGCACCGCCACCGGTTCAGCGCTGGTGGCGCCGGCTTTTTTGGCGATGCTGATGGTGAGCTCACCATCCTCGCAATGGGCCTGGATGGCATGCAGGTCGGCGTCGTCGGGTAGAGAGAAGCTGCGGCTGAAGCTGCCGTAGCTGCGCTCCACACGGTGGAAATGGGGCTTGATGTCTTCGCTTTCGCGCTTGCGTTCCCCCTGGATGGTGAGCATGTCACCGGCGAGCTTTACCGACACATCCTCCTTGCCCATGCCGGGGATGTCGGCAACGAACTGGTAGGTGCCGTCGCTCTCGAAGATGTCGACCCGCGGGCCCCATTCACCCAGGGGCATGGCGTTGCCCAGGCGCAGGCTGGGCCAACTGAAGGCCCTATCCACCATCGCTTCAATGTCGTTGAGCGGTTCCCATTTGATCAGGCTCATGTGTTCACCTCAGTGAGCATGTGCTGGCCTTTTCAAGGTATGGAGCCTGTTGGGGGCCGCCGGGTTGCCCTGCGCATCTGCCGCAGCCCCACGGCGCTACACCAGCGGTGCGGCCCGCATGCGGCTGCGGCGGGCGCTTTCCTCGAGGTCGCAGGGATGGTAGTCGCCACAGATTTGATTGCGCCCGGTGTAGGGCCAGACGGCCATCGGGATCTCCATGTTGGAGAGGGCCTGCTGATCGGCGGGATAGGCACTGAAGTGCATGGCAGTGCCGGTGAGCGCGATCGACTCCACTCTGAAGTGGCGGGGGGCATGGCGGGTGCAGGGGGCCACGGGCCCGAGGCTGGTCATCTCCAGACCATGGGCTTGATCCCAGTAGGCACAGGTTTGGCAGTGCTGGTTGTTCATGGCTCAGGCCGCTGACCCCATCAGCCAAGGGGCGCTGCGCCGGCAGGGGGGCTCTGGCTGCAGATCCGCCTTCAATCGGCGCAGATCCATTCCTGGGCTGCCAACAGGTCGGAGCCGGTGAAGGTCTGGGTCTGGGCCTGGCTGAAGGGCTGGATCAACCGCTGGGCCAGGGGTTGCCAGGGCTGGCTGCTCACCACCGCCAGGCGCTGGGGGCGATGGCGGTAGTCGCGGATCAGGGCCAGGTGCTGACGCAGGGCATTGAGGCCGAGCCAGCCATCAAAGTCACGCAGATCCAACAGCACCCTCGGCCGATCCACCTCACTGAACAGCTGGGCCAGGTCATCGTCGATGCGGCGGTAGACGTCCCGATCGAGCTGGCCGATCAGGCCGATAGTGATTACCTCCCCCTGGCGCTCCAGGTGCACCGTGCCCAAGGCTTCACTGAGCCAGCGGCGGGCGTTGTCCTGTTCCTCCAGGCTGAACAGGTGCACCGGGCAGGGCAGCAGCACAGCCAGGGCGCGCATGCCGTTGCGCACCCAGCCGAGGTTGGTCGCCACCGCCAACTTCTCCAGGCCATCCCAATGGCGCAGGCCAAAGTTGGTGTCATCCCACACGGCCTCCAGGCTCAGCCCTTCAAAGCTGGGTTCGAACACCACCATCACCTTGACGTGGTCGAACTCCAGCAAGGCCGCTTCGATGCTGGGAATCACACGCCGCTGCATTTCTTCGCCACTGAGGCGACCACTGCAGCTGAAGCCCAACGTGCCCGAGGGCAGGCTTTCAATCAGCTGAATCATGGCGTCCGGCCCGTGGGTTGGCCGCAACCTATGGAGCCGATCCGGGCGAGGGTTGCGCGGGCAGCTGATTCGAGCCCGTTGTGCGGTGAAGGGCTGCACTGACCACCACAATCAACATCCCGGCGCCCACCAGGGCGGCACTGAGCCGTAGGGCCTGCGATACCGGAATCACGGGAACCATCATTGGCCCACGGCTCAGCTGATGGAGCTGTAGGTAGGGGTATGGCTCCGATGCAGCGGCGATCACAACGGCCGCAGCCCTGCAGCAGCCCTTCTGCGAAGCTGCTGCCGCCGGCCTGAAACAGCCCTATTGCTTGCACAGTGGCGCCGTTGCGGGGTGGACAGGCCCATGGTGAGCAGCAATGGCAGCTTTCATCTCGAATCACCGGCCTTCCGTGATGGGGAGCTGATTCCGGTGATTCACACCGGCGAAGGGCTCAACCTCTCGCCACCGCTGCGCTGGAGCGGTGCCCCCGGCAGCACCGGCAGCTTTGCCTTGGTGCTGGTGGATCCGGACGCTCCGGCGGGCCCTTGGGTGCACTGGGTTCTGTTCAACATCCCCCCTGAATTACGGGCCTTGCCGGCGGGATTGGCGCGGGCGCCGCAGCTCCCGAATGGGGCGCGCCATGGCAGTTGCTGGGGTGTTGGCCGCTTTGAGCGCATCGGCTACCAAGGCCCCCTGCCGCCGGCGGGCCCCCTGCACCGTTACGTGTTCGAGTTGCTGGCCCTGGATGGACCTTTGGATCTGGAGCCCGGCTGCACGGTGTTTGAGCTGCGCGCCGCGATGGCTGAACACCAGCTGGCGCGGGCTGCGTTGGTAGGGATTTACGCAGGGGCTCGCGTTGCGGGGGGTTGATGTGCTGCACTGTGAAGCAGAGTTCAGCGCTGTTGGGGGGTGCTTGCCCCTCGCAAAATGTTTGGTTTTGCCCCGAATTCCTCTGAGGAGTCCATCTCTTGAGCTCCCGTAAACAGTTGTCGATGGTGTTACCGGAGGAGCTGATCGCCTCCATCAAAGAGCGCGCCCAACAGCAGGGCGTCACCATCACTGCCTATGTGGTGGGGTTGATTCATGCAGATCTGGGCCGAGGCAGCGCCCCCGCACCGACGGAAATGGCGGAGCAGATCCGTGAATTGCAGCAGCGGGTGCAGCAGTTGGAACAGCAGGAATCCACGCCCCCTTGAGGCGCCCTGTCAGGGCAGACGACCTGCCTTGTAGAACTGATGTAGAACAGGACAAACTCCGGTGCCTTCGGTGCCCGATCCACCCCCCGATCGCCAAGCGCCGAACCCCCGGCAGGTTCGGGCAACCCGCATCAGCATCAGCCTGCCGCCTGAGTTGCACGACCAACTGCAGGTCCTGTCCGCTCAGCAGCAGCGCAGCCTCAGCAACCTCTGTGCCCTGCTGCTCACCGAGGCGGTGCAGCGCACCAAAGCCTGATCGTCGATTGCCCGACGCACCGTTGCGGTGCATGGGCCGCAATGCTGCTGGCCTGTCCGCCCATCGTGGTGGGATGGCTTTGCTGAGGGTGACCTTGGGCGGGGACGCCATGCGTGCGATTGAACACTGGGGATGGACCGAGCAGGCCGAGCGCTGGAACGGCCGCCTGGCGATGTTGGGGTTTGTGATCGCCCTGGCCATGGAGTTGCTCACCGGCCAGGGGGTGCTGCATCAGTTGAGCCTGATGCTTCCCCATCGCTGAGGCTCTTCAGGCACCACCCCGGCAGACCTGCTGTACGGCCGCTGCAGCTCCCCTTGGTGGCGGGGTTGGCGTTTCAGGCTGATGGTGGTGCTGATTCAACCGGAGCGACGTCATGGAGCACGACCATTGGGAAATCGGGCTCAGGGGAGAGGCCCTCGATGATCTGTTGACCAGCGAAAAAGCCGGCATGACCCTCTGGTTCATGGCCGGCTATTTGAAGGGGCTCACCGATAGCAGTGCCCTGCACAGTGGGGAACGGCAGATGGTGTTGGAGGCCGACGGTGACCAGGGCTGGCGCTTGCGTTATGCCAAGTCCGAATCGGACGACGCCTGATCCTCCAATTGGTCGCGAGCCAGCTGCGCCAGGGTTTCGTAGTGCTTGTGGAGATGGTCCAGCTTCTGCTCGGCCATCTCCTCGAGATCGAGCAACGTATCGCTGGCCCCTTGGGTGGCTCGGATCAACTCATCGAGCTTGATCTGCAGGGCTTCGGTGTCGTGGTTTTGGGTGTTCTGAATTACGAACACCATCAGGAAGGTGATGATCGTGGTGGCGGTGTTGATCACCAGTTGCCAGGTGTCGCTGAAGCCAAACAGCGGGCCGGTGCACAACCACAGCAGCACCAAAGCCAAGGCTGTGGTGAAGGTGAGTGGCCGGCCGCTGAGGCGCGCCACCGATCGGGCAAACCAGCGGTACCAACCCTGGCGTTGCATCAAGCGATCGCGGGGTATGGGTGCAGGTTCAGGCAACGGGGTGCTGCGGGGGGTGGTTGGCTGGATCCAAGGCGGATTCGATCAAATAGGCCGCCAGATTGCTCACGGATCGCCCCTCTGCGCTGCTGCGGGCGATCAGGGCTTCGAGAGTGGATTGTGCCACCGTGATGGTGAGCCGTTGACTGGAACGGAATGCGGTCATGGCTTGCAAGCACTGTTGTGATGCAGATCTGGTTCTGATCTGGTTCTGATCTGTGGCTGATCTGTGGCTGATCTGCAGAGGCTCAGTGGCCGATCCTGTGTGCTGGCGTTGGCTTCAGCCCTTGGCAAGCTGATTCACACACGATCCCGCTTGATGGGACCAACCGCAAGCCTTGTCCCGGAGAGAATCTATAGGTCTTATAGATCAACGATAACTCCGTGGGTTGCGGACTCGTTACCCAGGGCTTCACGCCCGTTCTGGTGTTGTTTTGGGCTGCGTCAGGTGACGGCTGTTTGCTCGTCTCGGTGCAGCGATGGTTGCGGCTTAGGCAGGTTTGCAGCGTGCGCTGGTTGGGCTGCATCTGGTGGGATGGCCGGCGCTCCCGATCCGGCTCTCCCCATGGATGGCGTTCGCCTCGTGGCAGAACCGACGCCCCATCGCCCCATCGGCACCGCATCGGGGCTGCGTTGCCCGCCGCCGCCGACCGCTCGTCTCAGCCTGGTCTTCGTGAGCCCCTGCGCCGATGCGCCCCACCTGGACCCGTGGCCGCCTGCAGGGCCTGATTCGCCAGGGGCTGGGTGACCTGCCGTTGATCGTGGTGTCGAACCGCGAGCCCTGGATCCACACCAGCTGGGATGGCTCGATTCGCGTCGAGCGTCCCGCCAGTGGATTGGTGACCGCCCTGGAGCCCTTTGCCGAAGCCAGCGGTGGCACCTGGATTGCCCATGGCAGTGGTGATGCGGATCGGCGCTGCGTGGATGCGCACGACCGGGTGGCCGTTCCCCCTGACCATCCCCGCTATCAGCTGCGGCGCCTGTGGTTAAGCCAGGCCGAACAGGACGGCTACTACAACAACTTTGCCAATCGTGGCCTGTGGCCCCTATGCCATGTGGCCTTTGTGCCGCCCCTGTTTGAGGCGGCCCATTGGCACACCTACCGGCAGGTGAATGCCCGCTTCGCCGAAGTGGTGCTCGAGGAGGCGGCCGGGGGCCCCGCCCTGGTGTTCCTGCAGGACTATCACCTGGCGCTGGCGGCACAGCTGCTGCGGCGGGCCAATCCCCAGCTCACCCTGGTGCAGTTCTGGCATGTGCCCTGGCCCAACCTCGAGCTGCTGCGCACCTTCCCCTACGCCGAGGAGCTGATCGAGGGCTTGCTGGGCAACGACCTGATCGGGTTCCAGATCCCCGCCCACGCCCGCAATTTCCTCGAGGCGGCGGATCGGTTGGTGGAGGCGCGGGTGGATGCCGATGTCGATCAGGTGCAGCGCCATGGCCATGGCACCCATGTGGCCGCCTATCCGATCAGCATCGATTTCCAGCAGTGGAACCATGACGCCGCCGGCGTGCCCGTGCTGGAGGCCATGCAGCGCTGGCGCCAGCGCCTCGGCCCCCACGACTCCGATCTGCTCGGGGTGGGCATGGAGCGGCTGGATTACACCAAGGGGCTGCCCCAGCGGCTGCGGGCCGTGGAGCAGCTGTTGATCCAGGAGCCGGCGCTGCGGGGCCGCTTCCGCTTTGTGCAGGTGCTGGCCAACTCCCGCAGCCAGATCCGCGAGTACCACGCCCTCCACACCGAGCTGGAGGCGATTACTGCGGGCATCAATGCCCGATGGGGCACTGCCGACTGGCAGCCGCTGCAGCTGCGCATGGAGCGGTGCGACACCCCGGATCTGATGGCCCTGCAGCGGCTGGCGCGCTTCTGCCTGGTGAGTTCCCTGCACGACGGCATGAATCTGGTGGCCAAGGAATTCGTGGCCTCCCGCTCCGATGGCGATGGGGTGCTGATCCTCAGCCGCTTCGCCGGCAGTGCCCTGGAGCTCAACGGCGCCCTGCCGGTGCATCCTTACTGCCTCGAGCAGTTGTCTGCGGCCATGGCCCTGGCCCTGCGGATGCCGGAGCAGGAGCGGCGCCAGCGCATGGAGCAGATGCGTCGACAGGTGACGGAGCACAACGTCTACCGCTGGGGCGGCGAGATCGTCTCCGACATCCTGCAGCTGCAGCTGCTGCATCCGCCTGTGCGGCAACCCGCGCCGAGCAGCCGGGTGGTGGCCCATGTCTGAGCTCAACGTCAACAACGACGGCAGCAGCAACTGGCACTTGGATGCCGTCTTTTACCAGGTGTATGTGCGTGGGTTCAAAGACAGCAGCCGTGATGGCAACGGCGATCTGCGCGGGCTGATCGAGAAGCTCGACTACATCCAGAACCTCGGGGTGAGCTGTCTGTGGCTGATGCCGATCTTTCAGTCGCCCCTGCGGGATGACGGCTACGACGTGTCGGATTTTCTCAGCATTGATCCCAGCATCGGCAGCCTGGCGGATTTTCAACAGCTCACTGAGGCGGCCCATCACCGGGATCTGCGCGTGATCACCGATTTGGTGATCAGCCACACCTCGGATCAGCACCACTGGTTTCAGCAGGCGCGCCAGGGGCCCGAATCCCCTTACTTCCACTACTACGTGTGGAGTGACCGCGACGACCGCTACCCCGAGGCCCGGGTGATCTTCAGCGACACGGAACACTCCAACTGGGCTTGGGATCACCACAGCAAGCGCTACTACTGGCACCGCTTCTTCAGCCACCAGCCCGACCTCAACTACGACCATCCGCCGGTGCAGGAGGCGATGCTCGATGTGATGCGCTTCTGGTTGGATCTGGGCATCGATGGTTTCCGCGTGGACGCCGTGCCCTACCTGTTTGAGCGGGAGGGAACCAATTGTGAAAACCTGCCGGAAACCCACGCCTTCTGCCGCCGCATGCGCCAGCTGATCGATGAGGAATATCCGGGTCGCATTTTGCTGGCGGAAGCCAACCAGATGCCCGACGATCTGGTGCCCTACTTCGGCAACGGCGATGGCCATGAATTTCATATGGCTTTCAACTTCCCGTTGATGCCACGGCTGTTTCTGGCCCTGCGCCGCGAGGACAACCGACCCCTGATCGAGTGCATTGAGAGCCTGCCGCCGATTCCGCCGGACTGCCAGTGGGCCACCTTCCTCCGCAACCACGACGAACTCACCCTGGAGATGGTGACCGATCTGGATCGCGAGTTTCTCTATAGCGAATACGCCCGCGATCCACGCATGAAGATCAACCTGGGCATCCGCCGCCGGCTGAC
>Ga0208361_1000187_pt1 | contig 21484 bp, 20 predicted proteins | sample LakMenEpi05Aug10_FD_150670 | JGI IMG/M metagenome (GOLD analysis project Ga0208361, IMG submission 150670) | Freshwater microbial communities from Lake Mendota, WI - 05AUG2010 deep hole epilimnion (SPAdes) | ecosystem: Environmental > Aquatic > Freshwater > Lake > Epilimnion/Euphotic zone ... | reverse complement strand
TGATAAGCGGATCATTGATCAGTGCACGCGCAATGGCTACCCGCTGTTTTTGTCCGCCCGAAAGTTGATTGGGCATTTTGAGGGCTTCATTTTGGATGCCAAGGATACGTAATTTCTCGTAGGCACGATGCTCAATTTCCTTTTCACTACTATCCCCTTTTTTTAATCCCGGCAACATTACATTTTTCAAAACATTGAACTCGTTCAGCAGATAGTGAAATTGAAAAACAAATCCAATGCTGTGGTTGCGAATTTTTGCCAGGTCAACATCTTTTTTTCCTCTTAACGCAACGCCCTCCAGCAGTATATCGCCTTCATAATCGGTATCCATTGTTGAAAGAACATACAATAAAGTAGATTTACCGCAACCGGACTTACCAATGACTGCTATGAATTCCCCTCGCTGCACGGTAAAACTGACATCTTTCAGAACCTGCACGGTGAGCGGGTCATGAAAATATTTCGAAACATTTCTGGCTTCCAGTATGGGTGTAGCTGCTGTCATTTTCCTCGTATAATAGTAACCGGATCCATTTTGCTTGCTTTTTTTGAGGGGAAATAACCAGCAAAATACGTGGTGATTAGGGCGAACACAAATCCGGTAGTATAAAAAACCGGATTATAGTTGACCGGGTAGGTTTTAACGGTTGGCAACGAGGCTGTATTAAATGGAATCTGGTCAATCACAGATGACAGCCCCCAACCCAGTAGGAGTCCGGATAATCCACCCGAAATGCCAATGCTCAGTGCGATAAAAAGAAAAATCTTGTTCACATCCTTACCGGAGAAACCGGTGGCCTTTAAAATAGCAATGGAATCCATTTTTTCATAAATGATCATGTTGAGGATATTGTAGATGCCAAATCCTGCCACGATGAGCAATGTAACACCAACTGCATAAGATATCAAGGTTCTTACTTTACTGCCTGTTTCAAACTGTGAGTTGGCAGTCTGAATATCTACTGCATCGGTTTCGAACAAATCTGCATATTCTTTTGATAGGGCGGGCGCCATATTCAGGTCTTTTAGTTTGATTTGTAAGTCAGTAATAAAACTTCCCGATTCGCCCATCAAATTCTGCGTGGTTTTCAATGAGGCATAACTTTGTACTTTGTCTATTTCCTGTATGCCGGATTGAAAAAACCCAACTACCTTTAACTGCCTGGTCTCACCTTTGGCTGTTGTAACCTGAATCATATCACCAACATTGGTAAAAGTTTTGGCTGCAATTTCTTTTCCTAGGATGATACTATTGGGAATGGTATTCAGGTCATTATAGTTGCCCGCAACGACATAGTCGCTAAAGAAGAAAAGCTTATTTTCAGCACTTACGTCAATTCCATTGATGAGACCTGTCAGGTCTGTTGCACCCGTATTATAAAACACTTGTGCCCCTATTTTCGGAGCATATCCCTGCACCCGCTCATCTTGTTGTAAGGCAGCTTCTATGGCGGCGATGTTGTGTATCTGCAACCGTTCAAATTTGGGTTTAACTGAGTGAACAAAGTTGTGATGGTTTTTATACGAGGGTGCGAGGTTAACCGGAAGTTGCTCAGGAGCTTTTACTTCATTGTATAAACGGATGTGGGGCGTTCTGTTGAGCAACAAACCATCGAGTAGGTCATTCAAGCCAGCCATAAAACTTAAAAGACTAATGAACATGGTAATACTAAAAGCCACGCCAATGGCGGCAACCATGGTTTGTCTCCATCTTGCCATTTGAAGTGCAAATGAGATGCGAAGAAGTAATAACTTACTCATTACTTTGGCTTGATGAGTTCGTCATTCATTGAGATGCCTGAAACTATTTCTACCCGGGTGTAATCTTTCATACCTGTTACCACCCGAATGGCCTGACCTGATTTATCGAGTACGGTAGAATCGTTTAGTAAATAATTTCTGGGGATAAGCAGGGCCTTGTCTTTAGTACGTAAAATAATATTGGCTTCGAAACTGGTCTGGGCAAAAACTTTTTCCGGTGCACGAACGAAAGCTGCTTCCACGAGAAAGGTCTTATTTTTATCATTCATCATCGGAAGGATACGTGTGACCGATGCCTCGAAAACCTGATTTCTATAGCTGTCCATCGTAATAAGCACGGGTAATCCGGCTTGTATGCGGTTAATATCTGATTCATCAACCTGCATCTCCAGTATTAGGTGTTGCGGATCACCTATAGCTCCCAGTGCGGTTTGCTGATTAACGAATTCACCTACATTCTTTGACCACTTGAGAACAATTCCACTAACCTGACTTTTAACAGCATAATCTCTTTTTGTCTGCTGTGCAATCTGGAGATTTTTTTCAGAAAGCTGATCATTGTAGCGCAGTTGACGTTCCAGTTCTTTTACCTTTTCCATGGCCAGTTGGTATTCTGTCTTTGCATTTTGCGCCGCTAATTCACGTTGCTCCAACTCATTTCTGGTTCCAATCTGATCATTCCACAGATTTAATTGACGCACATATAGAGAAGAATCAAGTTTCATCTTTTTGGCAGCAATCACTGCCAGCTGAATGGCATCATTCAACTTGCCACGATTGGCTTCCTGCTTCTCAAATGACGCACGCAGTGTCGCAGCCTCCTCGTTGTAGGCAGCCATATCGCTACTAATAGTGGCAAGAAGATCACCTTTACTGATTTTATCTCCCTCTTTTACCCATATCTTTTCAAGAATACCAGCTGAAACGGGAAAAATCTGGTATTGGTCTTTTGTTTTGATGGTACCGGAGGCATAAACCGATTCAGTAATAGAGGATTCCGTTGGGCGGATGGTATCTATCTTTCTTTTACAGGCGATTAAAAGAAAAACAATGGATAAAAGATAATACCTGTTCATTGGAATAAAAGTCGGTGACAATACACCTACCTCTTAAAGGTAAGATTTTTTCAAGCTTCCCGGTGAATTAAGCTGAAACGACTATATAGATAACCCCTACCCAACTGCTTCCAGGATATGAAATGCATAGGGAGCTAAAATCAGGTAGTCGTGGTCTTGACCAACCTCCATGTCTTTTTCTGTCCAGTGATCAAAAAGCCGTGTAACAGCCTTGCCGGACTCTTTAAAAGCAAACCAGGTTAGATAGGCTGTTCGGTTACTATAGTTAAATAAGCAGTAAAGTCGCTGCTCGGGAATCTCCCGGATGATACCAGCTATATGAATATTATGCGGGGTAATCCAGCTGATGTTACCCCGGTCTGCCAAGGCAGGAAGTTTCTTTCTGATGGAAATAAGTTTTTTGGTGGACAAGAATATCCTCTTTCCGTCTTCGTTTTTTCCTGCTTCCCATTTTTTCCAGTCGATAATGGGTCGGTGCATCCATCGGTTGTCATAACTTTTTCCGGGGTCAGCCAGATAGCTGTAGTCGTTGACCGCACCTTGTTCATCACCATAAAACAGGATAGGGATACCACCCAGCAGGAAGCTATGTGCCTGCATCAGTAAGATTTTCTGTATGGCAATATTTCGGGCATCGGCAGCATGTTCTTTCTGGGCTTTTTCCAATCCGCAAAGTGATGCCAGCGATCCACTGATGCGGGCATCTTGCGTTTTGGGATTGACAGAAAACAGCGCTCCAGTTGCCGGCGAATCAGCACTTGCACCGGAATAGTATTCTTTTAAAAATTTTCTATGTTCATACGGCTGAAAGCCGGCCGATGCAATCATGCTATCGTCATAACCCAGTCCGATATCATCGTGGCAGCGGGTATAGGTTATCCAGGAAGCGCCGGGTGGCTTGCGCATCAATAAGTGTTGGGCTGCCAGCATAACCCGTGTATCACCGGTTGCCAGGGCATCCCATTGTAAAGCCATTTGAGTGGCATTGTAGGCAAAATCACATTCTCTTCCGGCATAGAGGCCTTCACCAAAATATTTCATGATCTCTGCCGGTGCTACGATGGCTTCTCCCAACAAGGCTACCCCCGGGGTTGCTACTTGTAAGCATTGTTTAAGCAGACAAAGTAGGGTATGTGCTTCCGGTAAATTTTGACAGCTGGTGCCGGGCCTTTTCCAGATAAAAGCCGGTGCATCTATGCGCACAATATCTACACCGAGGTTGGCATAGAAGAAGAGATTATCCAGCATGGCAATGAAGACAGCGGGGTTGGTATAGTTCAGGTCCCATTGATAGTGATGAAAAACGGTCATTACCCACTGGCGACATTCTTTTACGTAAGTAAAATTTCCGGGTGAACTCTCCGGAAAAATTTCCGGCATGGCAGCATCAAATTGATCAGGCAATTGACGGTCATCATACATATAGTAGAAGTCCTGGTAGTGCGGGTCACCCGCCTTGGCTTTCATGGCCCATTCATGGCGATGGGAAGTATGGTTCAGCACAAAATCGAGCATCAGGTACATCTGCCGGTTTTCCATCGATAACTTGAGTGCGTGTAGGTCATCGAGCGAGCCAAAGCGGGGATCAATTTTTCTAAAATCAGATACGGCATAACCGCCGTCACTCTCACCTTCCGGACTTTCAAATAGTGGCATCAGGTGCAGGAAATTAATGCCCAGGTCATTCAGATAATCGAGTCGCTTGTCTACACCCTGAATGTTTTCACCGAATCTGTCTACATAAAGACTCATACCAACGATTTCCTGACTGAGGTGCCAATTGCCTTGCTCCAGCTTCTTCTCATCGGTTTTTTTAAGGGCAGCTCTTCTTGAAAGATGCGCACTTATCATGGTTTCAATCAGTACATTGAACTTTTCTTCTTTTTGCGGATGGTCACCATAGATAGATTCGAATAAGGATGCAATTGCTGCCGAGTTGGCAATCAGACGGGTATAGAACGCAAAGTCTGCCGGTTCTTTTGTTAGTCGATGATTTTCGACCAACCGGGAAATATTCTGATGTAGTGAATGTTGATACACGATGATATGCTATTGAAGGATCTGATTACTTAGGTGGCGAAATGCTTCCATGGCACCCATGAATTCACATGTACGCGCACCGGCTTTATTGGCACGGGTTGTAATGAGCTGCCATTCCTCAAAGCTCAAATGGCGGCGCTCACTGGCAGGGTAGTTACTCAGCTGATAGAGCACTGCACCTACAAAAGCATCTCCTGCGCCGGTGGTATCAACAGGTGACACAGCTATACTTGGCACAATAGCGCTGATTTTATTTTTGTAAAGTAAGGTGCCCTCTTTTCCCAATGTAATGGCAAAAACTGCCGGGGAGATTTCCGATAATTGTTCAGCCGCAGCGGAGAGGTCACTGGTACCTGTTAGCAGCATAGCTTCTTCATCACTCACTTTGAAAAAATCGCACTGCCTTAAAAAATGTCTGCTGTGCTCAATGAAAGGGTTGGCATCTCCGGGAAACAACAAGTGTCGATAATTGGGATCAAAGCTGGTAAATATATTTTGCTTCAAGGCTTTATCGAGTAGCATCCGATAGGCCGACTGCAGCGGGCCCGGCAGGAAGGCAGTGGCAGAACCAAAATGTACGATGGTGTCAGCGGTCAGGTGCAAATCTTCAAGATCAGTTGAACTAAGCTGTCCGTCGGCACCCCTGCTGAACACAAAATCCCGTTCTCCATTTTCCATTAATGAAACGAAGGCGAGCGTAGTAAAGTGATGCGGATCTGTCAGCAGCCATCGGGTATCTACACCAAAGTCATTGAGTACTGTTCGCAGGTGATGCCCGAATGGATCATTCCCCACTTTAGCAGCAATAGATACTTGTCCACCCAATGCCGCGATGGCAGCTGCCACGTTCGTTGGTGCGCCGCCGGCTTTTTTCAAAAAGTGATTGCCCTCCGATAAAGCAGTTCCTTTATCAGTGCAAATCATATCTATTAAAGCTTCCCCAATGCAAACAATACTCATATCACATTCTTTTTAAAAAACATCAATCGACAGCTGCTGTTAGTTATAAATTCACCTCCCCCTCCGCGGGTTGGGTGGGTTTGATCAGAAATGTCGCAGCAGCAGCTATCAATAACAATACACCGGCAAAGGAGATGGCATTCCTTGGGTCATTGCCCAAGTGATTTTTTAAGATATAGCCGAAAGTAGTTGTTTGAATGATCATTGGAATAACAATCATCATATTGATGATACCCATATAAACCCCATACCTTTCTTTGGGTATGTCGTGCACGACCATCAGGTACGGAACCCCCATCATACTGGCCCAGGCAATGCCGAAAGCAGTAACCGGCAGCAGCAGCATATATTGATTACTCATTTGCGGATAGGCCAGTAGGCCTAAGCCGGCAATGATCAAACAAATCAGGTGAACATACTTAGGGGTATATTTTTTTGCCAGAAATACCAAGCCAAAGGCAGATAGAAAAGTAACGATGTTTGACCAGCCACTGACTAGTCCGGCCCAGGAAACCGCTTCTTTATAGGCAGCAGGATTATCTGCTGGTGTTGCATTCCAAACACTGAGGGCGATACTCTTGGAAGTATTTTGCCAATAGCAGAAAAGCGCATACCACTGAAACAGATACACCAGTGCCAATTGCCACATGACCATCGGCATGTGACGGATGGCTGCACCTATCTCGATGAAGGGTGTAAAGATGTTGATCTTTTCTTTTTTTAATGCTGCCAGCTCTTCTTCGGTAGGTGGAATCTCGGGGGTGGTTGTAATGGACCAGCCAACAGAAGTGATCGAGCAAAGGGATCCTAAAAAGAAAGAAGCGAAAACCCAATAGGGAATCTTCCCGTGCGATTGTTGTAGGAAATCTATTTTCTGAAAGAAAAACAAAGAAAGGTTGGCCAGCGTAATACCGAGACCGGTAAAAAAGCTTTGGGTTAAAAATCCGGTGGGCATCTGACTGGCGGGCAACTTATCGGCAATAAAAGCCCTATAAGGTTCCATGGCCGTATTGTTGGCTGCATCTAATACCCAGAGCAGACCAGCAGCCATCCAGAGTGAGCTGCTAAAGGGATAGATGAACAAGCAAAGACTACAAAACAAAGCACCGATAAAGAAATAGGGCTTGCGCCTTCCCCAGCGTGGATGCCAGGTTTTATCACTCATGGCGCCAATGATTGGCTGAATCAATAAGCCCGTTACCGGACCAGCAAGGTTCAAAAGGGGGATCTCCTCCGGTTGAGCTCCCAAAAAATCATAGATGGGGTTTATAGCAGTTTGTTGTAAGCCAAAACTATACTGAATACCGAAGAATCCCACATTCATATTGATGATCTGGAGGAAGCTCAGGCGGGGTTTGAAGCTCATGGTGTTGAAGATTGGGTGACCCTAAAATAGCAATTAGTACTTGAAATTATTCAGAATGTTTAGCATCAGGAAAAGACTTTTAATTTTGAAGAATAGCGTGGTTAAAAATATTTTCAATAAAAACATTCCAACTGCCAGCGAAGGATTTAACAATATGTGTTTTCACAGGCATCCTTTACTTATGAAATAAATTTCGTATATTCCCCTTATAATCAATTAATATGAAACATCTTATCATCCTTCTTCTGGTTTGTTCATGCTTATCATTGAACTCCTATGGACAGTCAAATAAAATGATTGCACTGAAAGAATCCATACAGCAATTACACAATGCCATGTTGTCTGGAGATGGTGCAAAGTTGGATGAACTGACTTTTGATGCCCTCACTTATGGACACTCCGAAGGAAAAATTGAAGGGAAAGACTCATTGATTCATCATTTGGTAACCGGAGAGACAGATTTCATTTCTATGGAAGCAGGCGATCCGGCCATCCTTATCTCGAAGCGAAAAGCTTGGGTAAGATTGAATTTGAAAGCAGAGATTACTGATAAAGGGAACAGGATGAGTGTAGATTTAAAAGTATTGTATGTTTGGATACGGGAGAATGGAAAGTGGAAACTGTTTGCCAGACAAGCCGTAAAAATGAATTCCTGAATATAAGAGTTATAAGAAAAAATTTATAGCAAAGAGGATGTGAGTATGAATGAAAAGAATAAAGTGATTTCTATCCATCCTTCCGATAATGTGCTGGTAGCTCTCCAAGATTTATCTGCCGGTTCTGTCATTACTCACCATGGAATTACAATTACGCTGGTAGAAGATATTCCCGCCAAACACAAATGCTTCCTTCAAGACATGCCTGCTGGCGCGGACGTGTACATGTATGGTGTATTGGTTGGAAAAACAACTCAGCCGGTAACCCGTGGCAGTCGTGTTACCGTTTTCAATACAGCGCACGCAGCTTCTGCCTATCAATGGAATGCAGTGGGAGGAACATGGACGCCACCTGATGTGCATCGATTTGCCAATCGAACTTTTTTAGGCTACCATCGTTCAGATGGCAGGGTAGGTACAGCGAACTACTGGATATTTATTCCAACCGTTTTCTGTGAAAATCGCAACCTCGATGTTATTCGGGAAGCACTGCATGATCAGTTGGGATACTCTGTTACCAATAAGTATAAGCAGCAGACAAAAAAAATAATTGACCATTTCATACAGACAGGTAATATTGATGATGTAGATTTATCACCTACCACATCTGCTGACAAACAGGATAATCGATTATTCAAGCAGGTGGATGGTATTAAATTCCTGAATCACCAGGGCGGTTGTGGAGGTACCCGTCAGGATGCAGCCACCCTGAGTAATTTACTGGCAGCCTATGCCGATCACCCAAACGTGGGTGGTATCACCCTGCTAAGTTTAGGATGTCAGCACCTGCAGACAGACCAATTACTTGCTGACATAAAAAAAAGAAATCCGGCCTTCGATAAGCCCTTGTTGGTTTTCGAGCAGCAGCAGTCTGTCAGTGAAGAGCAATTGATAGGCGAGGCAATTGTCGCAACTTTTCGCGGACTAGTAGAAATCAATCGCATTGAAAGAAAGCCCGCACCATTGAGCCAGCTTTGTATTGGCGTAAAATGCGGTGGCAGCGATGGTTTCAGTGGTATATCTGCCAACCCGGCTGTTGGATACTGTGCCGATTTGTTGGTAGCACTGGGCGGAAAAGTATTGTTGGCGGAGTTTCCTGAGCTATGTGGAGCAGAGCAACAATTGTTAGACCGCACGATTGAAAAGTCCCATGCCGAAAAATTTATTCAATTGATGGAGGAATACAATCGCGCGGCTCAAAGGGTTGGCTCTGGTTTCGACATGAATCCCTCGCCGGGGAATATCCGCGATGGATTGATTACTGATGCCATGAAAAGCAATGGGGCAGCATTAAAAGGTGGAACATCTCCTGTGGTGGACGTTCTTGATTATACAGAACCCGCTACCAGGCCCGGTCTTAGTCTGGTTTGTACGCCCGGGAATGATGTTGAAGCAACCACCGGAAAGGCTGCCAGCGGTGCGACGCTAATTTTATTTACTACCGGTTTGGGAACCCCTACCGGCAACCCGGTATGCCCTACTATTAAACTGTCAACACATTCGGCATTGGCTCAGCGAATGCCTGATATCATCGACATCGATACCGGGGGCATTATCAGCGGCGAAAAAACGATCGCCCAAATGGGGGAGGAGATTTTAGCGTACTGCATACAGGTAGCCAGCGGAAACAGTACACCCAAAGCTGTGTTATTGAATCAAGACGATTTCATTCCCTGGAAGCGGGGTGTAAGTTTGTAACCTAAGTGCCATCATTCTAATCGTATGAGAATATTATTAAGCATTCTTTTTTATTGGGGTTTCCACCTGTTGCCGGCCTATGCTCAGCCTAAGACGACGATATCCGTCACCGATATTCCCGCAGAACAAAAAATTATCGTTACAGTCAATGGCCAGCTATTTACGCAGTTGCTATATGCCGACACCCTTTCAAAGCCTGTTTTATTTCCCATTTTGGCAGCGGATGGTCTTCCCATCACAAGAGGCTTTCCGCTTGCGCCACGCCCCGATGATCCCACCGACAATCCGCAACAGTTGGGTATGTGGATGAATTATGAGAAGGTAAATGGAATAGATTTTTGGAATAACTCATCTGCCATTCCTCAGGAAAAAAAACAGCGGTACGGGCTAATCAAAATAAAACAAATCTTACAGGTGTCTGGTGGCGAAAATGGTATGTTGGAATATTCTGCTGACTGGATTAATCAAGCCGGGCAGGTTTTATTGCAGGAAAAAACGAAGCTTATGTTTTTTCAGGAGAAGCAAGTACGGTGGATTGATCGGGTCACCGAACTTACAGCAGCTACCATGATCAGTATGCCTGATGCGGCAGATGGATTATTGGCCTTGCGGGTAGCACATGAACTTGAGTTGCCAGTCAGCGAAATGACAGAGTACAAAGACGGTAACGGCAATGTCACCCGGGTTCAAAGGACAAAAGATCAAACTGTCACCGGTGATTATATTACGTCGACAGGAAAGAAGGGTGATGCAGCCTGGGGCTCCCGTGGCAACTGGTGTATGTTATACGGTAGGCGTGCCGGTACACCTATCAGTATTACCATGATCGATCATGCTTCCAATCTTGGTTACCCTACTTATTGGCATGCCCGTAAAAATGGACTCTTTGCGGCAAATCCCTTTGGACAAAAAATTTTTTCCAAAGGAGCCGAGAATTTGAATTTTAAAATGCTGAAGGGAAAATCTATCCGTTTTCAATATCGAACCGTTATTACTGCCGGGCTGCCTGTTCCTTTTACCGGTGGTATCGAAAGATGGGTGCAATCATTTGAAAGTATCCGATGATGGAGGTGCTTCCTTACAATCGATAGCGAGATAATTGTAATTTCGCCATTCATATTGAAGGCATGCAACTCAATGTAACCTACCAGAAGTCAAAAGTCTTACAAGCGCTGCGCTATCATTTTATTCAGCGAACTGAGGTTAGGGTTCTCATGATATTGGTGAATGTGTTTGCGATTGTTGCCGCAGCACTTTTTTATTGGAAAATCATCCGACCGGAACCTTTCCTGCTCGGGTCTTTGATCTGGTTGGGTATGATGGCGGCTTTCTGGTACATCATGCCCAGATCTATTTATGCCCGCTCAGCCATTTTCAAGGATACTTTTGTCATGCGCTTTATCGAAGATGAAGTTTGGCTGGAGAATGATAGGGGGCGGGCAAACTGGCCCTGGGCATCTTTCAGCCGTTTTTTTGAGAGTCCCCATTTTTTTCATCTCTATTTCAATCCTCGCTCTTTTTTTCTTTTACCCAAGGATGAAATGTCGCAGGAGCAATTACATGAAATGAGGGCGTTGCTGAGAAAAAAAATCGGCGACTAATATCAGAGATTTTTTTCCATGATATAGTGGGGTATCGTCACTTCCGTGAATTCATCGCTGCAGATGTGGTAGCCGCTTTTTTCATAAAATCCGACGGCCGATTTTCTGGCGTGCATGGTCAAACGGTTGTATTTTCTATCACGTGCGATGTTTTCTGCAAAATGCATGAGTACCCGACCGATACCCTTCCCCTGCAGGTTGGCACCCACAGCCATCTGCCGCAGGCGAACCGAAGATTGATCTACTTCGGTCAAAACACAGCAGGCTTCTAACTTATCATCTTCGAAACAACCGAGTAAAATATCCTGTTTTTCTCTGTCCAATTCTTCCGGGGTAAAGGAAAGACCCAGTGGTTTTCTGAGCAATTGTAACCTCAGGTCAACCATTTGCCGGTACTCCGGCGAGCCATGATCGATGATTTTGAGGGGCATTTTAGACAGTAATTCATACAATTTACGTTGTATTTCGCTAAAAACGGGCAAAAAAACACTAAAATTGATGGGCTCAGGGTCAAACAAATATTTACAGAAAACATTGGTTATTTAACAAAAAGTATATTTTTGCGCCTGTAACAAAACATTTTACAATGTCTGACATCGCTACAAGAGTAAAGAAAATCATTGTTGACAAACTCGGAGTTGACGAAACTGAAGTTACCAATGAGGCTTCTTTTACCAATGATTTGGGTGCCGATTCGCTCGATACGGTTGAGCTGATAATGGAGTTTGAAAAAGAATTCAACATCTCCATCCCAGATGAGCAGGCTGAAACCATCACTACTGTTGGTCAGGCTGTTGCTTACCTGGAAGAGCACGCTAAATAAGTCCAGTTCTTACAGGAATAATTATCAATCCGTCATTATGTGACGCTTACTGTTACGTAATGGCGGATTATCAGTTAAACTGGCTATCATGGAATTGAAGAGAGTTGTTGTTACAGGAATAGGCGCTATTACCCCCATCGGAAATAATCTGGATGAATATTGGCAAGGCCTTCTAAATGGTGTTTCCGGTTGCGGACCCATCACTCAGTTTGATGCCTCCAAATTCAAAACGCGTATTGCCTGCGAAATCAAAGGTTTCGATCCGCTCCAGTACATGGAGAAAAAAGAAGCCAGAAAATTAGACCGCTTTACACAAATTGCCCTGGCAGCCAGTGATATGGCTGTAAAAGATGCCGGAATCACACCCGAACAAGTCAACATTGACCGTGTAGGGGTGATCGTTGGCAGTGGTATTGGCGGTCTGGTAACGTTTCAGGGTGAGGTGATGGACTACGCCCGTGGAGATGGTACCCCGCGTTTCAACCCCTTCTTCATTCCAAAAATGATCTTAGACATCGCTGCAGGTCAGATCTCCATGCGACATGGTTTTAGGGGTCCTAATTATGCTGTAGTGAGTGCCTGTGCTTCCAGTACCAACGCCATTATCGTGGCTGTTGATAACATTCGCATGGGCAAATCTGATATCATCTTAAGTGGCGGAACAGAGTCAGTAATTGGCGAATCGGGTGTTGGTGGTTTCAATGCCATGAAAGCGCTGAGTGAGCGCAACGACGATCCACTGACTGCCAGTAGGCCTTATGATAAAGACCGCGATGGATTTGTTATGGGAGAAGCCGCCGGTATTCTGGTTCTCGAAGAATATGAGCATGCTGTTCGCCGAGGTGCCCGCATTTATTGCGAAATTGCCGGAGGTGGTGCGACAGCTGATGCCTATCACTTGACCGCCCCCCACCCGGAAGGATTGGGTGCCCGCAATGTAATGATTGCCGCGCTTCATGACGCCGGTATGCGCCCTGAAGACATCGATTATATTAATACCCATGGCACATCTACGCCTTTAGGCGATGGTGCTGAACTGAATGCCATCCTAGAGGTTTTTGGTTCCCATTCTTACAACCTGAATATTTCTTCAACGAAATCAATGACAGGCCACTGTCTGGGTGCAGCAGGTGTAATTGAAGCAATCGCTTCCATCATGAGTGTGATCCATGATATGGTGCCTCCCACCATCAATCACTTTACCGACGATCCTGAATTAGATCCCCGTCTTAACTACACCTTTATGAAGCCACAGCAGCGTCTGGTGCGGGCTGCATTGAGCAATACTTTCGGTTTCGGCGGTCACAATGCCTGCGTCATAGTCAAAAAATTTGTAGCTTAACTGCGTGTTACAGCTATTTTCATTTTTTATCAGGAAGCCGGACCATGATACCCGGTTCGCCCGACAGCTGCGAGAAGTGCTCGCGATTGAAACGAATAATGTTCAATTGTACCGAACTGCGCTTAGTCATCGCTCCGTAAAAGAAACAGCCGATGAAAACAATGAGCGACTGGAATATTTGGGCGATGCTATTCTGAGTGCTATCATCGCAGACTATCTTTTCAAACGATATCCCTACAAGGAGGAAGGCTACCTCACAGAAATGCGCAGCAAGATGGTGAACCGGCAGCAACTCAATGAGATCGCAGTCCGCATGGGATTACGCAAGATCACTTTTTATAATAAATTTGACAATGCCCTCAAGGGCAGTCATATTTTCGGGAACACCCTGGAAGCTTTGGTGGGCGCTCATTATCTGGATAAAGGCTATCAAAAAACACAGCACTGGGTTATTCATCAGGTGGTGCTGCCCCATATGTTCGTTGAGGACCTGGAAGGGGTAGACATTAATTTGAAAAATAAACTGATTGGCTGGGCTAATAAAAACGGAAAATCACTGCGGTTTGAATTGGCAGAAGAAAAAAAAGAAGGCAACCGCCGGCTGTTTTCCATTGATGTGCACCTGGAGGGCGAAGTCATTGCTTCCGGGAAAGGCTATAATAAAAAAGATGCTAGTCAGCAGGCAGCACAGGCTGCTATTCTTCGGATGGGTATTTGAAATCTATGCCTGTTCCGGTTCTCTTTCCTGGCAAAGCTCGACGAGTACACCACCCGCCGATTTCGGATGAATAAAGCAAACCCATTTATTGTCGGCACCCCGTGTAGGCTCTTCCTTTAATAATCGAAAACCTGCAGCCTTCAGGCGGGCCATTTCGGCCCGTATATCGGGAACCTCAAAAGCGATGTGATGCAGTCCTTCCCCCCGTTGGTCAATATAACGGGCAATTACCCCCTCCGGATCAGCACTCTCCAGTAACTCAATCTTGGAAGAACCGGTTTGAAAAAAGGCCGTTTGAACCCCCTCCAATTCCACCCGCTCTTGCTTGTAGCAGTCTGTTGACAATAACTTTTCATACAGCGGAACGGCGTCAGAAAGACTTTTTACTGCAATTCCAATATGTTCAAGCTTGTACATAAAAAAATTAAATATATATGATAGTAAAAAACCAGTGTAGAGCTCTTGTAGCAGCGAAAAACCCCCTGTAAGTTGGTTAAAAAAATAACAAAACCCACTTTTCCTTTACGAATTATGGAAAATAAGTATGTCCGCCGGCTGCTTCATCCTATTTGACAACCTATTGCAGTACTTTTGTGTTATACATTTGAAATAATCATTTTTCCATGGTGCAACTGCCTGTTTATCTTGACAATAATGCTACAACTCCGATGGATCCACGCGTGCTGGATGCCATGTTGCCTTTTTTTACTGAAAATTTTGGCAACGCGGCCAGTCGTAATCACCCATTTGGCTGGAAAGCGGAAGAGGCTGTTGAGTATGCTCGTGAGCAGATAGCCCAACTGATTGGTGCTGACCCCAAGGAGATCATTTTCACTTCCGGTGCGACCGAGGCAGATAACCTGGCCATCAAGGGAGTTTTTGAAATGTATGCCTCCAAGGGTAACCACGTTATTACCTGCGTAACTGAACACAAGGCGGTACTGGATACCTGTAAACACATAGAAAGACAGGGGGGGGAAGTTACCTACCTGCCTGTGAACAACGAAGGTCTGATTGATCTGGCAGCACTCGAAGCCGCGATTCGTCCTACGACCATTTTGATTGCGCTAATGTATGCCAACAATGAGGTGGGTGTTATACAGCCGATGCGCGCGATCAGCGAATTGGCGCGTAAAAATGGCATCTTACTTTTCAGCGATGCGGTGCAAGCAGTAGGAAAAATACCTGTAAATGTTCAACAAGACGGCATCGATCTGATGGCATTTACAGCCCATAAAATGTACGGACCCAAGGGCATCGGAGCACTTTATGTGCGCCGGAAAAATCCACGGGTGAAAGTGACTGCCCAAATGGACGGTGGTGGCCATGAGCGTGGCATGCGCAGTGGTACCCTTAATGTTCCAGGTATTGTTGGTTTTGGAAAAGCTTGCGAACTGGCCCGTCTGGAAATGGAAAAAGATGACGCCCGTCTGAGTCAATTACGCGATAAGTTGGAGAATGCCTTATTGCAAATAGAAGAATCTTATGTGAATGGCAGCCGTGCTCATCGTTTGCCGCACGTGACCAATATTTCCTTTAAGTATGTGGAAGGTGAGGGCCTGATGATGGGCTTCAATAAGAACATAGCCCTTTCCTCCGGTTCAGCCTGTACTTCTGCCTCTCTTGAGCCCAGTTATGTGTTGAAGGCACTCGGCCTGGGCGATGACCTGGCTCATAGTTCACTGCGCTTCGGTCTTGGAAGATTTACCACAGATGAACAAATAGATTATACCATCAAAGCTGTTACAGACACTGTTTTGAAACTAAGGGAGATGAGCCCCCTTTGGGAAATGTTCAAAGATGGTGTAGATATGGATAAAATCGAATGGGCTCACCACTAACTAATTTAATTATTTCAAATTTTCATAACCATGGCATATTCAGAAAAAGTAATCGACCACTACAACAACCCGAAAAACGTAGGGACCCTCGACAAACAGAAAAAGAACGTAGGAACCGGTCTGGTGGGTGCACCAGAGTGTGGCGACGTGATGCGCTTGCAAATTGAAGTAGATGAGACAACCGGAATGATCACCGATGCCAAATTCAAAACCTTTGGTTGCGGTTCTGCTATCGCATCTTCTTCACTGGCGACAGAATGGTTGAAGGGAAAAACAGTAGATCAGGCAGTTCAGATTGACAATATGGACCTGGTAGAGGAGTTAAACCTGCCACCTGTTAAAATTCACTGCTCCGTGCTGGCAGAAGATGCTATCAAGTCTGCCATCAACGACTACAGAAAGAAAAACGGTCTTGAGGAACTCGTTTTTGAAGAAAAAATTCACTGATACAGCGCAGGCTGAACCTGCAAATGATTATGGTTTTTACGGAAAATAGTATTTATATCAGCGACAAGGCTCGTACCAAGATTCTCAGTCTGATGGGTGATGCCGGTCTGTCGCCAAACGATGGCTACTTTCTGCGGGTCGGGGTCGTAGGCGGAGGTTGTTCCGGGTTGAGCTATAAAATGGATTTTGACAACGAAGCGCAGCCTATGGACCAGTCCTTCGAGCACAATGGAATTAAGATAGTAACCGATCTAAAAAGCTTCCTTTACCTGGTAAATACGGAGCTCGATTTCTCCGATGGACTCAATGGAAAGGGATTCTTCTTCAATAATCCGAATGCCAGCAGAAGTTGTGGTTGCGGCGAAAGTTTCGCAGTATGATTGCATCTAAATACCCTAAATAATATAGCCGCGGGTATCTGCGGCTTTTTCTTTTGCGGTTACTACCCCTAAATTTTTGTGAGAAATCACCCAAACTAAGTCTGTTGCGGCAAAGATTCATCAATAAAAAGTAGTTTTGAGCTATGTGGATGATTTGCAAGAAGGAATGGTGGCAGTTTTTCAGTAGTCTTACCGGCTATCTGGCACTTGCCGCTTTTTATCTGCTCAATGCTTTGCTGTTTTTCATTTTCCCCGCAACCAGCTTGTTGGATTTCGGCTATGCCACCTTAACCCCCTTCTTTCGCTGGGTACCTTATGTACTGTTGGTGTTTATTCCTGTTATTACCATGCGCAGTTTTGCTGATGAATATCGTTCAGGTTCATTTGAATTGCTACGCACCTTGCCCTTGTCATCCCTGCAACTGGTATTGGGGAAGTTCTTCGGATCCTTGCTGATTGTTTGGGCTGCATTGCTTCCCACTATACTTTATGCGGTTACCCTTCAGCAACTGAGTATCACCGGCGGTATTGATTTGGGTGGTATCACCGGCAGTTATATCGGACTGCTTTTACTTGGTGCCGTTTTCACGGCTGTAGGGATTGCTGCCAGTACCCTAACTTCCAATACAGTTATTGCTTTCCTGGTAGGTGTGCTGGTATGTCTCCTCCTATATGCCGGTTTTGATTCCCTGAGCCAATTACCCGGGTTGCCGGTAGAAAGTGAATATTATTTGCAGATGTTCGGCATTCAGTTTCATGCGGGTGCTATGAGCCGTGGTGTGATCGATAGCCGCGATCTGCTTTATTTTATCGGACTGACGGTATTACTGCTGCTTTTCTCCCGTCAACAAATTCAAAAACGCTAATCCCCAGCTATGCAGAACCTGCTGATAAAGAAATATGGGATATGGCTTGCGTTTGTCTTGTTTCTCCTGCTGATTGTGGGTACAGCAGGTTGGTACTTTAGAATGGACCTTACGGCAGAAAAAAGGTATACCCTTTCTCCTTCTACCCGCCAACTGCTATCCGATCTCGATAGCACCATACATATTCAGGTAATGTTGACGGGTGATTTGCCTGCCAATGATAAAAAATTGTCAGTAGCTACTGCTGAACTCCTCGATGAGTTTAAAGCAATTTCCGGGAAACACATGCGTGTTGACTTTTCTTTACCGGATGAATCCAATTTAAATGATTCATTGCGGATGCTTTTGTATGATAGCCTCCTACGATTGGGTGTGGTATTTGAAACCAGTCAGGAAGTAACAGATCGGAAAAAGAAAAAAGTCACACAGCGGATCATACCCTCTGCTCTGGTAACTTATCGGGCAGATCAACCACCTATTGCCATCGACCTGCGAAGTGGGCGAAAAATATTTCAGCCATTTGATGTCATCAATGAAATGCCCCGCGAAGATGAAGAAGCTACCCGAAATGCCGCAGAAGCATTATTGGAATATAAATTTGCCGATGCCATCCATCAACTGACGCGAAAGCAAATTCCTGTTGTTGCTTATGTTACAGGTAATGGTGAGCCTGTCGATTATTCTGTCAGTGATCTGGTTGAGGTATTACGGAACCGATATCGCCTTGGAATTTTTGATCTGAAGCAGGGGTTTCCCAATCCGGCACTTATACAGGCACTGATTATTGTAAAACCGACACAGCCATTTAGTGAAGAAGATAAATTGAAACTAGACCAGTATGTGATGCAGGGGGGTAAGATTCTTTGGTGTATAGACCGACTGCATGCAGAATTGGATAGTCTGATGCGTAGCCAGGCTGCCTATACGGCATTCGACAGAGGGCTCGAACTGGATGATATTTTATTCCGTTATGGAGTGCGTATCAGAAATGATCTGCTGCAAGATCTGAATTGTGCTAAGATACCATTGGTCGTGGGGAAGAACCCAGATGGCAGTCCCATCATGCGGCGGATTCCCTGGCCCTATTATCCTTTCCTGAGTGCGCGCACACCTCATCCAATATCCGCCAACCTCGATCGCGTTTTACCCATATTTCCTTCAGGCATTGACACAGTTAAATCACCGGGTATTCGGAAGACCATACTGCTGGCTACCGACTCAAATAGCAGAAGCATCAGTTCACCTGCACTCGTTACCCTGAACAGTGTTCGCTCTGATGATGACTTTCTTAGTTTCAATAAAAGCTATTTACCCGTAGCGGTATTGTTAGAGGGGAATTTCAACTCGCTGTTTGCCGGTAGGGCTGGTGATGGATTAAAAGATTCGGTACGGCGCGCAAGTGGTTATTCATTTGCTTCAGCCAGTGTTCAGCCCACCAGTCAGATCGTAGTGTCGGATGCAAATATTGTCACCAATCCCGTCACAGCCGGTGGCGGCCCCCAATCTATGGGACAGCTTCCCTTTGACAATTATCGTTTTGCTAATCGTGATTTTCTGTTGAATGCATTGGATTATCTGGTCAGTGAAAGAAAACTGTATGAAAGCCGCAACAAAGATTTTGTGTTACGTCTGCTGGATAAGAAAAGAGTAGAAGAGGAAAGAATATTCTGGCAACTCATCAATTTATTGGGGCCCCTACTTATACTCATTATTGCCGCGTTTATGTTAACCAGGTACCGCAAACATAAATTTACTGTGACACATAACCAATCATCTACATAAGCATCACAATGACCACACATCAGATAGTATACCTTGTTTTTTCAGCCATTTTGATACTGGCTTTGGTTGTCGATTTAGGATTATTGAGTAAAAAAAATACAACAGTAACCATCAAAACTGCCTTGTACCAAACATTTTTTTGGGTATTACTGGCGTTGGCATTTTTTGTTTTTCTTTTTATTGAGGGCCATGCGCTGGCTATTGAAAATGTGGTAGTGCCGGGGCAAGAGGTTGCGGCTTCCTCTCAGTTGGCATTGGAGTTCCTCAGTGCCTATTTGATGGAGTGGAGCCTGAGCATTGACAACATTTTTGTGTTTGTGATCATATTTAATTCGTTTCGGGTGAAGCAAAAGCATTATCCCCGCGTATTACTTATCGGGATTCTGATGGCCATCATTTTCCGAATTCTTTTTATTACTGTTGGCGTAGCACTGGTTAACCAGTTCGCCTGGATATTATATGTATTTGGAATTTTTCTGCTTTATACAGGGTATAAAATGTTTTTTGCAGGTGAAGATGAGGAGTTCGACCCCCACCGCAGCTGGTTCTATTTACAGATAAAAAAAATATTTCCTTTGACTGAAGAAGATGGAGACGGAAAATTTTACATGAAAATAAATGGCAAGGGCGTGTATACCAGTCTGTTTGTGGTTATTCTATTACTGGCCGCCATTGACCTGGTTTTTGCCCTTGACTCCATCCCGGCCGTGATGGGAATTTCCAAAGATCCGCTTGTGATTTATACTTCCAATATTTTCGCCGTGCTTGGATTGAGAAGCCTCTTCTTCCTGTTACGAACTGCAGTTTCAAAGTTTGACTTCCTCCAACAGGGCATAGCCATTGTTTTGATGTTCATAGGTATAAAGATGTTAGGAGAACATTATATCAACCAGTGGCTTCCTAAAAATGTGCAGGTAGTCATCTCTTTGACTGTAATTATTTTCTGTATTTCAGGCTCTATTTTTTATTCCATCTTCGTTAACCGACAAGGTCTTCCCCCTGATGCCAAAGGAAAATAAATAGTTTACTTGTATACTACTCAACATATCGCTGCTCTCATTGGTGCAAAAAATTCTGTTGACAGCAATCAGTCTATTCAATTTCTACTAACCGACAGTCGGCGGCTGGTTGCTCCGGCATCCACACTTTTTTTTGCATTACCCGGTGATCGAAGAGACGGGCATGCTTACATTGAGGAATTGATAGCCCGAGGAGTGACGGCTTTTGTAGTTCGGGAAGATCATGCATTACCTTCCAGCCATGCGCAGATATGTTTTTTGGTTGTGAAGGATGTGCTGCTGGCGCTGCAACAACTTGCTGCGTATCATCGCCGGCAATTTTCCATTCCCGTGATTGGTATTACAGGCAGTAACGGAAAAACTATTGTCAAAGAGTGGCTTTATCAGTTACTGCAGGAAGATGAAATGATTGTTCGTAGTCCACGCAGTTACAATTCACAAGTAGGGGTGCCCTTGAGTGTCTGGCTCATGAATGAAAGACATACGATGGCTATATTTGAGGCTGGCATTTCAACTGCCGGGGAAATGCGGCAGCTTGCAGATATCATACGCCCCACCATCGGCATTTTTACTAATCTTTCTGATGCACACAGTGAGGGATTTGGCAGTCATCTGGAAAAAGGGATCGAAAAATTTCAGCTGTTCAGCCAATCAGATATACTGATATATGCAGCAGACGAAATGGGTGGCATTTTCGGCGATATACATCAGTTGGCAATTCGTCTCCGCGCCGGCACAAAAATATTTTCGTGGAGCCGATATCAGGATGCCACACTACGGGTGAAGAAGGAACAAGTGGTGGCTCAAACGACAGCCATCACCGCGGTATTTCGTGGTGAAGAAATACTGCTACAAATACCCTTTACAGATAAGCCTTCCGTCAATAATGCACTTACTTGTTGGGTTACATTGGCGGCCTTAGACTATGCGCCCGAAACCATATCCCGCCGATTACAACAGCTGGAACCAATTGACATGCGGCTGCAGCTGATGAAGGCAGTGAACCAGTGCACCCTGCTGAACGACAGTTACAGCAACGATGAAACCTCTCTCTCTCTTGCCATTGATTATCAGATGCAACAGGCGGGCGCACAACCGGCTGTATTGA
>Ga0208361_1000186_pt1 | contig 21522 bp, 21 predicted proteins | sample LakMenEpi05Aug10_FD_150670 | JGI IMG/M metagenome (GOLD analysis project Ga0208361, IMG submission 150670) | Freshwater microbial communities from Lake Mendota, WI - 05AUG2010 deep hole epilimnion (SPAdes) | ecosystem: Environmental > Aquatic > Freshwater > Lake > Epilimnion/Euphotic zone ... | reverse complement strand
CACATAGAATTTCGTTATCCTGCTGGCAGCAACAGTGGGGTGTATCTGCGAGGCAGATATGAAGTGCAGGTAGAAGACAATTATGGATTGGAACCTTCTTCCACCCTATTTGGTGGTGTATATGGTTTTCTCACACCCAATGAAATGGTGGCTAAGAAACCGGGTGAGTGGCAGACCTATGATATTACTTTGATTGGAAGAAGGGTAACGGTTGTTGCCAATGGCAAAGCCATTCTTGTTGACCAGATTATTCCCGGCATCACCGGTGGTGCACTTGACAGCAAGGAAGGTGAGCCGGGCCCCATTTATCTGCAGGGCGACCATGGTCCGATTGAATACAGAAACATCATTCTAACTCCTGCCCGGTAGTGAGCCTCCTTCAATCAGCCGGCCGAATAATTGCCTTACCATTCATTGCATTGGTTCGAATCTATCAGTATGGTATTTCCCCTTTGATGGGGCCGAAGTGTCGCTATACACCAAGTTGCTCGCAGTATGCGGTTACGGCATTACAGCGGCATGGGTTATTTAAGGGAGGATGGCTCGCGATCAAGCGCATCAGCAGTTGCCGCCCGGGGGGAGGAGAAGGATATGACCCTGTGCCTGATTAGCGAATTATTTTTTTATCGGTTGCGTGAGTGCCTCCAGTTTGCCGATGGTTTCACGCACTTCGCGGATACTATAAAAGCGATATACTTCCGGCATCGCACCATCTTTCGCATATACGGAAGTCATTTTATGATAAGGACCTACAATTTCAGCATCTAAATTCGGAGAGATTAGTGCAGCCTGGTTGGGTAGGATATAAAAATTGCGATTGGCAGGAGAAACATTCTTTCCTTCGACCAGTAATTTCAGCGAATCAAGTTTATGGAGTATGGTTGCCTGTGAGATAACCTGACCTGTATTTTCAGCAGATACATAATTCTGTTGGCTGCCCAGGATGGTATCATTTTTTACATTCACTACATAGAGACCATTTTCTTTCAGTTCAATGGAAGCTTTTCCTGCAGGCGATTCGAGGTTCCAACTGCTTCGACCTGTTTGCAGGGTGGTTTCTTCGTGGCCACCGCCATCTTTGGACTGAATGGTTCCAGCTTCTTCCTGAATAGTGGCTGGACCTTTACTCAAGATAACCAGGCGTTTGTTATTGCAAGAGCTAAGAATAAAAAGAACTGCAAAGCAAGCAAGGAGTTGTTTCATAAAGCAAAAATAAAGGGCTGCCGTTATTGACAGCAGCCCGGTGTTTGAATGATTTATTGAGCAGCAGCGAATCTTTCGGCCACTTTATTCCAGTTTACTACATTCCAGAAGGCGGCAAGGTATTCTGCTCTTCTGTTTTGGTATTTCAGGTAGTAGGCATGTTCCCAAACATCAGCGCCTAGTATTGGTGATCCTTTTGTTTCTGCAACATCCATCAGCGGATTATCTTGGTTAGGTGTAGAACAGATCTCCAGTTTACCATCTTTTACTATCAGCCAGGCCCATCCGCTACCAAAGCGGGTCATGCCGGCATTGGCAAATTTTTCTTTGAAAGCATCGAATGAACCAAAAGCCGCTGTTATCGCATCGCCGAGTTGTCCGCCAGGATTACCGCCTGCATTGGCTGCCAGGCTTTCCCAGAAAAATGTGTGGTTCCAGTGACCGCCGCCATTGTTTCTTACAGCTGGACTGATGCTACCGGCAGCAGCTACCAATTCCGCCAGACTCTTTCCTTCGTTGGGCGTGCCGGCAACGGCTTTATTCAGGTTGTCTACATAGGCCTGGTGGTGTTTGCCATGGTGGATCTGCATGGTCAGGGTATCGATATGCGGTTCCAGCGCATCGTGGGCATAAGGAAGTGGAGCCAGCGTAAAAGACATAATTTTTATTTTTTAGAGGTGAAAACGATGGTACAAAATTAGGTGGCTTAGGTCATTAAAGCGGTGCTCTCCTCTTAATTGTTCCAGAATTCGACAATCCGATGAAAACTTAGCGTTTATTCCGGAAGAAACGGGTCATCAGTTCTGCACACTCCTGCTCGCGGATGCCACCCAACAGCTCGGTGGAAGGATGCAGGGGCCAGTGGGGGGTGGTTTTCGAGCGAAACCCATTTTTTTGGTCGGAAGCGCCATATACAACTCGGCCAATTTTCCCCCAGAAGAGGGCACCGCAGCACATGAGACAGGGTTCCAGGGTTACATACAGGGTCGCGTCGGGCAGGTATTTCGTACCCAGCAGATGAAAGGCACTGGTGAGTGCCAGCATTTCTGCATGTGCCGTAGCATCCGTCAATTTTTCTACCTGATTGTGTCCGCGGGCAATGATGCGGTTTTGCATCACAACAACAGCGCCCACCGGAACTTCATCGGCTTCGAAAGCCATATTGGCCTGTACCAGCGCCTGCTGCATGAAATAATGGTCGTCCGGTATAGAAAACTGCATGGTGTGCAATATAAAAAAAACTGCGGCATAAGCCGCAGCAAAGGTAGTAAGGGTAGTTCACAAAAATCAGAGTGACTTGATCTGGATATTCCGGTACCAGACATTATCGCCATGATCTTGCAATACAATATGGCCTTTTGTAAAAGTGCCGAAGTCTTTTTTCGTTTTAAACTTACTGCCGGCAATCAGGGCCTTCCAGTTCTCATCATCGTAGCGTGTGCGCAGCACTTCTTCGTTGTTTAAGCGGAAGATAAGCAAGCCATGATCGGCGATGATCTCAGCTTTGTTCCATTGTTCATAGGGCTTTGCTACCCCTTCTTTGGATGCCAAGAGATCATAGAGATTACCTGCACGGTGTTTGAGAATTTTTCCGTCGGGATGTCCGTCGTTGTCGAGTACCTGCATTTCCGGACCTGTATGCCAGGATTCCTTGAATTGACTATTGTCTTTTGACCAGAAGATAATCCCGCTGTTTCCGTTCTTGCAGACCTTCCATTCCAGCTCTAGGTGAAAGTTTTCAAATTCGTCATTGGTAACCAGATCGCCGGGCCCTTTTCTCTCTTCCGCCGTTTTGCTGGCTGCATCATAATAAATACAACCATCAGCCACTTTCCAAGATGGGTTAACGGTGGTTTTGCCGAACGTGTGCCACCCGCTCAGGTCTTTACCATTGAACAACGAACGCCATTCGTCGGTCTGCGGAACTGCAGGAGCTACAAGGGGTGCATGGCTTTTGAGTGGAATAAAAAACTGCCAGATACTGAGTAGCAAAAAAACTGCAGAAGAGCCAATGGCTGTTAGTGGGGGCATATAAAAGAGTTTAAGGTGCTTTCTTAAGCAGGAAAATATATTTTACCATTTGGCGGGCATCTTCTTCGGATAATTGCGGGTGGGCTGTCATCGGAATTTGACCCCAAACGCCTTGTCCGCCTTTGATGATTTTGCCGGCGAGCAGCTCGATGTTTTCATCGGTTGATTCATACTTGGCCGCAATGTCTTGATAGGCGGGACCGATGAGTTTGTCTGCCACTTTGTGACAGGTAAGGCAATCTGATTTGGCAACGAGTTCTAATCCTTTCTGGTAATCGGGATTACTGCTATTGGAGGATGTAGATCCGGTGGTAGCAGGTGCCGCTTCTTTTTTTTCTTTCTGACCGCCGCATGCGGCCAGTAAGACACATAGACTGAGTGCGATAGAAATTTTTTTCACGGGTTTCAAATTTACAGGTCAACTATAAAGGTATCAATCAATTCCTAAAATTCTTCGATTCGTTTTCTCATCGGCTCCTGTTCCTGCGAAGTCGTCAAACGCTTTTTCCGTTACGCGGATAATGTGGTTCTTGATGAATGGGGCTCCTTCGGCAGCACCGGCTTCGGGATGTTTGATGGCACATTCCCATTCCAACACAGCCCATCCTTTGTAACCATAAGCAGCCAGTTTACTGAAGATAGATTTGAAATCTACCTGGCCATCACCCAATGAGCGGAAGCGACCTGCTCTATTGACCCATCCCTGGTAGCCGCCATATACACCCTGTTTGCCGGTTGGGTTGAATTCGGCGTCTTTTACATGGAACATGCGGATGCGTTCGTGATAATGATCAATATAGCTAAGGTAGTCGAGGCATTGCAATACAAAGTGGGAGGGATCGTAGAGCAGACAGGCGCGGGCATGGTTATTCACTTTCTCGAGGAACATTTCATAGCTGGCCCCATCGTGGAGATCTTCTCCCGGATGAATTTCATAGCAGAGGTCTACGCCTGCTTCATCAAATGCATTAAGAATGGGTAGCCAGCGATTGGCCAATTCTGTGAACCCGGTATCTACGAGACCTGCCGGTCGTTGTGGCCAGGGATAAACTGTATGCCAGAGTAGGGCGCCGCTGAAAGTAGCATGTGCATCGAGCGAGAGGTTGCGCGATGCTTGTGCAGCATAGTTCAATTGCTGTACGGCCCATTCGGTGCGGGCTTTGGGGTTGTTGCGTGCTGCCTCGGGCGCGAACCCATCAAAGAGGGCATCATAGGCGGGATGAACTGCCACTAGTTGTCCCTGCAAGTGCGTCGACAGTTCAGTGATCTGCAATCCATGTGATGCAACGATGCCTTTGATTTCATCGGCATAGGTTTTGCTTTCGGCTGCCAGCTGCAGATTGATGCAGCGACTGTCCCAGGAGGGGATTTGTATTCCAACGAATCCAAGGGAGGCAGCCCATTGGCAAATATTCGACAGGTTATCGAACGGGGCTTTGTCGCCCATGAATTGTGCGAGGAAGATGGCAGGTCCTTTTATCGTTGTCATATCAATATAATTTCGGCGTACAGTAGTTACAATTGGAAGTTGGTCCATTTTTGTTCAGAAGCGGAGGAGGCGACTACGTTGTCGATGAAGGCCATACCTCTTATGCCGTCAGCTGCTGTCGGGAAGTCGAGTGCTTCTGCGCTGGGTGTTGTGCCCTCCAGACGCGCTGAGAGGGTCAGCGCAAAGTTTTTATAAATATTAGCGAATGCCTCGAGGTATCCTTCCGGATGCCCTGCCGGCGTGCGGCAACTGTGAACAGCGAAGGAGGAAAGTCGATCACCGAAGTTGCCTCCGGCCCGCAAAAGTTGCGTGGGTTGATCGAGCCATTTAACGATGAGGGTATTGGGTTCCAGCTGCGCCCATTCGATGCCGCCCTTTTCGCCATAGACGCGGATCTTCAGTGCATTTTCTTCGCCTGCGGCCACCTGTGATGCCATGAGCACACCGGTCGCGCCATTGTTGAAACGAAGCAATACATTTCCGTCATCATCAAGGGCTCTGCCGGGAACCATGATCTGCAAATCGGCACAGAGCTGCGTGATCTGTAATCCGGAAATATATTCTGCCAGGTGGGCAGCATGGGTACCGATATCTCCCATGCAGCCGGCTTTACCGGATTTGCCGGGATCGGTTCTCCAGGCAGCCTGGGCGTTGCCCTCTTTTTCTGATAATTTGCTCAGCCAACCCTGTGGATATTCCACCCAAACCTTCCTGATTTTTCCAAAAACGCCTTGCTGAAACATAGCGCGGGCCTGCTTTACCATCGGATAGCCTGAATAGGTGTGTGTCAGGCACAACAATAAATTTTTCTCGCGTGCTTTCTGCTCCAGTTGCTTTGCTTCTTCAAGGGTGAAGGTCATGGGCTTTTCAACTACTACATGGAAGCCATGTTCAAGGGCCATCATGGCCGGATCGAAATGTACGAAGTTAGGCGTTACGATGGTTACGAAGTCCATGCGTTCCCCTTCCGGCAGCGCCGCCTCCCGTTCAATCATTTCTTTGTAATTCGTGTAGATTCTGTCGGGGGGCAGCAGTAAATGTTTTCCAGAGGCGATAGCGGTTTCTGTGTGTGCACTCAGTGCGCCGCAGCTCAACTCGATCATGCCATCAATGCCGGCTGCCATCCGGTGGATAGCACCGATGAAGGCATCCAGTCCGCCGCCAATCATGCCCATTTTTAGTTTTCGTTGCATAGACTTTTCAATTGGTCTTTAAAATTTATTCTCATTCAAACATCGGAAAAATATGCTGTATGGATTATTTCTACGGGGAATAAAAATATAAATTATATTTAACCCACGATTCTTTTCACCAACCGTATGAAAACATGGAAACCCGTATTTCCCGTAATCAGCTTTTTGTCGCCAGTTGTCTGGCTTTGCTGGTAACCTCCCTTTCTTTTGGTATTCGAGCGGGCATATTATCTCGTTTGGGTATACAGTTCGAATTGAACAATGCCCAGCTGGCGACCGTTGCCTCTACTGCATTTTGGGGCTTCCCGCTTGCGGTGATCATCGGTGGTATGGTGGTTGATATCATTGGCATGAAGCGACTGCTGCTACTGGCTTTTCTATTTCACCTGGCTGGAATTTTGCTTACGGTATTTGCTACCGGTTATTGGACCCTCTTCATTTCTACCTTACTGATTGGCATTGCCAACGGAACAGTTGAAGCAGCCTGTAATCCGCTGGTAGCAACGATTTACTCAAACGATAAAACCACCAAGCTGAACCACTTTCACCTCTGGTTTCCCGGCGGCATTGTGATCGGCACGTTGTTGGTTTATTTCCTCGATAAAGCCGGCATAGGCTGGCAGGTGCAGGTTGGACTCATGGCTATTCCAACCCTGGTCTATGGATTTTTGTTCAGCCGGCTTGATTTTCCGGTTACGGAGCGGGTGGCCAGTGGTATATCGACCCATCAGATGTATCGTTCTTTGCTGCGCCCTCTTTTCCTTGTAATGATTGTGCTGATGTTTGGAACAGCCATCACTGAATTGTTCACAGGTCAGTGGATCGATGTTTTATTGAAAAACGTATCTGATAATGCCATTCTCCTATTGACCATTGAAACCGGTATCATGGTGATCGGGCGCGGACTAGCGGGACCCGTGGTGCATCGCTTTTCCCCTACCGGTGTATTGCTGTTGTCTGCCATCTTATCGGCTGCCGGCTTGTTTATGTTGGGTAACTATACGGGGAACATGCTTTTTTTAGGCGCCGTTATCTTCGGCATGGGTGTATGTTATTTCTGGCCCACCATGTTGGGTTTTGTTTCGGAGAACCTACCAGAGACTGGGGCGGTTGGGCTTAACCTGATGGGAGGTGCCGGTATGTTCGCTGTTTCAGTATACACCTCTTTCATGGGGGGGTATTATGATAAGCTGTTGGTAAAGCATTTACCCGAAGGAACAGCCATGGCCCAGGCAACAGCCGAGCAGATGAATGAGGCTAAGAAGCTGGCAGGACCAGAAGTATTGAACCTGACTTTGCTGATTCCAGTGATGCTGATTGTTGCGTTCACTGTACTATTTTTATATATGCGTAAGAATAAGCCTGCTGTGAATACAGGGGTATAAATCTGTTGTTATGCCTACCAATAGAAGAAAAATCATTAGAAACATGTTGGCAGGGTCAGCAGCTATTGCTGCCAGTCCTTTGCTCGGCTTGCGTGCCGAGGCAGACAAGCGTTTCGCTCTCAAAGGAAACATACACCATTCTGTGTGCCGCTGGTGTTTTGGTGATATGCCACTTGATCAGCTGTGTACCGCTGTCAAAGAGATGGGTTTGGTGGGCATAGATCTGGTAGGGCCGAAGGACTGGAATACCCTGAAGCAATATCAACTGATTTCTACCATGTGCAATGGTGCTGAGATCAGTCTCACCAAAGGGTGGAATAATCCTCAGTACCATGCGCAGCTGATAAAAAATTATACCGAACACATTGAGCTGGTGGCTGCTGCCGGCTACACCAACCTGATATGTTTTAGTGGCAACCGGGAAGGGATGGCTGATGAGGTAGGGTTACAACATTGTGCCGACGGACTTAAAAAGATCATGGCGCTGGCGGAAAAGAAGGGGGTAGTCATTCACATGGAGTTGCTCAACAGCAAAATAGACCACAAAGATTACATGTGTGATAAAACGCCCTGGGGTGTTGAATTATGTAAGCGCATCGGTTCTCCCAACTTCAAATTATTATATGATATCTATCACATGCAGATAGATGAGGGAGATGTGATCAGAACCATACAGACGTATCATCCCTTCATTGGGCACTATCATACGGCGGGTGTGCCGGGGCGGCATGAAATTGATGATAGCCAGGAATTGTTTTACCCCGCTATCATGCGTGCGATACTTGCCACCGGATTTAAAAACTATGTTGCCCAGGAATTCATTCCTGCACAACAAAATAAATTGGAATCGCTCCGCAAAGCCATTCAAATTTGTGACGTATAAATTTATTTTCTATCAATAAACATCAATAACCATGGCCGAACAAACATTTGACGCAATTGTGGTGGGCTCGGGCATCAGCGGAGGCTGGGCTGCCAAGGAGCTGACAGAAAAGGGACTAAAAGTATTGCTGCTGGAAAGGGGCAGAGACATCGAGCATGTCAAAGATTATGTCAATGCCAATAAAGAAGCGTGGGACTTCCCGCACCGCGGATCCCCAACACAGGAGATGATCAAGGATTACCCTGTACTGAAGCGTGACTACCCCCTCAATGAAACCAACTTAGATTATTGGGTAAAAGATAAGGAGAGCCCTTACACGGAAGTGAAGCGCTATGATTGGTTTCGCGGCTATCATGTAGGTGGTCGGTCATTGATGTGGGGGCGACAGAGTTATCGCTGGAGTGATTTTGATTTTGAAGCCAATGCCAAAGATGGTATCGCCGTCGATTGGCCGCTTCGCTACAAAGAGATAGAGGCTTGGTATGATTATGTAGAAAGATTTGCCGGCATTAGTGGAAACCGCGATGGATTGGTTCAGCTTCCGGACGGACAGTTTCTACCACCGATGGACATGACCTGTGTTGAAAAAGATGGTGCCAAGAGATTGAAAGAGCATTATAAAGGTGCCCGTCAGATGATCATAGGAAGAACCGCTAATCTTACAGTAGCGCATGAAGGCCGCACCAATTGTCAGTTCAGGAATAAGTGTTGGTTGGGTTGCCCCTTCGGTGCCTATTTCAGCACACAGTCCTCTACCCTGCCTGCTGCGCGGAAAACTGGTAATCTCACTTTGCAACCCTGGTCGATTGTCACAAAAGTGATTTACGATAAAGACAAGAAAAGAGCGACGGGCGTTGAGGTATTAGATGCAAATACCAACAAGACCTATGTCTATAATGCCAAGATTATTTTCCTCAATGCAAGTACATTTAATACCACCTGGATATTGATGAACTCTGCTACAGACATATGGCCGGGAGGTTTGGGTAGTTCCAGTGGTGAGTTGGGACATAATATTATGGATCACCACCTGGGCGTGGGCGCCAATGGTCGTGTTGAGGGATATGAAGACAAGTACTACTATGGAAGAAGGGCCAATGGAATTTATATTCCCCGATTCAGGAATTTATTTGGTGACAAGCGCGACTATCTGCGCGGTTTTGGTTACCAGGGAGGTGCCGGAAGGGAAGGATATCGCCATGAAGTGGCTGAAATGAGCATTGGCGGAGCGTATAAAGATGCGCTGACTGAACCGGGGTCCTGGACGATGGGTATCATGGGCTTCGGTGAAATTATTCCCGACCATGCCAATAAGGTAACCCTCGATAAAAATCTAAAAGACAAATGGGGCTTACCAGTGTTGTCTTTCGATGCCGAACTGAAAGAGAATGAACTCAAGATGCGAAAAGACATGCAGGCCGATGCGATTGAAATGCTGGAAGCCATGGGAGTAAAAGATGTCAATGGGTACGATGCCAATGGTATCCAGGGGCGCGGCATTCATGAAATGGGCACAGCCCGCATGGGTGCAGATCCGAAGACTTCGGTAGTAAATAAATACAACCAGGTTTGGGATGCCCCTAATGTGTTCATCACGGATGGTTCGTTCATGACTTCTGCTGCTTGTGTGAATCCTTCGCTCACCTACATGGCATTTACTGCACGGGCAGTTGATCATGCGGTAAGTGAACTTAAAAAACAAAATTTGTAATCACCGAAAAAAGATACTTTATGAATAGAAGAGAAGCGATATCTGCCGTGACCCTCTTGCTGGGTGGAACCCTGCTGGGTGCAGATGCTTTTTTATCCGGATGTAACAATCCGGCTGCCAACGCATCCCTCAATTTTTCTGCTGATGACATCAGTTTTTTAAATGAAGTAGCTGAGACTATTTTGCCGGCCACATCCACTCCCGGTGCAAAAGCTGCTAAGGTGGGTGATTTCATGACAGTGATTGTGAAGGACTGCTATGAAGAAAAAGACCAGCAGGTATTCCTGAAAGGGATGCAGCAATTGCAGGATGCCTGCAAAAAGTCTTGTGGAAAAGCATTCATGGAAGCTACCCCTGAGCAAAGACATGAGTTACTGGTAACGCTGGATAAAGAGCAGAAAGAATATCAGGAGAAGAAAAAATCGGAAGACCCCTCTCATTATTTCCGCATGATGAAAGAGCTTACTTTATGGGGCTTCTTTAGTTCTGAAATAGGTGCCACCCAGGCATTGCGTTATGTCGCTATACCGGGCAGGTACGAAGGATGTATCCCGTATAAGAAAGGTGATAAGGCCTGGGCTACCTAGATGAGGGCTTAGTTTTTATGAAACAATTAAATCAATTCGTATGTCTATCAACAGAAGATCATTTGTAAGAAATGCGGCGATGGCTGCTGCTGCCGGCTGGGCCTTACCTTCTTTCGCCAGGAATACTGAGCCGATAGTATCGGCAGGAGACGCGAGGCCTTTTGGTATTCAATTGTGGACAGTCAAGGAGGATATGACTGCCAATGCTAAGGATACCCTAGCCAAGTTAGCCGGCTATGGCTATCAGCAAATTGAAAGCTTTGAGGGCGGCAAAGGAATGTTCTGGGGCTGGAGCAATAAAGAATTTAAAAAGTACATGGATGATCTGGGTATGACAATCATTTCCAGCCATTGCAGACACCAGAATGACTTTGAGCGCAAGGCGGCAGAAGCAGCTGAGATCGGCATGAGTTATCTGATTTGCCCCTGGTTGGGCCCACAAAAAACAATTGATGAGTTCAAGAAAGCGGCAGCTGATTTTAATAAGGCAGGTGAGATCTGCCGCAAAAATGGCATTCGCTTCGCTTATCATAACCACGACTATTCATTCAAGCCTATTGACGGACAAGTTCCTCAAGCGGTCATGATGAAAGAAACTGACAGTAGTCTGGTAGATTTCGAAATGGATATCTATTGGGTCGCAGCAGCCGGAGAAGACCCGCTGAAATGGTTCAAGCGATTTCCCGATCGCTTTAAATTATGTCATGTAAAAGATTTGAAGAAAACGGAGAAGGGCCACGAGTCTGTGCAGATCGGCAGAGGAACTATTGATTACCCTACTGTTTTGAGCAAGGGCGTTAAGGCCGGCCTGTCTTATTTTATTATTGAGCAGGAAGCATTCACAGGAACCAATCAGTTAGAGAGCGCGAATGCCAATGCAGGATATATGCGGGCGTTGCGGGTGTAAGAATATTGAAAAAGTACTAGATCAGCTCTTTGTATTTTGGAATAATAAAATGGGTTAAGGTTTATGTCGAACTGGGTAAAAAAATTTGGAGGATGGCTTCCGTTGTTGATTGTACTTGTATCTGTCACCCAAAAGGCTTATTATATGAGGACATTTGCTTCCTCAGGTGATGATAATTTAGTTGCCTCTTCAATTATTTATGGAAAAATGCCCTTCAATGAGACGAAGTTCCGCACAACAATTAATGATACGATAAAGCCGACTTATCATAGTTTACCTAAAATTTATGCAAGAAAACTTGACTCTGCGGGATATTTGATGCCTATCCTGCGACAGATGCACTTTTTATTTCCACTATATGCTGTTCCCAACGAAACAACTTATGCACCACTACAATTTTTTCTGACTGTTTTTTTGGTAAGAGATTCTCAGTCATTGTTCACTAATATATTTTTTGGTAGGCTACCATCTCTGTTGGTTCATTTTTTAGGCTTACTGCTCTTTTTATATTTGATGGTTAAATACTTTAACGGGTCGGAAAATTTTGGGGCCTTGTGTTTTGCGCTTTTGGTTTTATCTTTTTCCCACGAGCATGTCATGTATTCCTTTCAGATGGAAAGCTATGCCATTGGCGTATTTGGGTTACTTCTTTTGTTTCTTGGGTACTTGACATACATTGATAAAAAAATGCTGAATGAAAAATCATCATTTGTGAGTATTGGTTTTTTTTGTGCTTTATTAATGCTAATGCAGTATCAATTATTGTTTTTTTCATTTGCAGCAGTCTGTAGTATCGTATATTTCTCTTTTTTAGCTAAAGTTTCATTGCGCGTAATAGCAAAAAGAATGATTTTTTCTGGGGCGACTTTTTTATTATTTTTCTTTCCGATTTATTTCATGTTTTTAAGTAAGCATACGGAGCATGTTGCTAAAAATTTAATTGGTGGAAGTGATCATGTTGCTAAATATTGGTTTCCAGCGCATATTGCTACTGACTGGAAGGATGGCCTGATTTATTTTTTTAGTTTTTTTAGTTCTAATTTTTTGGATGTTTTCAGGTCTATGACATTTTTATTTACACCATTTTCGATTGCAGAGACTATTTTTTTTGGGGTTAATTTGACATTATTTATTGTAGGATTTATTTCCACCATGAAAAACAGCAATGATTCATTTTTGAAATGGATTAAAGTTTTTCTTTTTTTATCGTCATTGGTCTGGATGACATTGCTAATTTCTGGTAGAATTGCATTAACACCTGACCGGCATAGCCTTATTTTATTGCCAATTTTTGTTTTTTTTATATATTTCGGTTGTGTAAAAATTACTGGTTTTTTGTCAGCAAAAAAATTGTTGAGTAAGCAAATTGGAAAGGCAGTAATTGTTGTAGCCTTTTTGACTTTTCTTTACTCAACAAATAATTTTCTCAGTAAGAGAGTCGAGCCATTATATCTGGCAGAATTTAACGAAAAAAATGTACATAATAAGTCCCTTATAATAACCAATGACAGAATTCTATATTTATTTTCTAAACAACAAAATATCCCAATATTTTTGCAAACCGATGATAGATCACGGAGAGGCTGGTTGTCCTCACCTATTGATGATGAATATATTCCACAAAAAATTTATTTTGTTTTGCGGGATCAAGTAGACTGGATTGATAATCAGGGGGGCGCAGCTGACTTTTCAAAACTAATAAATCAATTGCCAGAGGAAATTGAATCTAAAAATACAACACTTAGTGGTCAGTTTATAGCAAATAATTATAAATTGTCAATGGATAAACATTATACCATTATGGATGATGAGGTCAACCCATATTTTTACAAGAAACGTGAGGAACGTATTGTCATTCTTGACAAAAAGTAAACATCAATCATACTTTTAATTAGATGGGCAATAAAAGCACGTATAAAAATAAAAATGTGTTCACGACATTAAAATATCACAGGAAGGCATTTTTGTATTTAAGAATTATTAAAAATGAATAGTCCTAACTTCTTTTTCTATCGGAACAGGTTTCTAATATTCTACATAATTATTGGCTTTATAAGCTTGTGTCTAGAGTGGTTAATGATTGTATTTCTTAAAAATTATCATGCATCTTCATGGGTTGCGAATTTTATTGGACTTACATCTGGACTTTTGCTAGCTTTTTTTCTAAACATTCGTTTTAATTTTCATATTTCTCCTGCAAAGCGAGCAAAAGCGGCTTTGTACTTTATTCTTATCTCCTCATTTTCGTTTTTAGTGCAGCTATACTTTCGACAACAATTGTTAGACTATGGTATCTCTTTTCAACGCTCGCGCTTTTTGATATCTGGATTTTTCTTTTTCTTCTCATATTTACTCCATCGACGTTTCAGTTTTCGTGACTATAAAAAAGTGGGAGTCGCTATCTATGCTGATGGAGTAGACGATATTCAGAATATTTATAATAAAATTTCACACGTTTGTGATTTCATTCATATAGATATAGTTGATACTAGTTTTAAATCTGATGCCCCTGACGTTAAAGCATATAAAGCAGAAGTAGTACGAGCATTTTGGCAAAAAAAGCCAATAGATGTTCATATTATGTCCAAATTCCCTAACCACTGGTTACCCGAATTAACTCCCTACGTCACAACAATTTTTATTCATTTGAATTCCAAGGATGACATCTTTAAGACACTATCATCTATTAAGGAATCGGGTTGTAATCCGGGAATTGTATGGACTGTAGGGGAGCCTTTTGACCTGATTGAGCCCTTCTTAGCAAGCGTAAGGCATATTTTAATCCTTGCAATCCCGAAGCCCGGATTTTCAGGACAGTCCTTTCAACTCGAGGCCCTACAAATGGTGGATAGAATCAATAATTTGCCTAATAGAAATGAGTATTTTCTGTGTGTTGATGGGGGCGTTAATAAATCAACTGTTTCATATATCAACTCAGATGCAGTTGTTTCAGGCAGCTATGTTTTAAATGCGACCGACCCTGTTAGAAATATTATGATACTCCAAACATCTGCTGAGTATGAAAGATATTGATCATTTTCGTCGGGAGCTGATAGGGCATATTAAAGACAGTCCGTTACTGAATCAGATTACTGAGTCAGTAACCATTGTGGGTTCTTTTCATACGAAAAATGATGTATCAGTATTTAGCGATATTGATACAATTATTATTGTTGATAAGCTGACAAAATCAAAGTTTGATCAAATTATCAATTATTTTTCATCTATTTCCCTGGAGCAATTTGGCTTATATGACTACCAGGTGATCGTGAATTCAACTTTTGGGCCCCTGAAATTCAATCAGGAAAATGTACTGGTTTTTCATGTGATGATTTATGACGTTAACGGCCATCGAAAACATGTAATTGATAGTCCATTTACTTGTTACGAATGGCAACAACACCAATCAATAATAGGAAAGGACCTGCAGCACATTTATCCTAGCAATGCACTTTCTCTGACTGATATTTCTGCCTCTCGACGGGGGTTTTTCAGCTATTTGGAGGACTTACAGAAACAGGTTATTACCTACCGGTCTTATGTTTTTATAAATGACGACGTGATAGAAGAGAAAAGGTCTTTTGAATTGGATAAAAAACATCAATTCGAATATGCCTATCATATTCTCAAATTTTTGATGAAAAATATACTTAGTATTAGTTATCAAAAATGTCATGATTTTGAGGACACTCAATTAGTGAATCAGTTTACTATATTCGATCCTTCATTTCAGAACCTCTCCGATTTATATTCCTCTTTATCCGAATTAAAGGGTAATTCAAAAGCACAAGTTCATATTTCTCTAGCTGCCATACATGATCAAGTAACTGTGATTAACAAGTGGTTTGAGCGATTTTTAAATGATTTACCAAGACTCTATTTTTATCGACATCTTTCCACCGATTTAAATGACGGACGATTTTTAGGTATTTTTTCTGATCCTGCAATAAATAATTCGAAAATTGATGTTGACTCATCCATTGAGATTTGCTACACCAGCCAACTTAAAAGAGCCATTCAAACTGCTGAATTACTAACTTCTTGTCCGAAAACTCAAACTCCTCTACTCAATGAAATTAATTATGGCAAGGCTGACGGAATGACTTATGATGAATTAAAGGATCGCTTTAGTGAAATTGTTGTTGCCTGGAATCAGCAGAAAGATATGTGTTTCCCTGATGGGGAGAATATGGCAGATGTAAAGGAGCGATTAGAGATGTTTATAATTGAAAATATTGCTCATTCGCAAAATAAGGTAATTGGAATAGTAACACATAATGTTTTTTTACGGGTACTTTTAGCCAAACTTTTTTCTGTTTCATTAATCGGCGCCTATAAATTTCAAGTTAATCACGGAGAAAAAATTGTATGTCGATATTGGAATGGAAATTTAATTCCCGAATTGACAAATGAACAAAGAATTCGTTTCCGAGAACAATACCTAGAATGGCCCAATCATTAAATACATATGGCGTATTCCTGATTCCACCTGAAAATATATGTCAGCGGATACAGGAAATTAAAAAGACAGTAGCATTCTTAGACAGCAATGCAACCTACCTTAATCACCCTGTCCATTCTACCATTTTCGTTTTTAATAGTAGTCTCAATGCTGAAACTATATCCGAATATTTTGGACAAGTTCTTGCTAACTTTAAAAAGATTGATGTACAAACTTCGGGATGGCAGATTTTTTACAACGATATTCTCACCCATAAACATACAATTACGATTGGGTTAGTTGGAAATGAAGCGTTAAGTAACCTTCAATGCTTTGTCGCAGATAGTCTATTTAGCTTGTCTACTGAGCCCATTAGCTATAAAGTTGACTGGGAAGGACAATATTTAACTTCCTATAAAAAATGGGGTTATCCATTTGTCGGAAATCACTGGATTCCCCATCTTACTATTGCTTCGGTTCAATCTGAGACATCTATACAGGATATCAAGAACGAACAAATCAACATTCCCGAAACGTTTGTTTTCTCCTCAATAGCCTTATTTTTAATTGATGGTGATCAACACACTATTTTACACTCTATAGATTTGTAATATGATTGTCAACTTGATTCCAATGGCTGGTGAAGGGCAGCGGTTTAAAAATGAGGGATATACTACCCCTAAACCACTTTTGGATACGGATGGAGTGCCTATGTTTGTTCGGGCAGCCAAGAGCCTTCCCCAAGCAGATCTCTATATTTTCGTTTGTAGGAGAGGTCAAGTAATCGAAGAGAATATTGAAAAACTAATTCATTTTCATTTTTCCTCCGCTTTAGTTATTTATATAGACGAGCTAACTCAAGGTCAGGCCATTACATGTTCAATGGTGCAATCACATATACCACCGGATGCCATTTTGAATATCGGACCATCAGATAGTGAAATGATTTATGATCATCGAGCATACAATGAGTTTCTTCATAACCCCGATAAAGACGCTTTAATCTGGACAACAACGGGCGATCTTTCGGTTTTAAGAAATGTGAATATGTACGGATGGGTTTTATGCAACCAAACAACTCAACTTGTTCAAAAAGTTTCATGTAAAACCCCAGTTACACAAAGCCCAAAAAATGATCCTGCGATCATTGGTTGTTTTAGTTTTAAAAGGGCTGAGTTATTCTTTCAAGCCGTGGAAAGAATGATCATAAATAAAGACACCATTAACAATGAATATTATGTTGATGTTTCGATGAATCATTTAATTGATTTAGGTTCGAAAGTCTATCAGCTAGATGTTTTACAATACATTTGTTGGGGAACACCTGCAGATTATGAAACATATTTGTTTTGGTTAAAGTATTTTAAATATGCGAAATAAAACTGTAAAAAAAATTCTTGCTTATACTTGGTTCAGATATTTATTAGTTGGGCTTGGTGCAGTTTTAATTGATATTGCTTTATATTTTCTTTTTATAAGACTTTCATTATTTGACCCTTCTGCTGCCAAACGAATTAGTTTTAGTGCTGGTGCTTTTTGGAGTTACCTAAATAATAAAAATTTTACTTTTAGAGTAAAAGACGTTGATTGGTATGCACCCTTGTCATTTACACTAGTGTATATTACTGGGTTTATATTAAATAGTTATTTTCATGATCTTATCCTCCATCAATTGCACAACAATGTTTTCTCGGTTTTGACAGCTACTGTTGTATCGGTAATTTGGAATTATTTTGGACAAAAATTTGTTGTATTTAGAAAGCCACCCTCCCAGTTATGATTGAACTTTCGATAGTCATACCCTGCTATAATGAATCTACAGCTATACCAATTTTGCTGGAGCAATGCAGGGTTGCCTCTCTCAATAGAATTGATATTGAGTTTATTATTGTTGATAATGGCTCGACAGACGAAACCAACAAGATTTTATTAAGAACATTGTCGGACATTGATTTCAAAGGCTTTAAATCTCTTAGGATTGAAAAAAATATAGGATATGGGAATGGAATTGTTCAGGGACTATTGGCCGCATCAGGTAACATTCTTTCTTATACCCACGCTGACTTGCAGTGCAATCCTTCTGATGTGATTACTGCTTTCGATCAATATAAAAATCAACTGCGTGATAATCAGTGCTTAATTAAAGGGCGAAGAGTTAATAGAGGAATAGTTGACTCTTTTTTTACCTGGGGTATGTCTGTTTTTTCATCTTGGATATTGGGAGTACATTTATCAGACGTCAATGCTCAGCCGAAAATATTTCACCGACTCTTTTTTCAGCAACTCATTAATCCCCCAAGTGATTTTTCTCTTGATCTGTTCATACTCTATTCTGCCAGGAAAAAAAATATTCCAATCATTTCGTTTCCTGTAATTTTTTCTAAACGACATTCCGGGCAAGCAAAAGGAGGGGGAACCTGGAAAGGAAAATATAAACTGATTAAACGGACCCTTGCATACATCCTGAATCTTAGAAGGGAGGTAAAAAAATAAATACATGGAACTGATAATACATCGAGTAAATACCTTGACTAAACTTGCCACTATATCTACTGAGTTTGGCTGTGAGATAGATTTAAGATCGAATAAAGGCCAGTTAATTTTACATCATGAACCATATGAAACGGGGATACATTTTGTCGATTTTTTGGAAAAGTATCACCATGGTTTATTGGTTTTGAATGTAAAGGAAGCAGGTATAGAGCAGGATATTTTGAAAGCAGTGAATGATGCGGGGGTAGCAAGATATTTTTTGCTGGATGTTGAGTTTCCCTATCTGTATAGGGCTTCTAAGGAGGGCATTCGGGCTATTGCAGTAAGATTTTCAGAGGAGGAGCCCATACAGCTATTGCAAAATTTTCAAAATCGTGTTGATTGGGCATGGATTGATACGCTGACTAAATTCCCTGTTACTAAAACTGATATTCCTATACTTCAATCTTTTGAATCATGTTTGGTCTGTCCAGAAAGGTGGGGTCGGCCACATGAAATTCCATTGGTTCGTAAGCAAATACTTGATGTAGGATTCAAACCCGCTGCCGTTATGACTTCGCAGGAGCATGTAAAAGATTGGCTCAGAAGCCTGTAGAAAATAGATGTACTTGTTAGATTAGTGCATTCAAATTCTGGATTTGATTAAATCCCTGAAGACGAGTACCAGAAAAACAAGTATTCCAACAATAATTTCTCTTCTGTATTTGATAAAAAATGCTTTCATGCTTCGTTGGATTATACCCCTAAGCTCCAGCCCTCGCGGTAGGTACGTTTTACAAATTGATTGGCTTCATCGAAATTGGTGATACGCATGTTCGGGCCATCCCACATCAATTTGATGTTTCTGCCGGGATAGGTGTCACGACCATTTTTGCCTTTTCTGCTGACATAATAGCTGCGAATAGCAAGATTGCCCATCAAAACACTTTCTGTAAGAGGTCCGGCAATATCAAAGTGTGAACTCAGGTTTTTGGCTTTTTCACTGCCATAGCCTTCGAGTGCGGCTTCTACCCAGGCGGCATAGTGGCCATTGTCGCCTTTCGGAACGCGTGCCACTGTTTGTGGTACTTTTGTTTCAGCCGTCCGAGAGGTAGGTAATAATTTCGGCACCATTCCATAGGTTCCACACATCATGTTGCTTTTTGTGCCTAGGAATATTGCGCCGTTTCCACCATCACCCATTATTTCGTTCGGGCCCAACTCTTCCGGCCGTACCGGTTGAAGGCCACCATCCATCCAATGCAGTTTCACATCGGGCTTACCATTTTCACCTTTAAAAGTTAGTGTGATGTAGGAGGAAACCGGACCTGAATCGGGATAAAATCCGCGGGTCCAGTTTTCAATGTAGGGAGTAGCCACACTGCATTCAGCAGAGACAGGATAACCCAATCCCAGAACCGCGAAAGCAGGTGCCATGATGTGGCAGGCCATATCGCCGAGAGCGCCGGTACCATAATCCCACCAGCCTCTCCAGTTAAAGGGAATCAGCTTATCAACATAATCGCGGTAGGGAGCCGTTCCCAGCCACAGGTTCCAGTCCAGCTCTGCCGGAACGGGAGGTTTTTCTTTTGACCAGGCGATGCCTTGGGGCCAAACGGGGCGATCGGTATAGCAATAGATGGTGTGTACATCACCAATGATGCCAGCATTGTACCAATCCTGTAATTGCCGCACGCCATCTCCTGAGGCGCCCTGGTTACCCATTTGGGTAACTACTTTGTAGTCATGGGCAGCTTTGGTTAATACGCGTGCTTCGTAGATATCGTGGGTAAGTGGTTTTTGAACATACACGTGTTTATTCAGTTGCATGGCACCCATGGCGATGACGGCGTGCATGTGATCGGGTGTGGATACAGATACGGCATCGAAAGACTTATTTTCTTTGTCCAGCATTTCACGGTAGTCGGTATAGACTTTTGCTTTTGGGTACCTTTTCCGGCTGAGGGCTGTTTGTCTGCTATCGACATCACAGAGGAAGCCGATTTCTGCTTTCCCACTCTGATAAAAATTCCAGAGATCACTTTCGCCTTTTCCTCCGGCGCCTACACCTGCCACGATGAGTTTATCACTGGGGGCGGTAAATCCTCTACCCAGTACATGGCGGGGAATGATATAAAATCCGGCGGCAGCAAGTGCAGCATTCCGAATAAAACCTCTGCGGGATTGATTGGACTGGGATGGCAAGTCTTTCTTTTTCATAAAGCGAAATAGTTGGCGTGTATTTTGGGATATGAATGTAACAATTTTACCAATATTTCCACCGCTTTATGGACTGATTTCGGTGAATCTAGGTAGGTCTTTCTGTCAACCTTTCACTAAAACCCGTTGTTATTGATTATCTTGTAGTTTAAATTTTTACATTATGGAGTCTGCTTCCTTGCAAAATATGCGCCGCTATTTTGAGAGTGGCATTACGCTTCCTTATGCTTTTCGGCGAGAGCAGTTATTGGCACTTAAGCGTGCTATTGAAGCGCATGAGGAAGAGATTTATGCAGCACTTCGATCAGACCTCCGAAAAAGTAAGGAGGAAGCATTTGCCAGCGAGAACGGGTTAACCCTGACTGATTTAAATGAATCTCTTCGTCATCTAAAAGATTGGATGACACCGGAGCTCGTCTCTACCGCTTTGTTCAATATGCCTTCCCGCAGTTATATCCGTCGTGAGCCGTTGGGAGTGGTATTGATAGTGGCACCCTGGAACTACCCCTTCCAGCTGTGCCTCCATCCCCTGGTGAGCGCCCTGGCAGCCGGCAACACGGCTGTGCTCAAGCCCTCCGAGCACGCCCCGCGCACCGCCGAGCTGATCGCCCGCCTGATTCCCCGCCATTTCGCCCCGGAAACGGTGCAGGTGGTGCTCGGCGATGGCCAGGTAGCGGCCGCGCTGCTGGAGGAACGCTTCGACCACATCTTCTTCACCGGCGGAGAACGGGTGGGATCCCTGGTGATGGCCGCCGCTGCCCGGCAGCTCACGCCGGTGACCCTGGAACTGGGCGGCAAGAGCCCCGCCATCGTGCTGGCCGACGCCGACCTCAATGTCACGGCGCGGCGGCTGGCCTGGGGCAAGGGCCTCAATGCCGGTCAGACCTGCGTGGCCCCCGACCATCTCCTGGTGGTGCCCGAGATCCGCGAGCCCCTGGTGGCCGCGATCAAGCGGGAGTTTGAGCGTCTTTATGGCAGCGATCCCATCGCCAGCCCCGAC
>Ga0208361_1000185_pt1 | contig 21580 bp, 8 predicted proteins | sample LakMenEpi05Aug10_FD_150670 | JGI IMG/M metagenome (GOLD analysis project Ga0208361, IMG submission 150670) | Freshwater microbial communities from Lake Mendota, WI - 05AUG2010 deep hole epilimnion (SPAdes) | ecosystem: Environmental > Aquatic > Freshwater > Lake > Epilimnion/Euphotic zone ... | reverse complement strand
CCCCGTTGATAGATTCCAATGCATCAACCTCGTTGTCAAATCTGCAATTTGTGATAACGACGTTAGTCCCGTTTCTTATGTGATTCTTGATCGTAGGCATTGCAGCGTCCACCCAGACATCATCACCAATGATAGCGCGCATGACATCTGTTCCTAGCCATTGCAGATACTTCCTGACGCTTGGTATCCTCTTAGCTTCGATCCATCCTCTTTGCCTTACTACAGACCGGAGTCTCCTCGGTATCCATCCGACCCAGACGATTGGATCGATTTCTAGGGCGATGTCGCAAAGCTTGTCACTCCAGCCGACCTTCACGTACCCAAATTTCTCGACGAGAATATCAGCGACAGCATCTTTGCCTGCGGTCGCGTACCCAGTAAGCCCAATGACCTTACCTTTAACCTTGTTCGCTTCAACTTGCATCCGAAACTCTTCCATGGATAGGGGCAGCTCCTTTCTCGATTTCACTTGTCGGCACTCCGATAAACCTATTCCAGCATGCAGCCAGTCTCCTGGCTTCCTCTCGACGAAAGATCGTGCCGCTACATTCTTCACGACTATCCGACAGGCATTCGCCATTAAATCCGCAGGCATGTTCATGGTCGCGGTGGCATGAAAAAGGAACCAACGCAGTAACATCTCCAGATGCTATTCTTCGATTTGAAATCACCGCATATCGATCACATAAACAAACCCCAACCAAATCGACTGACTCTCGAATAACGCAGAACTCAATCCTAGGCTGACCAGCTTTCATTGCGTCATAAACTACACTTGAATCCACTGGCACATCGCCTGCATGCCATTTGGATCTTTTAATCATCCCAATAGATTGAGCCCCGCGAGTCCAGCGCTTATTAGACTTAACAGTAACCCCAGATACCATGAGTTCTATAAGCATCTCACAATCGACGATGCGGCTGTTGTTGTTAGTCGCATCAACTTGCATCCGAAGCTCTTCCATGGCAGTTCTCAACCTCCTCCAGTCTCCTCACCGATAGATCAATCTGACTTTCGCGAATATCCACCCCAATCGACTGCCGACCATGATTCTCAGCGACAGCCATTGTCGTTCCACTGCCACAGAAGCAATCTAAGACAATGCCTCCAGGCTTGCAGAACGAAAGAATAAATGCCGCAGCTAGAGCCTCGGGAAATGGGGCTTCGTTTTCATGCGAAAGCATGCTGCCCATACGACCTCCACCGACCTTGCACTTAATCACATTCCCTGGATTGGCAATTTTAGGTGGGTTATATCCTTGCTGCCGCTTACCATCGGCATCTGCTTTCGTGTGTAACTTATGTACTCGACGACCATTAGCCATGCGATGCGAAGGCTCTCCACCAGGAGCCCATTTAGGAGGCTTCCCAGTGGCTGTATTGTCACTCCAAGGCAACTTCCCTTTACTGGAGCACACAACAAACTCGTAGTCATTTCGCCACCAATCAGGACCACCACTTCCTGGGATGCCGATACGATTAAATACTGGCGGCTTGCGAAGTCGGACACCAGCGCGATGCAGATCCGCCATGAGCAGTGCCGGTGTTGCAGACCACCGAAACTTCCTGGTCTGACCCTCAACGACCCACGCGACCAAGCCCTTGCATATTCTGTCGCACTCCATGTATCTTTCCACAGCCCAATCAACCCAATCCTGCCCGCGCAAGTTAAACCCAACGCCATAGGTTCGCGCTGCCTCATACGGAGGCGAGCACAAGACTAGGTCCACTGAATTGTCTGGCATGCTACGCATGAAATCCAGGCAATCTGCACGCACAAGCAGTGTCTTAGTTTCAGATGCTTCAATAGCCACCATCGCATCTCACTTACTTGGAGTGGGCCTGTAGACGCATCTTGCAATCTCCAGGTCCTCTACGTGATACACGATGGCCTGCATCCCACGACGCGATAGCCACCCACCATGCGCAGAGTAGCTATCCCTGGCAGCAAGAGTCGGATGACACTCAATCGTGGCTGTAGGCGTCTCTATGATGGATTGTGTATGCAGGTGCCCCGTATGAATCGATGTGTGCGTCGTCCCGGCCATGAGGTGCCTGAACTGCCCGCAAACCAAGTCAGCCAGTTCCTTGCCACGCTTCTTGTGTCCGTGCGTAAATGTCAAAAGATTCTTCCCATGCACGTTTGCATAGTAAGGAAGTGGACTCTGCACCACCTCAGCGCGAGGCTCGTTCTCATACAAAACGCCAAAAGCCGATTGCATCCACAGCGCAGAGACCATGTCGTGATTACCCTGAGCATTAACTAGGACCACCCTGTCGTGATAACTAAGGAGAGACTGCATGGTCCTCCGAATGACCCTAATCGCCGTTCGAATCACTCGGTGCTGTCGACTGTCTTGGTCTAGCACATGATGATTCGTTGGCGTAACGGGCCAGATCGAGTCAGAGTGCAGGAGGTCTCCGAGGTTCAGCAAGATCGCAGTACTGGCCTCAGGAGTGTTAGTCACGAGATAATCGAAGGCACTGTCAATCGTCGCTTCAGCGATCTTCAGATCCCAATTGTTTCCACCCTCTTCGTGGTGGGCGTACATGCCCAGGTGGGCGTCAGTGAGGACATAGAGATTCAATAGATCCTTGTCGCATCGCACCTGAAGCTCCCTATTAGGCTCCTCTGGCGTCACAAGCTGCGACATCTCCTCGACCATCGCTCTTGCTGCTTCAAGCGTCTGTTGCTGATCTTGACGTGTCTTGACCCATCTTGCCTTAACGGCCCCAGCGTCGTCATACAGCGTAGAGACGCCGTGCAGCAACTGATTCGGAGCCTGGAGGTCGTGAAGTCCAGTGTCCGGAGAGTAGCCCCTCGTTGCTGCGTAAGACTTGAGCCGAGACAGTCGCTCATTGAGGTATGATTGACTGATTCCTACAGCCTTAGCTGCCTTGCGCTGCGATCCCTCCGAGGACATTGCGCGGCACACTTTTTCATCGAGCGCACAAGAAGCGAAAGTACCAAGCTTGTCGTAATCCATGACATGAGGCTCCTATTAACGTAAACCAACAGACTCCATAAAAGCTTCTATGAACGTCGCGGCAACTTGCGGGACGATAGCATTTCCCAGTCCACGCAACTGAGCCACTCGTCCGGGTATCCCATGAGCCAACGGGTGAAGTCCGGGTTTAGTTGGCCTACATTTCTCGTCTCGGCAGTAGAGGTACTCGACATCATTCCAGTAGCCATCTCCGCTGCCTTCGCCAGTGTCGGGTTGCCACCCTGGTAAGTCGTGCTCTGATCTGGCCGTTGTGATTTCGGAGTCGGCCAACCGGCTATCTTTGCAGCATCCACCAACGTCGTTCCTGCATGGTGCCTGCTCTCTGGATTGGACCGACTTGCTGTTGCGTTGCAAGCGCCTTTCGCATCCCCCACCGTCGCTGTAGGCCACCCAGAAAAGCCTTTGACGGATGTGCGGCGAGCCGACGCCCGCAGCGCACAAATCGGCGGCCCCGACTGCATACCCCAATGCTTCCAAGTCAGCACGTACAGCGGTGAATGATGTTCGGAGGTCAAACGCTCTTTCAATCTGGCCTCCAAAGCCGCTTGCAGAGATGCCGACCGCGAACTTCTCTCCGCACGAATCGCAGCGGCAATCTCCAATATCTTTGACGGCCCCCAGACGTTCGCCATCACGTTTACGCAATACAGGGTCACTCTGACATTTCCAGAATCGTAACCTTTGCTGTTGTCGACCCTGTCCAACGAAGGACTGTCCCAAGTCTTGCCACCATCCAGATTGAAAGGGATACCCGTTAGTTCGCAGTGCCCACGGGAGAGCATTAACTGAACTTCTTCCACGGAGATGTTCGATGATAAACCTTTCTTCTTCGCTCTGTACTTCGCCACGTTCAGCAAGACTTTCGCCCGCTCTGTTTTGCGGTAGTTCCTGAACTTCTCCGACTTTACCGCAGCAGGGACAGCATCCTTCCGCTTCTTCTCTTCCAATCGACAGCAGGGCTTGCATTTTGCCCTGTAGCCCTGGCGAGATGACTTGGCCTTGTAAAATTCGCTCAATGGTTTGTCGATCCCGCATTCGCTGCACTTGCGCATCACCAGTGAGCCATTTTCTTCCCTCTGCACTGGCGACTTGCTCGCCAAAGATCGCTGGAGGTCGACACTCGTCAATGAGTCGCAAGAATTCTGGCCACAGGTGCCGTTCGTCTTTAACCCCCTTTCGCTTTCCTGCTGAGCTAAATGGCTGGCAAGGGCATGACCCTGTCCACACGGGGATATCTTTTGACCATCCGGCCATTTCGAGCGCGAGTGGCCAACCGCCAATTCCAGCGAAGAAGTGGCATTGGTCGAATCCTTTAATGTCATCGCCTTTAACATCCTTGATAGAGCGAGTGTCAATTGAGTCGAACCGCATCGGAAGGCATCCCAGCCAGTGCGCCGCCTTCTTGTCGATTTCGTTGGCGTATACCGTGAATTTACTCATTGCAGAATAAGTGATGGGGTTATCGAAGTTGCCATGTATGGCAAGTCGTGTATCCTGATAATAAGAAGTTTGACACTGTCGTCAAACGAGAGTGACCACGTTTTTAGCGAAGGATTGAAAATGCCAAACAGCAACCCGAGAAAGGGCAAGGAGAAGGTCAAGATCACCTCGACCGGCAAGAAAGTCTCTTACGGCGAGAAAGGCGCTGATGTTCGACCAGGAACAGCCAAAGGTGATTCTTACTGCGCCAGAAGCGCCGGAATCAAGAAAGAGATGCTCGCCAAGGGCGGTAAGTCGGCAGAGAAAGCCAAGGACCCGAACTCGCCAAATAATCTCAGCCGTAAACGCTGGCGATGCAAAGGAGACAAGAGCGTCTAATTAGACCGCACTGCAAATCTCGTGCCAAGTACGTCTCTGTCAGAAATTTTGACACGATGTCAAAATGAAGCCCGAAATACTATTTGGCACGGGAGTTGCTAGAGCCGCCGCAACATCCTGCTCCACCGCTGCAATTGCACCAGTTGCAACACTTGGCAAGCTCATTGCAGTTGCAGTCGGTGCATTGGCAGTTTGGGGAGCAATGGCACTTCTCGTCCCTGGCTGACTGAGTGTTGTACGAGACGACCGCTAGCGTGACTGACAGTGCTAGCAGGAACAATGTGGTTGTTATCTTCTTCTGGTCCATGGCACATCCTTGTGGGTGGTTGTTTTGAGAGGGTCCCGCGCTATTGATTCTTACTGTTTCTTTATGTTTCTTGTTGATTCTTAGCTAAGTCTGCGCGGACCGGCAGCTTTACATCCCTAAGTGAGATAAGGGTATTCCGATTCTTGGATCGTATTGAATCAGTGATCAGCCTTGTGATACTTCTGAGCTGAGAATCAAATCTCACTTGAGGTCGAGGGTCGCTGCTAAGCGTTGCCCTCACATTATTGTGCTCATTAGTATCTTTGCATCATTGCGCCGGGGACAATGACTCATCCAAGGTTCATGCGCTAGTCTGATTCGATCCAGGAGCTCAACCCCGAAAACCGTAATTCCCAACACGGTAGGATCATTTGAATCAGGCACGTCACATTAACTGACACTGGCCGGTGCTCCTCATGGGCCGCCAATTTAACGAGCTTGAAACAAGGAGGTTTCCTTGAATCACCCTTATTTGTGTCAGAGACTCAACTTTCAACTATTAGTCCAGCTAGACTTCGCTGGTTTCTGGGTGCAACCAGTCCATTAAGAACCAATCACAACACACCACGCAACCGCTTATCGGGTTGCCATATATGGCATGCATCTCGTCATATAGCACATTCCGAAAGACTCTGCAACTAAAAGTTCCAAAAATCTGAAATTTTGACATCGTGTCAAAAAACCACCTAACCGGAGGGTAGCATTCACTCAGATGGAGTAGATGCGGCAGCCTTAAGGTTCTCTAGTTGCGCTTTCTTTTTATTCTCTCGAGACTCTTTTTTTATCTCGTTGACCATTTGCTGCAAAAGCTCCATTCTGCGCCTTTCAGCTTCACTCATGCGTTGCTTTTGCCACTCTGGTACGTAAGTGATACCCATCTCTCGGGCCCCGAGGTCTTTCATTTCCTCGTTGACTCGATTCATGATGATTCGATTCTTGGCTTCTTCGTTGACGGTGTTGACCTTGAAGCCTGTGGCGAGATTTAGGAGCTTATCCACAGCGGATTTCCGGTCATCGAATGCCTGATTGACCGAGGAGACCAGTCGAGACGTCGGTAGCTTTCCAGCCAGGACTTCGAGGCTCTGAGACCCCGCAATAGGCTCTGAGAGTCCCTTTCCGGATTGTCCTGTCAGGTTGTCGCGCAGGCGGCCTAACTGCGGGTCCATGTCCCTGAAGTCTCGACCAAAGAAGGCCGAGCGCCCGAAGGCTAGTTCAGCGAATCCTTGGGCTTCTGGTCTGAGTTTCGAGAACAGCGAGGATACTGTTCCTTGTACGTCCCCGTGCATGAAGCTCATTAGCTCAATTGGATCCTCCCACGCGAGGCCGAAACCACTGAGATAACGATCTTCACCACCGTGTCCTTGAGGCAAGGGGATGGCTACGCCTTTTCGGATATGTTCTGGGATGGCGGCTTCTCGGTCTTGGAGTCTATTGGTTCCTCGGATCACCCAAGCCTGCTTCCCGGCAGGATTTGTGATCAGGTCTCCTAAGGTGAGTTTAAGTGCCTTAGAGGTGAACGTATAGAACGGGATGAGTTGCTTCATATAACGGCGTTCAAAGTCACTTAAATTCGAGTAGTCAAACTGAATCATATTGACTCTTTTTGCCGCTTCTTCAGGCGTAACGCCTTGCTTGAGGAAGGCGATGTACGGCATGATACGGTTGGCGTTTTCGACGAACAGGCTCATCTCTTCACCGATCCGGCCAGCGACGAACGTGGTATCCTCTGTTCTTTGTAGGCCCAACTTGCGACGGCCTTCGCCAGGGGCCTTTTGGAACGAAGGGGTCAATGAGCCTTGTATACCAATGGGGTTTGCTTTGCCCTTAGCTGAGGTTGTCTTGTCGAATATGGCGGGTTTTAGGCCGTACCAGTTTTCTGCGTTACGTTTGATTGCTCCAGGGTTCTGGCTGACTAGGCTCGAGACGGTGTCGCCGATTTTCTCAGCGGCCTGCCCTTGCTTGTCGCCGGTTAGGCCGAACCGGAAGACTCCCTGTCGAACCCAGTCAGTGACCAGTTCATCCCCCTCCGGGGTGCCAATCATTTCGTCTGGAATGTTTAGGTCGTCATCCCATAGGAATCTAGGAATCTCCTTTGAAATCCCCTTAGCGACATTTCCATTGCTGATGGAGACGGCCTGCCTTAATGGCTTGATATGACCCAATACGGGACTGTAGATCCCTCCGATTGTTGCTGTTGGGTCATAAGCGCCGTAGAACACGTTCTGCATCATGCCAGAGATGAAGTTCCTACTATGGAAGGATGGGAATGGCAGCGTAACTAAGGATTTGAATGTGTTCAGTGCAGCGCCAGAGATCTGTACTAAGGTGCTGATCTGAGGTGGCGTGGTCCATGTTCTCAGGAAGTGCGTAGCTGACTCGTGGATTTCCTTGGGAACGGAGAGCTTGATCTTGTCAGCGTAAATTTTGGATAGGTGCTTGGCTTCGATGAATTCATCGAGAGTCTTAAAGTCCTGTGGCTTCTTCGTGTGTTTGTAAGTGTAGCCAGTGATTTTTCCGTTTGCGTCTCGGTTGACTGACAGCTTTTTGTCTTTGATTAGCTTCTTGATCTTTTCATCGACGAACTGCTTGTATCCAGGGAAGTTATCTGTGCCGCGCAGGACGTTTAGATAGGCGTTGTGGTTGTCTAGGGCTGTCGCCTGGAATAGGCTTGAGACTAGGTATTTTTGTTCGCCCTTGTAGGTAGCTGAGCGAGTGACTAGGTCTTGGACCGTAAGTCCGACGGCATTCTTGGTGTGGTGAGATTCAGCGTAGGCCGCGAAGTCTCGCAAGAAGTTGTGACCAAACATCGGGACGCCCTCGGTGATATGATCCTCGGGGAGCTTGGCTATCGATGTTATGAGGCGATTGACATTGGCTTTGCCTTTTTTAGTTAGCTTCCCGTCTTTGTAGAATCCGTGAATAGGGTCTGAAGACAGGATGTTGTGCAGTCCGTATTTTGCGATGGCGTGCTTGCGGGCTGCAGTGAGGGTTTCTTTGCTCAGCTTGTTCTTGAGAATTTCCTCCTTATGCGCGATGCCGCTCAGCTTTGGATCCAATGACATCTCGTTAATCAGCGCGCGCCCTCCTGGTATATGCCGGTACGCCTCGTCTCGCTGCCTTTGAGAGTCCATCTTGGTGCTCATTAGAGCCTCACCATCAGTTCTAGACCTAAGATGCTTTCCAGGTTCTGTGTAGTTTCTGGGGTAGTATGGCACTTCAGTATCGAATAGTGCGGATCCGCTTAAGCCGTTCTTGCGCTGTTCATCCAGCATTCTCGGAAAGGCGTCTTTGAGGCTTTGCAGCATTGTCTCTAGTTTATCTAGATCAATATCTGTGTCTTTGAATACCTCTGGCGATAGGTGATATAGCTTCTCTGGTTTTGCTTCAAAGAATCTAATGATCTCGTTGTTCCGCGCGTTGATGATTGCCTTAGCTTTAGTGAGTGCTTCCTCGCGCGGGAGCTTGGCGTTGTCAATCAGGTTCGTGGCGATGGCCTTCAGGTCGAACAGTTGAGTCTCCCCGATGTACCGGCTGATTGGGTACAGCATTTCTCGGAACTGGTAGACCGATTGCTCGAATGCTTGGAATCGCAGTCTAGCTAGTTCCTGCGTGTCGTGATCGTAAGCGCCCATGACTGAGCGGTCGAATAACTGCAGGAACATCTTTGCTCCAGGTGTGGCGTAGAATAGATTCTCACCTGCGTCGAGAGCCTGCAGGACAGTCGTGATGATGCTGTCACCCTTAACGTGCTCGTAGATTTCATTCCAAATGGGTCGCGCCAGCTTGTGTGATATTTTGGCGGCTTGAGTTTCAGCAGCGGATCGAGTCTGATTGACAATGAACATCTTTCCGTTAGCGCCGAGAGTAGCTCTTTCGATGAGTTTATTCCATATCGCATTAAACTGCTCGAGGCCGATTCTGTTTTTATCGAAGAGTTTGGAGGCAAGATGTGCCGACGCGAGTGCCATTTCATAATCTTGGCTGTTGCTTCTGTTTAGAAGGGCACTGTTTGGGTCGTCGAGCATCTTCTTATTAAGAAGTGTATCCAGGACCAATTTCTCGTTGGTGGATAATGATCCTTGGAATTCATCGCCCAGCATGTATTCAGCTAGATTGCGTGCGCTGATTGAGTGCTCAAGTGTCTCATCTACTGCGCTCACAGATATCATGTCAACGCCTGGGGTCTCTATTCCCTTGGCAAAATCCTTACGCGCTGCGTCTCGGATTATTTGCATGATGGTCTCTATCTGTCGGTTACCTCTATCTGTGGCAAATTTATTTACCGTGTAGCCTGGATCTTTCTCAATCTTGTTCAGCAATTCTTGATACTCATCCCTGTGGGCTTTTTGGCTGAGGTATTTGAGGTTGTCTTGTGTATGCAGTATCTTGACATTGACCATCGGCCCTTTATTGTTTTTTAAGAATCGATTCTTGATTAGCGTGTGGCCGATGTCGCGAAACTGCCCGTTCTTGTCGATGAACTCGTGGTTCTCGATCATTTTAATAACTTCAGGTTGGTCAATAAAATCACTTGCGCGACTAGCGTCATTGAATGCTGCGGATGTGGCAGCTTTTCTGACAGAGATCTGCATTCTTTTAAGTATCTCGTTCCTTGCTTGCTGGGCGAGCGACTCTAGGCTGTCCTTTGTGGCTTGGTCTATATTTTCTTCGGCAATAACCTGCCGGAACTTATTCATGCTAAGGAACAGTTCCTCTAAGGTTTTCTTATTGTCTTTTTGAGGTTCTGGGCCTATGGCTTTTTTGATCAGCTTGTTGTATTCGTTTAAGCCATTGCTCCTGGAGTCCAGCTCTTCCTTTTGTGCGGAAGTTGGGTTCTTTCCAGTCTTCTTTTTTCTCAGTGAGATCTTTCTTTGCAAGCTAGACAATTCTGATTCTGCTTGCGACTTTTGACTAATAAGATCTTGGGCTTGCGTGATCCTTTCGTTTAGCTCTGCGATCTCTCGCGTGTTGTCTTCTGCAGCATCACCCTTAAGCGACTTGCCTTTATCGCGCAATTGCTGCACTTGCTGCTTAAGCGCCTCAAGTCCGCGTTGCTCAGGAGTGGCATCTAGAGCCTCAAGGACCGCCTTGGCGTCTTGCAGCGACATGTCTCTGACGGCCTGTCCACCTTGATATTTGACTTCTTTTGCGGCTTCTTTTACTGTCTCTACAGGCGCTGCGGCTTTTGATATTTTAGCCTTGGCTTTTTTGCTTGTTTCTGTAGGTGACTTTAGATATCGTTTGATGATGTCGATATCAGTGTCGGTGATTGAGGCGTCTGCTTTTTTGAGTGCATCAATCGCTTCGTCGCTAAGCTCCGTCACGTCCTCAAGTTTTTGTGCTCCACGGATCGTGTCTAGGTTATTCAGGATGATGCTGGACACCTTGTCTGCAGCGTGTTTCTTTGCCAACTTGTCAGGTCGCTTGGTTTTCATTGTTACCTGAAGCGCTTCATTGACTGCGCCAGCCAGTGACCCTAAGAAGTCCTTGTCACCTGTGATGCCAAGCTTGTTGCTTAATGTTTCAGTGATTCCGTGTACTTTGATGTACTTGTTGATGAATTGCTGGTCGAGATCCTGCAGTAGCTTGATAGCTTCTGGAATGTCTGCATCTGGAATGGATTCATTGATATTCTTGACTAAGTTAGTCATGAATTCTTGGTATTGTTCCGGAGTGCTTACGTTTGCCAGGTCAAAGCGCACCTGCTCCATATTGTCTCTTAGGTATGGCAGCTGATCTGCTTCGAATATCTCGATGCCTTCAGCTTCATCTGGGTCAAGAATCTGCTTGAGTCTCTTGGTTCTCTTGGCTGGATCTGCTGCTTGCTCTGCGACTTGTTCTGCAGTAGCCTTCTCTGCGGCAGTTTTCCTTTTGCGAAGTTCCACTGGACCGACTGGCATTTGCTTGGGGATGGCGGTAGTCGGTTCTTGGGTCTTCTTGGGTTTTCTGGTGTCTACGGATTTTGTGCCAGGTGTCTCTGTGATAACTCGCTTGCTGCTTTGGCTCCTTTGGGCCATACGGGACAGGATATTGTCTGCTGGCCTGTCGTCTATTGGAGTTAGCGGCAGTTCCAACTGTCCTGGACTGGGCTTCAGCGCGGGAGGTTCTACGGGAGCGGCTGCTTCTTCGAGTGCATTGCGAGAGGTACTACTTCCGCTCCCAGTGGTTTGCTTCTTTGCTTTGGCGACAATACGAAATAGATCTGGTGTTGACGTTGGCTCTATATTGAATTCTAGGGTGTCAGATGCATTGTTTAGTCGCGCTGCGACTCGCTCCACGAAGCTATACTCGTCGAGCATGATTTTCTTGCCTGGGGTTGCTTGGTTTGCTATGTCTTTGTAAATTCGATTCCCAACTTCCAGCATTTGCGATACTGCCTCTTTGTTGGGTTGGATTAAGCCGGAAGGCTTAATTTCGAATCTACTGTCGTTTTCCAGTGAGTCGAGAAGTGTTTTTCTGTCTTGTTTGTTTATGCCTAGGTGTTCGGATATCTCATTTATAGATGGCGGATTTCTCCATCGTATCGCTATTTGAAGCTTTGCTCTTTCGATACCTTCGCTGTCCATCTTCCCTGTGTACGCCAAGGAGTCTTTGATTCTTTGGGTGATGTCGTGGCGACTAATGAGGTTTCTATTTGCAGTTCGCTGATTTGCTGCGTCAAGGATGACGTTTCCATCCACGGATTTTTTAGGTGCTTCTGTAGAAGCGGCTGCTTCTTCGAGTGCATTGCGAGGCTTGCTGCTTGTCGCGTAATCTTCGCCATCGAACAGTCCAGGCTGTCCTCTTCTCGGGGTGCCTTGAGCTGTATCTAGCAGTGGATTGCCAGTTGTTGCTTCTGGCTTCTTTGTGAACATGCCATCGAACAGCTTTTGCTTCTCTTCGCTCCAATCGCGACTCAGTGGCGAGTTTTTGATTCTTTTGTATATGCCACTTATCCACTGCTTCATCTTGGCGAATATCGCCGTAAGGTCGCTTGTTGGAGCCTTTCCTGTTGCGAGATACTTTTCGAAGTCTCGAGCAAAAGCCTCTTCTTGTTCTATAGTCCACTTGCCGTCTTTGACTAGGTATATTTTCTCAGCTAAGTCTTGTAGGTCCTTGCGGAGTCGTCTGCGCGCAACGTGTCCTAGTTCGTGGGCAACTGTAGAGATGTTCGCGTTTTCGAATAGAAATACTTTCGCGAATGCATTAGGTTCGTTGAATCGAACTGCGCCACGGACTAGTTCCTTGCCTTTCGTTCCTGTTCGCTGATAGAGCGGCTGCCCTTGTTCCAGAATCTCCTTGCGCATTTGGGGTGTGATACTGAATACCTGGACGTCGCCAGAGAATTTCTCTGGAACAACAGATTCCACCCAGGATTTAGCTTCGTTTAGCGTTTTGAATGCCCTTAGGGAGTACTCTCCTGAATTTATAGATGCTTCGTACTTGTCACCACGCTTGCGAACGCTTGCTTTTAGGTATCCATCTTGACGGAGGTCTAGTTCGTCTACGGAATATAAGTTAGCTTTCTCCCATATACGTCCCTGCTTTGCGTTATTACCTATACCTTGGAAGCTTCCCCATCGCTTAGTGAGCTTCTTCAAGTCGGCGTTCAGTATCTCGTCATAGAATTTCCCTAGTGCAGTATCTGGACCGCCAACAGCTCTCGCCGCGTCTGATCCTTTGACAATGTGAACTTCTTCATATCCGTTTTCTGCGGCTTCTTTTAGGATCTTTTTAAGTGCTAGTGTTGTCCAGGATTTTTTGAACGGACCTAGCGCGACATCTCCTGTGTATCCAGTTTCGAGTGCTAACTCATAGTCTTGGCGGGCGGATTCTAGTTCTCGTTTAGCGGCCTCCCAGGCTTTGTCTGCTTTTTCGGCGAGTGCAATATGCTCTTTGGAAGATCCTGCGTGGATGTGATTGTCCCAGTAGGTCATCTCGCTAGTGGCTTTTTGTAGGCGAGTCTCTGCTTGAGTCACCTTTTCTTTTAGTAACTCCGCGTCTACTTTCTTTTTGTACCCTCTCTTTGATCCGGCTTGATGCCAGTCGCTCTGGATCTCTTGCACCCTAAGGGCTTTCTTGCCATTAGGCAGCGCCACATCGTCCATGCGAATATGGGCGACTATGTTTGGTTGGTCGAAATGCGGGCTATGGTATTGGCCAGAAAGTAGCTCTCTAGATAGGTTTTGAAATTGAAAATTCCAGTCAGCATCTTCTTCAGTCAGTCCTTGTGATGTGAGTTTCTCGTATAGATCATCGTGAGCCTTGTCCCATGCATCTTTCGTGTCTTTATTGTCAAGTGTTATCAGTTTTTCGCGGTAAGTCCCCTTTATACCTCCAGGTATAGTGTAGTTACTGTATCTGGAGTGTCCGTCGAGTTTTATGCTCTTTTTCAGTTTGTCTACTGCACTATTGAGCGACTTTCGTTCGTTTGCGACTTGACTGCGAAAGCGATTGACTATGCCTGGCGGAAGTCCTGGTGAATACTGTTGCAGGTTTTCAATTAAGTATCCGCTGTAGTGGACGGTATAGATATGTCGAATAATCTCGTTGTCGTTTAATCCAGGTGGCACGGTGACTATGTCGCTTAGGTCTTCTTCGCCCGATATTGAGACGCGAAGGTCGCCATCGCTTTTGGCTCTTTTGGCGACTATCTTTAAGCTTAGTGGGTTATGGTTTGTGTTGAGTATTTCGTTAACTAAGTCGCTTTCTAAGGCGTTGGTTTTTTGTTGATGCTCGGTGTATAGTCTGTCGAGTTCCTGGGCGATTGAACTGTCATCTCCAAGCGTTACATCCTTGATCTTGACCTTGTGCTCATCGACCCATTCTTGGATTTCTTGCTTGGTTTTTGGTTTCCCGTCAGAGAATAGTCCTTCGATATCTAGATCCTCGATCTCGTCGTCCTTGACTCCATATTTCTTGGCTGTAGCTAAGAATTGATCCTTGCCGATCTTCCCTCCTACTTTCCCTTCCTTGAGCATGCGATCCGTTTTGTAGTAGAAGTCTTCTGCTTCAGATTGAAACAGGATATTCGGATTCGTAGCGTCAAACGTGCCTTTGTTTGCTGTGGCTGATTTGATTTGGGGTGAATCAAAAGCAACCCATGTGGTTGATTTGATTTCATTTCCATCCCAATCCCACGTTATGTCTGGCATTTTTATGCCGTCGTACCCGAGCAGTTGAGCCTGATTTTTTAGCTTATTACGAAACCCTTGGCGGTTAATGTATTGAAATAAGTCTCTTTCGTGAGGGAGAGACTTTATTAGCTCGTCACTGAAGTCCAGTTTTTTTAGTACATTTGCCAGCTTGTTGCGTACATCGCCACGGGTTCGAGGGAGTTCAGTTAGGTCAAGTGGATTTTTAATGTCAAGATAAACAGGGTATATTCTTCCCTTGCCAGCGGTAAACTCTCCAGAGTATTCTGGAGATTCGGAAAACATGTGCCAGTTTCCTGCGACATCATCCGCATAAGGGTTGTTGAATTCATTGAACTGAATTACTTCTCTGGTTCCGTGGTAAACAACTAACGGCTTACCATCTTTATCAACAACCTTACTTGCGTCAGTTGGATCGTTCTCCCAGTCGCCGAACCACCTCTTGAAGTACTTTGATAAGACGCCCTTTTCTCGCCATTCCTTTGCTGCCTCGGTTAATTCTCCTGGGCCTGCGCTAGCGACTGCGGCGCTTTCTTGTAGTAAGTCGCCTTCCTCTTGGGTTTTCAGAAAATCTTCGTAGCTTGTGCTGGAGAACTCTGCACGCAGGTAGTCGTCTGGTTTTTGGTCTGCGGCATCCGCAAGAGCCCTTACGATTGCTTCGTAGTTGTCGGCTATTTCGTCTGCATTTGCTTCGTTGTTGTATCGCTCCTTGATGGCCTTTCGTAGCGACTGCAGCGGTGTTTGTGCTTCAGTTGCTGCGGTAGCAGTTTGTTTGGTGGTGGCAGTAGTTGCCTGGGTCATGTCCTGGCTAATGATTAGTGGTTGACTGTGAAATACTGTCTTGCCGTCCGTTCTTGGCGTGTAGACCACAGCGTTAATTTTTTTGCCTGCACCATCCCACCTGTGGTGGCCGTCTTGGATGAAGTATTTGTCGCCGTCCTTTAGGACTAAGATGGGGTATTTACTATCTTTGATCGGTTGTCCGGATCGGTGTGATTGTGTTGCTGTTAGTTTGTCTGTATCGAGTTCTTCTAGCCAGACGCTACCTCCGCCGTATTCTATATCGTCATCTACGCCGGATTCAATTCTATTAACCGCATCTGCTATGACGCTGGAGTTTTCGCTAGATACTCCTTGCGTTTTAAGCCTGGATGCGAATTTTGCTGGCTGTTCATCCTCCGGTTTAATTATATCCAGCGCCGCAGACTCCTGGGTGGTAGCCTCTGTCCGGATCGTGTCCGGATTTGTCCGGATCGTGTCCGGATTTGTCCGGATCGTGTCCGGATTGGTTGATACCGGATCTGGTATATTTTCAGGCTGTGGTTTTGTGTACTTCTCGGCGGACTTCTGGTACTCACGTTTCCAGTTATCCATCTTTGAAGGATTGCCCGCTCCACCAGTTGCCTCATCTGCGGCAGCCTTCTGCGGCTTGGTGATATCCTCAAAGAACCTCCTTAGCTTATTCTCCTCCTTGCTCTTGCCGGTGATGGACTTGGCGATATTGCTCAACAGATTCTTGACGTGTTCCCAGAATCCAGGTTCAGCTTGTTCGCGATTTGCGAACTCCTGGAATCCATCTGCGAATGCTTCGCTTGCCTGCGTATTCCACTTACCGCTGCCTGGCTTAAACATCGGGGCGTCCGGGCCTAGTCTCTGATTGATCGCATCGGTCATATCCTGCAGATACGGCGTGCCCTCAAACATCTTCTCGATGTCATGCCCGATCTCATGGAAGAAGCTCCCGGCGTTCGCCTCCTGGGATGCCGCCCCCACGAGTCGCTCCTTAATATCAAAGTTCATCCTGTACTGAGCCAGGATACTCTCATCAGCCAGATCCACTGATTGCACCTTAAGAGTCCTAAAGTACTCATCAGGATCGATATTGCCATGTATGGCACTCCAGGTTCGCGAGATTGCCTCCAGAATCGCGAAGTTCTTAACTATGGCTTCTGGCTCCTTAAACAGCCTAACGGCCTCATAGAGCGTCCTGGTGGCTTCTGGGCCTACATTGCTTTGTACCAGCTTGCCCTTAGCGTCAATAAGCCCCATGGCACCGAGTCTTCCTTGTAGTGCCTTAGGGCCGGAAGACGCGATAGAAGCGACTTCTGTGTCACTTAGCCCGGACTTAATCAGCGCTTCCTTGGCCACTGCGTCATCGACCTTGATGGTCTTAGGTGGCTTTACTGTACTTTTGTTCAGTAGCGGGTTCGGTTGAGGCGCAAATTGACCCGTTTGGGCCTCTGGAATGGAAGGGCCTTGCGGGGCATCTGGGGTGATGGCGGCAGGGGTCGGCCCTTGTGGTTTGTTTGGCCCTTGTGGGTCAATAGGCGTCGATGGCGTGTCTCCAGCTTGTGACGCAGGCGGCGTTGGTGGCTGTGGAGGGGTTGGTCTTTCTGGGGCGTCAGGCTGCTTCTTCATCCAGTCATCCCAGCGGGTGTCTGGATTGGCGAGGGTCTTCTCGTAGGCTGGTCTTGAGAGTGGCAGACCGACACTGACCAGGCTGCGCATTGGCTTAGCCATGTCTTTGGCTAGAGCTTCGGCTAGTTGTTCCTCTGAGAGGGTCTTTCCGTACAGGTGCTGGTAGATTCCCTTGATCTTGTTTTCCATGCCAGCGGGTGTCATCTTAAGGACAGAGCCTTGCAGGGTGTTCATTGCGGCGCGTGTTCCTTCCGCATCAACTTTCCACTGGTCGGTCTCCTTTGCTTTCTTGTACACCGCGAACGTGCCATCGTTGTCCACGAGGGCCCATTCGTTGGACTTGGCGACCGTTGTTGGCGCTTCGTCGATTGACTTGAAGGCGCTGCTGGCGCTCTCGCTCTTGACTTGCTTGCCGTCCACGAACTGCCCTACACGGGTAGCTACTCTCGATTTGGTGAACTTATTGACATGTTCGAACACCTTGTTGCCGGTAACGGAAGCCTTGGCGAATTGCCCTCCGACCCAGCTTGGATTCTTTCCGGCTTTTCCGGATAGTTCAGCCATTTCTTTGGCGAGCGGTCGCAGCTTCTTGACGCCCATATTGGCGAAGACTTGCCCGATCTTCGTTAAGCCGAACGAACCAAGGTAGGTTAGTGGGTCTGTAGCCACTTCTAGTGCTAGTCCAGCGCCGAAGTTAGCCCATGTATCTTCCTTCTTGTCGGCCAGGCCCCAATCTCGCAGCATCTGCCTGCCTTCGACTCGGTTCTCTTGGAAGTTCCTTCCGAACGGATCTAGCAATTGATCGAATGGGTTCCTTGGTGTCGTCCCTCCGGGAAGCCAAGTAAGCACATCTCGCGCCATTGACCCTGGCAGGTCTAGGGCATTACCAACTGCAGCTACCGAGTTAAGAGCCATCATGCCAGCCTTGCCAGCTAGTGACATGTCTTCTGGCTTCTCTTGGGTCGGCTCAGCAGTAGGGAACACGTTGGGGTTAGAAGCGGATTCTATGGCGCTTTGGCTCTGCCTGGACGTTGGCAATCCCTGAGGGTCATTGCGCTGGTAGGCGGTCTTCCTGGTTGTCACGCGAGACCCAACTGGATTGTAGTCTTGGTTGGGCTCTTCCTCTCGCTGGCTGGAGGTTCTGCGCGAGCCTCTAGCGGCAGCAATAGCCGCAGTTCTTGGAGATGGAAGGTTGCCGTATGCTGCTTCGTATAATGGATTACTCACTGTCTAGCCAGCCTTCCTTGATGCCTTCTTGTATGAGCGTGTTGGTTAGGAGGATTGGATAAGCTAGTGGCACGTTCAGGATGTTTTGTGCCATCGGTCCTGAGGATGTGTATGCTTTGAACTGTTTAGACTGTAAGTCTCGCACCATTCTCTTGTATGTCTCGGGCCGTATGCTCGACTTAAGTAGTTCGATAGCTGCCTTATTTGTTTCCATGTGATTTCTGCTGGCAGCCATGGCGTCGTCACTTCCTGATGCTATGATTCCGGCTCCATCCTCACCTGCTTTTTTGGCCTCTTCAACAACTTCATCGAATATCTCGCTGAGTTTCTTTTCTGCTTCTCCTGGATCAGCGAACTCATTCCCGAATACTCTAGCCAGGACCTCCTTCTTCTCGTCCATTGTCAGGTCGGTGGTTCCAAGTTGTCGCACTGCAGATCGGAATCCTCCTGGTTGGTCTGGGTTGACTGTTTCGGAAATCTTTTGTTCCCAACGATTAACCGAAGCATCGCGAAGTGGTTGTTGCTGAGGCTGTGCGGCCTGATTGGGTTGAGTTGCATTTGTAGGCTGTGCGGCTGCTGCCTGTTGAGCTTCAGGCTGGTCTGGCACTATAGGTGGTAAGTTCGTTCCGTTTATTGCATTGTAAGCTGCGATAGCTTGATTGGCTGATGCCGCCTCTCTCGTGCCTGCCTTAGGCGGAGCGCCGGTCGTTGGATCGGAATACATCTTGAGTGTTTGTTCGTAGTGAAGTTGCGCTGCTTGATTCTCAGCGGACTTGACTTCACGTTCCTTTAGCTTGTACATTCGTTCCGCATCTGCTTCTTCATTTTTGATTCTTTCCGATTCGGCTCGATCCTTGTAGAGTCGTTCTTGGTTTGCATCTCGTCGAGACATTTCGTCTGAGTAATACTTAGATGCCATTTCGTAGGCTTGGGATATTGGGACTCCTGCCATCGCTAGCCCGCGAGCCATTTCGTCGATATTTAAGTTGCTGCCTTGCTGGTCTTTTTTCTGGTCGACCACCATGGCTGCTTGCGCTGGTGTGTATCCTCTATTGACCAGTTGTGCCATTCGCTGCCCTCTGGCCTGGGCGGTCTCTTGTGCTTTAGCTTTGCTTTCAGTCCGATCCTTACGTATCCCTTGTGCGTAGGAGTCGAAGTCGGCATTGGCGTCGCTGTAGAGCTTGTCGATTTTTTCTGATTCTGGTGCGGATCCTGGCGAATAGAAGTCGTATCCATGCAGGGCTGTGAGCAGCTTTGGCACGTCAGAGTCGACTTGCATTTCGTTGCTATTGATCTTGGCCTGGACCAGTTCCTTTAGACTGATTGGTGTGCCTGCACGTTGTCGGTTTTGAACCTGCGCTGTCAGTTTAGCGATTTCGCTCTGTGCCTTGCGAGGTTCTTGTATTCCAAGGTATTCATTCTGCGCTGCGTACTTCGCATCGCGATTCTGTTCCCATTGACCGAATCGTTGGTTGTATTCGTCCAGGTTCTTTTGCTTAACTGCTGCTTCTTTTGCTGCCAGCGAGTTGATGGCCCCAGCTTCAGCTCTGCTTGTCTCCGTTGATGGGGTGCCGTAGATGCGTGCGTATCGAGTACCTGGGTCGTCTCTTCGCATCTCAGACAGTTGCTGGTCAGCGCGGTCAGCGCGGGACTTGGCATCATTGGCGTACATGTCAGTCTTCTGCATATAATCTGATGCGTCGTAGTTCAGCTTGGTTGTAGCATCTATTTCAGCCTGCCTTTGCGTCACTTCCTCAGGGGTCAGTCCTGACTTCCAGTCGCTGATTGGTCCGTGTTGCTTCTCCCAGTCATAGACCCTTTGTTGCTGTCTGTCTTTCCAGCCTGAGGCTGTGACAGGGCTTCCTGCGGCAGTTCGCTCTTGCGAGTGCGACATTTCGATATCAGCGCGAGTCATTCCAGATAGTACTGGATCTTGTGCGATTTGTGATTGCGCGTTTTTGTTTTTATTATAGTAATTAGCAGCATCTCTTGCTGATAGCGTGTGCTTGCCTTCGTGCGCCGAGTTGACATAATTCTGGACGTACTCTGATGGCAAACGGTCTTCCATCCACTTGATGTTTCCCTTCCATTTATTGTCGTCTATCCCGTACTTTTCTTCTATGCCTTTCGGGACAGTGGCTATGTTTTTGTTGTAGTAATTCACGGCGTCCCTGGCTGACATTACGTGCTTCCCTTGGTGTGCTGCGTTAATGTACTTTTGCACATACTCCTGTGGGATATATTCTTTCATCCAGTTTATGCTGGCTTCCCATTTTGAGTCGTTGATTTTGTATTTCTCTGCGATGCCTTTGGGTGTTATTTTATGGCCATCTGTAGTGTTGAAGTACTGTGTCGCTTGTCGTGGAGACATTGCAGTTCGGCCAGACATCGCGCGGTTGAGGTAGGTGTTATATTGCTCCTCGGGCACAGTGCCGCGCAGTGCGGATAGTTCCTTGTTCCACTCGTTGTTGATTTCGCCTTCTGATAGATTTCTCTTTTCGTAGTTTTTCCTGGCCCAGTCAGGCGGTTGGCTACCGAACGGCACTTTACTAACCTCAAGACCACCGTACATTCTTGGCATGTATGGTTCAGATACTTTCGCGTCTTCTGGGTTTTCGTATGTTCCAGCGATATGTGGCAGGTTCACTCGAGTATTACTACGTGCAGCATTGACGGTCAATTTGTATGGGTCGGTTGATAGGGCGGTGTCCTGCTCTAGGCTTCCCAGGTTCATGTTCATGTTCGCGCCGTACAGGCTGTCTGCCGGTACTTGCTTTGGCTTCATTGGCGGCTGAGCAGCTTTAATCGGTGGCTGGATTTTGGGGCCAGGCATTCCGTTGTTTTGGTAGTTAGGTAGAGCTGCCGTGCCGTGCGGCTGCCTTGGTTGCTTTGGCTGCGACTTCCAGTGCTGAAGGCTTTCCAGGTCAGAGCCTTTTAGTGAGAGCCTGTCTTTTCTTTGATCCATGATTCACCTATGCAAATGTTACTGTTATTTCGCTTGTGTCTTTGTCTGGCTTCCCAGCTACAAGATGGAATGGCACATCTAGGAAGCTTCGCCCAGTAATGTTGGGGTGCTGGACTTTTGTATTCTGCATGTCTTTGAGGTTGAACTCAACTACTGTGTTTGCTTTATATTCTGCGTCTGGCGGATCGTCTGGTTCGAGTAGTCCTATTTGCAGGTCAACATCACTTGTAAAGTATGGCGCGCCAAATAGAAGTTCGACCCCGTTGTTGTGGCTCTCGGCCTTCCCAGACAGTGTAACTGTTCTCCCTCGCGATCTGAATTTCTGTGGCGATATACTTTGTTTCATGACTGGGTAGAGATTGTTTTTGATGGACAGGTTCATTGACTGCAGGAGTGTCTCCTCTGCGTCTCCACCGATATTAACCCTTGCGTCGTATAGCATGTATGGGATTGAGTTATCTGATGTGTCGATTGCTGGTAGTGGGCTTACCCATCCTGAGGTCATGCTGAAGCTGGATGCTAGTACATGCATCGCAAGGAATATTAAGCCGTTCTCTTGTCCGTATACGGATATTTCGTTGACCACGCAGTCGCGGTATCGGTAGCTAAATGATCCTTTGCGTATCATCATGTCGAACATAAATGACTCTGGTGCGTATTCGCTTTCGATTGTCCCAGTGTCATGCAACGCCCTTGGCAGCC
>Ga0208361_1000181_pt1 | contig 21949 bp, 23 predicted proteins | sample LakMenEpi05Aug10_FD_150670 | JGI IMG/M metagenome (GOLD analysis project Ga0208361, IMG submission 150670) | Freshwater microbial communities from Lake Mendota, WI - 05AUG2010 deep hole epilimnion (SPAdes) | ecosystem: Environmental > Aquatic > Freshwater > Lake > Epilimnion/Euphotic zone ... | reverse complement strand
ATAATACGGTTGCAGGGTACCAAACAATCATAGCTGGTTGGAAGGAATAGTAAAGAACAAAAAAATCTACTAAATTTATACATGGAAAAAATAACCATCAGCGCCTCTATTGCAGCTGACAAACAAAAGGTCTGGAATTATTATACTCAACCGGAACACATCACACAATGGAATTTTGCCGATCCGAGCTGGCATTGTCCGGCAGCTTCCAACGAACTACAACCCGGCGGCCGATATTTTGCTCGCATGGAAGCTAAAGACGGAAGCTTTGGCTTTGATTTCATTGCCACTTACACCGATATCAAGCCGGGTGAGGATTTTACCTACCAATTTGGGGACAGATTCGCTACGGTTAATCTTTCCGACAACAAAGGACATACAGAATTAACAATCTCATTTGACCCGGAAACAGAAAATTCCTTAGAATTACAAAGAAATGGCTGGCAGGCCATCCTAAATAATTTTAAAAATTACACAGAAAATCACTAACCAATTAAATTCCCCTCCCATGGAAAAAACATACGTTTTTTCCATGATTATTTTAATGGTTTCATTTATCACAGGTTGTGAAAAAGATAAATTTACTATTCAAGATGGTATCTACCGGGGTATATTTACCGTATCCTACAGCAATGGTGTTCAAACTGGTCCGGTTACAGTAGAATTGAAGAGTGGAACATATACCTGTTCGAGTAATTCAAATAGAATTCCAGCCGGTGGATCCGGTACTTTCCGCATGGGTGAAAATAAAATGTCTTTTAGTGATGATAAAATGTGGACAGCCGACTTTGATGGGAACCTGATATTAAAAGGAGAATATGAGTCAACATTCGATGGCAAAAAACTTTCATTAACTGCCAACAGAAATAATGTTGGGATTTATACTTACGAACTCGAAAAACAATGAGTCAGCAGTTACAAACATCCACTTGCTAGTACCCCTAACACAAATGCAAACCCCTATAAAAAACACGTTCTAAGGTTCAATACCACACCATTCAATGCCAGAACATATTTTCTTCTATATAGGTATATCATTCATTTTCCTACATGAAATGGATGCTATCCGTTGCAGAGAATGGCGGATTTTTCCGGGACTCTCCCTGTTGAATGAACGACTGGGATTTATTATTTTTATATGGGCACATCTGCCCCTATTTTACTGGATCTTTTGGGAACTCACCCGTGGCCCACATCCGGACACATTCATGAGGGGTTTTGACATTTTTCTTATGGTGCACCTGTTGCTACACCTACTTTACCTGCGTCATAAAAACAATGAATTCAAAGATTGGATTTCCTGGTCAATTATTATAGGAGCAGGGCTTGGGGGGTTGTTGGATTTAATTTTTTAAAGGAAAGCGCAATAATTTCAATTGAATACCTCTCACTCCATTGCAGTGCCGAGCTAACATAAACTCTGACATTTCAAATAGAAAAAAATGACTGTAAAAGATTATAAAGATGGAAAAATGATAACCCTCTCCAAAGCCTTTGATACGAGAGCCAAATTTCTAAATATAATTTATTTCCTAGTTTTCACGTGTGGGGCAAGTGTTTTTGGCTTTATTGCATCATCAATAATTACTGATGATATATGGATAGGATTACTTGCTGTACTGGTTTTTACAGCATACTTAATCGCTGGCTATAAATTTATAAATAAGTCATTGCAAACAGAAAAAATCATTATTGATAAAACAAATTTAACTATTATCAAAAGTGGTTTTTTTTCTACAAAAAAAGACACCTACGCACATGCATACATTTCGAATTTTACTCATCTTGACAAACCTAAAATAACGAAGCACGCATTGGCAGGACAAACATTTGACTACCTGGGCTTCGAGACCGAGCAAGCGGTAATCAATGAAATGCATGGCGATAATCGTATTTCTTTTGAATACCAAGGAAAGACAATCACATTTGGTGAAAATATGTATACCTGGGACTTTGAAGAGCTTGAAATACTTTTATATGATATAACCGGGAATGATTTTCGCTACACAGATGATTTTGAGAATTCTTTCTACCCAAAGCAGTGAAATCAATTTTTCAACTCAGATCCTATCAAAAAATAGTACATCAAATCCAATAAAGAAGTGCTGAATCTCACTTCACCTCAAACCATATCGCCGGCTTATCACCTTCCTCCGGTAAATAGTTAATCAACAACTCCTCCCCTACCTGAATTTCCCGTAGGGCACGAATAGCAATCGTTTCCGCCTCAAAATCCATTTCATAGGTGCAGTTGGGCAATTCAGAATGATTGTACATCGATACATACCCCCAGGCCACACAACACTGCGCCCTATCCGGTCCCCATTCAAATACGTAATCATGCAGCAGCGTTTTCTCCACTTCCATCCGCTCCCGATTACTTAATATCAATACCGGCGAAACCTCCAGGAATGTACCCTCCGCCAACCGATCGCGGGTAAAGACTCCCCTGCCCCGGCCCTCAGAAGCTTGTATGAAAAGTGATGGGTGTAACATGACTCAAAGTTATGTTTTTGCCCCGGCCCGGCAGTGCTTCCAATACTCAGAAATACTGAGTAACTTGCGCCCATGATGGAGGAATTGGAACAACCAACCCTGTTCGAAAGGTTTGATAAACTCCTCAGTGCAGAAGATACCCTGGAAATCCGGTCTTTTCTGAATGACCAGAATATCAGCGATGTCGCCGCACTGATCGATGAATACCCGGAATACGCGGCCCGCATCATCGCGCACATGGCCGTGCACCGTGCCGTGGGGGTATTCAAAATTCTCGACATCACCCAACAAAAAGAAATTGTCAAGAAACTTCCTTCCGCCAAAACAGCAGAACTGCTGAACGAATTACCGGCAGATGATCGTACCGATTTTCTGGAGGAACTCCCCAATGCAGCCATCCGTGACCTGATCAAACTGCTCGACCCTGAAGAAAGAAAAGTAACCCTTTCCCTACTCGGATACCCGGAAGATAGTGTGGGTCGCTTGATGACGCCGGACTATGTATATGTGTATCAGCAAAACACCGTGCAGGAAGCCTTCGAAATCATTCGCAAACACGCCAAAAACAGCGAAACCATTGATGTCATCTATATCATCAATGAACAGGGCAGACTGGTAGATGATATCCGCATTCGTGACATCATTCTGGCTTCTCCCGAAAAAACGATGGAGGAAATTACCGACGGCAGAGTCATCTCCCTGCGGGTGCAGGATGATCAGGAACATGCCGGTCAGGTGTTTAAGATGAATAACCGCGTAGCCTTGCCGGTAGTCGATGATAATAATATCCTGCTCGGCATTGTTACCATCGATGATATGCTCTGGGTGGCCAATGAGGAGTTCTCAGAAGATATGCAAAAAATGGGGGGTACAGAAGCGCTGAATGAACCCTACCTCGATATTCCCTTTTTTACGCTGATTAAAAAAAGAGCCGGCTGGCTGATCTTACTTTTCTTCGGAGAATTATTGACTGCCAGCGCCATGGCTTTTTTCTCCGATGAACTTTCCAAAGCACTTATCCTATCCATTTTTGTTCCCCTCATCATCTCCAGTGGAGGCAATAGCGGCTCACAAGCATCCACCCTCATCATACAAGCTATGGCAGTGGGGGAAGTGAGTATTGAGGACTGGTGGCGGGTGATGCGCAGAGAAATTTTGAGCGGACTAACGCTCGGTGGCATCCTGGGTATCATAGGATTTATCCGCATTGCCCTCTGGCACCAACTGATGCAAAATGGAGTTATTGAAAATGTTTACGGCGAACATTGGGCCTTAATCGGGTGCACCGTTGGCTTTTCGCTGGTAGGCGTCGTTTTATGGGGTACACTGACCGGCTCGATGCTACCGTTGGTTCTGAAAAAATTAGGCGCAGACCCCGCCGTGTCATCTGCCCCTTTCGTTGCTACCCTGGTCGATGTTACCGGCCTGATCATTTATTTTAGCATGGCCTGGATCTTCCTCCATGGCATCATGATTTGATATTATTTTAATTGACAACACCATTGATGACCAGCCTTGGCTTTTTTCCGGAAGCGGAAGGAACCTGACCGATCCATAATTCCCCGCGCCCAACCATGAGTCCGCGGTAGTTGTGAAAGAGCCCACAAAAGCATACAGAGCGAAGTCTTGCTAAATATTCAGGATAAAATACTTTATCATACGCTGCCAATAGCTGTGCAGCATTTCGAATGGTCACACCTTTTTTTCCCAGGTAGGATGTTTCCAACGGAAAAAAAGTATGCTGACTGACCCATTGCTTGTCTTTTGCCAATATCCGGGTAACCGCTGTCTGCATGAATGCTTCAGCCACCGAGTCAGCTACGTCAACTGAGGTATAGCGATGACTGGCATCACCACCACAAGAGGCGATATAAGTGAGTTTTAAAATAAAAATATCTTTGGTTTCCAGCTCTTTCCAATCCCCCTCCATCCGATCGGCATCCGAACTGGTTATCTTGCCGGAAAAATGGGCTACCGGCTTCTCACGGTTAAAAACTGAAAAATCAAGCTGATCAGCCTCGAGTTTACCCTGCAAGGTTAATTCAGGCTTCTTGGCGGCATAACAAACCTTTCCAGAAATCTTTCCATCCTGCTCAACATAAATAGAAATATGCGCTTGACGGTCTGCTATGAGTCCTTCAAAATCATGCCAACGATTTTTCTCCAGGGGTGCCGACCAACCTAAGGGAGGGCATCCAACAAGAAGCAAACAAATTAAAAATAATCTCATATATATGTGGGTATAAAATGACACCCTCAAAATAAACAAGTTTTTTTATTCCTACTTAGCGCAAGGCATTAAGTTTTTGTTTTACCTCCCTTAACCAGTCCGTTTTCAACACAGCAAATAATCGACTGGTGCGCCAGCTTCCATCTTGTAACATAATGTGTTCCCGGAGTATTCCCTCACTCACACACCCAAGGTTTTCCATCGCACGAATGCTGCGCAAGTTATTTATGTCGGAACGCAGGGCAACCCGATGAAATTGGCATTGCTCAAAAGCAAATTGAAACAACAACCACTTACACTGACGGTTGAGGCCGGTACCTTGAAATTCTTTTCCGATCCAGGTATAGCCCAGCAAGCATCCGCCATTGACGAGGTCGATGTCATAAAAACGGGTGGTGCCGGCATATTTTTTTAATTTTTTACAAAAAATTATGAAGGGGTAACTATGGCCTGCCACCCGACCTGCAATAGCCTGTTCAATATACTGCGTGAGGTTGCCGATTCCTGCGGCAGATTGCAAACTATACTGCCATAATTCTGGTTCATGCGCTGAAAAAACGGACAAATGCCGCACATCTTCCTTCATTAAAGGGCGTAATAACGCATGCTCATTTTCGAGTACATAGTCATTTTGAAAGGAAAAATCAATGGGTAACATAACGATGAAATGTTTTTAGGGCACGAGCGCGATTTGCAATTGAAGGGAATGGCATCCTTTGTATTTATATTGCAGCACCATATAAATATACATCAAGATGTGCGGAATTGTAGGATATACAGGCAGCCGGGAAGCTTATCCGATTTTACTGAAAGGATTGAAGCGTTTGGAATATCGTGGTTATGACAGCGCAGGGATTGCTCTCTGGCAGGAAGGCGTTCTACAGGTGTATAAAAAGAAAGGACGCGTAGCCGACCTGGAGGAAAGTCTACCCGACAAACCGGTTCAGGGAAATCTGGGAATTGGTCATACCCGCTGGGCCACCCACGGAGAACCCAGTGACCGGAATGCACATCCGCATATTTCTCAACGTGGGCAACTGACCATGATACACAATGGCATCATTGAAAACTACGCTCCCATCAAACAAGAATTGATTTCAAAGGGATATAGTTTCTCAAGTGATACAGATACGGAAGTACTGCTGAACTTCATAGAAGAAATTCAGAACCAAAATAATTGTTCACTGGAAGAGGCCCTGCGAATCGCATTAAGAAGAATCGTGGGTGCCTATTGTATTCTCTTGATTTCTTCAGATGACCCAACCACCATACTGGCAGCCAGGAAGGGAAGTCCCTTGGTTATTGGTATCGGCAAGGGGGAACATTTTCTGGCCAGCGATGCTTCTCCCATCATTGAATATACGCGGGAAGTGGTTTATGTGAATGACTACCAAATTGCCATCGTACGACCCGATGAACTGATACTTAAAAATCTGGGGAACGAAAAGCAAACCCCCTATATCACCCAGCTCGACATGGAATTATCTGCCATCGAAAAAGGTGGCTACGATCATTTCATGCTGAAAGAAATCATGGAGCAACCATCGACCGTTTTTGATTGCCTGCGAGGCAGGTTGCTCGCTGCTGAAGGACAAATCATCATGAGTGGCATCGACAAACATCTGCCCGCCTTTTTAGAAGCATCCCGCATCATGATTGTTGCCTGTGGTACCAGCTGGCATGCCGGTTTAGTAGCCGAATACCTGATTGAAACTTTTGCCCGTATTCCGGTAGAAGTTGAATATGCCTCCGAGTTCAGGTACCGCGATCCGGTAATTCATCCGGGTGACATGATCATTGCCATTTCGCAAAGTGGTGAAACAGCCGATACACTGGTGGCTTTGGAAAGTGCCAAGTCGAAAGGCGCTTTCATTTTCGGAGTGGTGAATGCTGTGGGCAGCAGCATTGCACGTCTAAGCGATGCGGGAGCTTATACCCATGCAGGACCCGAAATTGGCGTTGCCAGCACAAAAGCTTTTACCGGCCAATTGGTGGTATTGATGATGATGGCACTGAAAATGGGACATGCCAGAGGTACACTAAAAGATGCAGACTATCGGAGCTTATTACTTGAGCTGGAGCAGGTGCCTGAAAAAATAAAGTTGATGCTGGAAGGGAAAGATCATATCCAACAACTGGCAGTGAAATACAAAGATGCCAAAGATTTTCTCTTCCTGGGCCGCGGATATAACTTCCCGATTGCCTTGGAAGGAGCATTGAAGCTGAAGGAAATTTCTTATATACATGCCGAGGGGTATCCGGCAGCAGAAATGAAGCATGGTCCCATCGCCCTGGTAGATGAGCATTTACCGGTTCTCTTTGTCGCCACACGCGATACCTGCTATGAAAAAATTGTTTCAAACATACAGGAAATCAAAGCACGAAAGGGGAAAGTAATCGCCCTCGTAACCGAGGGTGACACCATCATACCCGAACTGGCGGATGATGTGATTCAAGTACCGGCCATGCATGAATCCATCGCACCTCTGCTGAATACAATACCCTTGCAGCTCTTGAGCTATTATACCGGAGTTGCGAAAGGATACGATGTAGATAAACCCCGCAACCTGGCAAAAAGTGTAACGGTAGAGTAAAAGATACCCTTTCAACCCGATTTTTTCTACTCCTTCATATCAATATCATGTCGAAGAATATCATCTACCAGACACCGCATGAAGCGCTGGGATATAATTTTGTTCCCGCAGCCTTTTTGCCGTCGGGTAAAAACGAATACTATCTCCGGGAGCTGCAAAACAGAAACGGTATAACCTACCGCGGACTCACTGCGTACGAAATAGAGAGACTGGTGAATAATGGCAATACCAGTGATAACTGGAACAACCTACTGGTATCAGATGCCTTCAATCCTGACCTCGTAAAAAACTGTGCCTTCTTTGGATTAGTACGCATTGGAAAACTGGAGCCGGTATGTCTGGGCTTCAGCGACCTGAAAATGCCGGTAGGCCTATATCATTCCACCATCATCAGTTGCGATTTTGGCGACAATGTGGTGATCAGCCATGTTAATTACATGTCGCACTATATTGTTGGTTCTGAAAGCATGCTGATTAATATTCATGAACTGGTTACCACCAACCACGCCAAATTCGGCAATGGCATTATCAAAGAGGGTGAAGATGAATCGGTTCGCATCTGGATGGAAATATGTAATGAAAATACGGGCCGCAAAGTGATGCCCTTCAATGGTATGCTGCCCGGTGATGCTTATTTGTGGAGTCGTTACCGCGATGATAACCCACTACAAAAATCTTTTCAGCGTTTTACGGAAGAAAGATTCAACGACAAAAGAGGTTATTATGGAAAAATCGGTGACCGCACCATCATAAAAAACTGCAGCATCATCAAAGATGTATGGATCGGATCGGATGCCTATATCAAGGGAGCCAATAAACTGAAAAACCTCACCATCAACTCCGGACCGGAAGGACTAACCCAAATCGGGGAAGGCTGTGAACTGGTGAATGGCATCATCGGGTATGGGTGTCGGCTTTTTTATGGCGTGAAGGCAGTTCGCTTCATCATGGCGTCTCATTCTCAACTAAAATATGGGGCACGCCTTATTAACTCCTACCTGGGCAACAATGCCACCATCTCCTGCTGTGAAGTATTGAATTCACTCATCTTCCCGGCGCACGAGCAGCACCACAACAATTCATTTCTATGTGCAGCATTGGTGATGGGACAAAGCAATATGGCCGCCGGGGCTACCATCGGTTCTAATCACAATAGCCGCGGTGCCGATGGAGAGATAGTGATGGGCAGAGGTTTCTGGCCGGGTCTCTGTGTGAGTCTGAAACACAATTCCCGCTTTGCCAGTTTCTGTATTCTTACCAAGGGCGACTATCCCGCAGAGTTAGACATACCCCTTCCCTTCTCACTGGTACACCATGATGTAACCAATGACCGTATTACCGTGATGCCTGCCTATTGGTTCATGTACAATTTATATGCACTGGCCCGCAATGCAGCCAAATATGGCGACCGGGATAAGAGAACAGAAAAAATTCAGCACTTAGAGTTCGATTACCTCGCCCCTGACACAGCTGAAGAAATGCTACATGCCCTTAGCATCATTGAAAATGCCGTTGGGGAAGCCCTCGTAGCAAGCGGAGAACAGTTACCGGCCGGAAAATCAATGGCAGCTTTCGGAAAACAGGCACTCAAGGCGGGAGATAAAAAAATATTGAACCTCCCTGTCTATGTGAAGGGATTTGAAAACAGCAAAAGAAAAACTCAGTTGCTCAAAGTTTTACCTGCTTATCAGACGTATGAACGCATGTTGATTTTCTATGGCCTTCGGGCACTCATTCAATTGGCGGAGCATACAAACTGCAAAAAAATAGAAGACCTCCGGCAAAGTATAACTTTACTACCCCTTAAAGAAAAATGGGTGAATGTGGGCGGACAATTGTTTTCGGAAGGAAGGCTCGAACAGCTGCTTCAAAAAATTCGCAAGGGTACTGTCCGTTCCTGGGAACAGGTTCATGGTTTTTACCAGGCACAGGGAGAGCTATATGAACAGGAAAAGCAAAGACATGCTTTGGCAGTGCTACAAAAAATTACCGGCTGCCGGATGAAAAAAATCACAGCTCAGGAGTTAGCTGCCTTCCTTAACACAGCAATACAGTTAGAGCGTTCCATCGCAGGCGGCATTCGGCAATCGCGCATGAAAGATTATGAAAATCCTTACCGGAAAATGCTCTACGAAAACGAAAAAGAAATGTTTACAGTGCTGGGTAACCCGAATGACAATGCTTTTCTGCTTCAGCAAGCAAAGCTATCAAAACAGTTTGCTGCCAGCATTCGCCAGATCCGCAAGCGGATGCACCTTACAGATTAAATCTAAAAAAGGTATCAGAGCTTCAACCCAAGACCTACCTGAATCTGCTGGCTGGTCCATTTGTCGCGGTCATCAATGTTGTTGATATTGGTAAGTCCAATATTATAGCGCGCATATACCCGCAACATCAAGATGTTCAGTTGAGCACCCGCCACCATGGAGAAATCACCACTTTTGAAGGCCTCTTTCCCATTCTGTAAAAGTGATTTGTCTTGTTGCAGTAGAATACCAAACTGAGGACCTGCATTCAGGGTTAAAAATCCACCGAACATGTTATAGCGTAGAAGTATTGGAATGGATAGATAGTCTAAGGTATAGACATTGTTGATGTTAAAGAGGTTATTGACAGCGGTGTTGTAAACATTGTTGATGTTAGAAGGCACACCTCCCAGCTGGTTCCAGATTACTTCCGGTTGAATACCGAATTTCTTACTGAAATCGATCTCTGCGAAAGCACCGGCATGGTAAGCAAATTTGAAACCATCCTTGAAGGATTGACCTTCGAATTGATTCATATTACCTCCCAACTTCACACCGAGGCGAAATCCTTGGGCTAGTGAAACAGAGGAAAAAGATAAACACGCCAACAGAATAATGATAAGCTTTTTCATATAATAATTTGAATAAAATTAAACAAGAACCATACCAAACAACAAATTTGAACTATGTAAAGTTTATATAAAATTATTGAAATTTATAAAATCAGACCAATTCAAGCAGCGTTATTTCTGGAAGAATTCCCACCCGACCGGGGTAACCAATAAATCCGAAGCCCCGGTTTACATATAATTTCTGTTGTCCGTCCTCATATAGTCCGGCCCATTGCCGATACATCCATTGTACCGGACTCCATTTGAAGAAAGGATTTTCCATGCCGAACTGCATGCCATGTGTATGGCCCGACAACATCAGGTCGATGTCGGCATATTCGGTTTTTACCTGAGCATCCCAATGGCTGGGGTCATGGCTCATTAGTATCTTAAAGGGAACTTTTTCTGTTCCGGGATAAGCCTCCTGCATTTTCCCATACTTGGGAAATCTTCCTTTGGCGCCCCAGTTTTCGATGCCCAACAAAGCGATTTTTTCTCCTCCCCTTTCCAATAATACATGTTCATTCATCAGAAGTCGCCATCCCATGCCGGCATGAATCTGCTTGAGGGTAGATAAATTATTTTCCTTGGCTCCCTGTGAGGGCCAGGCTACATAATCGCCATAATCGTGGTTACCTAAGATGCTGTAAACACCCAGCGGGGCATTGATGCGGCCAAAAACATCTGTCCAGCCATCCATTTCACTCGCCTTATTATTCACCAGATCCCCGGTGAACAAGACAATGTCGGGACGTTGTTTCATGATCAGTTCAACGCCCGCCTCTACTGCCTTCCGGTCTTGCAGGCTTCCAATGTGAATATCACTGATATGAGCAATTTTAAGTCCTTTAAATGCTGCAGGCAGGTTATTGAAAGCAAGCGGAATTTTCTTTAACTGGTAGTTATACTTATTCCTAAACCCGATCAGTAAGCTGCTGAAAAGGGTTCCACCCAAAGCCAAGCCCAGCCAACTCAAAAACACCGAACGGGGAATATGCAGACTTCCGGATTCTAGTTCCTGCGATCCGCGGGAGAAGATGCGCAATACCAGCCAACTTACACCCCGCCGCAAGTCATCGGTTAGAAATACCAGTGAGGCGATCATTTTTGAGAGGAATAACCCGACTAAGATGGCAAAAATATAATTTCGGAAAAAAGGGGAATCTTGTAAAAATGAGGCATAGGGGAATACCAACACCATCAACATAGCAAATATGGCCAATACCCAATGTAGGGTGATGGTCCAAAACCTGATTCGCTCAGTCTGGTTCTGTAAGACGGTTTTAAGGGATAGAAACACATACCAATCGAGCAGTAGCATGATCAGTGCCAATATCCACCAGAAAGTCGGATTACGCATAACAGGTTAATTCAACAGGTAACCCCTATAAAAGGGGAATAGTTCAAAGATGGTCAAAATTAACACCTTCGGCGCTCAGAAAATGCTATTTTAGGTTAAAAGGAAACATGTCAGGATAAGTTCATCTTAGGAGGTTAAGTGTGGATTTCTCCTATCCGAAGATGCTGCCGAAATTGTATTTTTGGAGTCTTTAAAAGCTATGTTACTCACGTACTACGGTCATGCCTGTTTCAGCGTTCAACTTGCCGGTAAAACCCTGCTCTTCGACCCATTTATTTCCCCCAACCCACTGGCAGCACATATTGATGTAAAATCAATCCGGCCCGATTATATTCTTGTCTCGCATGGTCATTTTGACCACATTGCAGACCTGGTTTCGATAGGTGCTGCCTCGAAGGCAACCATCATTTGTGCCTGGGAAATTCATGAATGGCTGCAGGAACAGGGCATCCAGTCTACCCTGCCGATGAACACCGGTGGTATAAAAGAACTGGAGGCCTTTTCCGTGCGATGTGTGGTAGCTCAGCACAGCAGCAGTTTACCCGGGGGTAGGTATGGTGGGAATCCCATGGGGTTTGTCATCAGTTCACCAGAGGGCAATTTATATTATAGCGGCGATACCGCTTTAACGACAGATATGCAGCTGATTCCGCTTTGGAACCAACTGGATGTCGCCCTACTGCCCATCGGGAATCAGTTCACCATGGGGGTGGAGGATGCCATGATTGCAGCAAACTGGATAAAATGTTCCACGATTATTGGTGTACATTACAATACCTTTGATGCCATTCAAATCGATACCGCAAAGGCCCGGGCGGCTTTTGCAGCAAAAGGATTGAATTTATTGTTGCCCTCACCCGGCAACAGTTTAGAATTTAAGAATCAGCAATAAAAAAAAGGACCCATCGGTCATTGTGTAATTATGGCAAGAATTATAGGAGTAGCGAACCAAAAAGGCGGCGTAGGGAAAACGACCACAGCCATCAACCTGGCAGCAAGTCTCGCCGTGCTGGAATACAGAACCCTGCTGGTTGATGCCGATCCACAGGCCAACAGCACCACCGGCGTAGGATTCGATCTGCACAACATCACGAGCAGTCTCTACGACTGTATGGTGAATAACCTGCCGGCGACGGATGTGATACTCACCACCGAAGTACCCAACCTGCACCTGATCCCCTCCCACATCGATCTGGTGGGCGCAGAGATTGAAATGATCAATTATCCCAACCGGGAAAATGTGCTTAAAAATATCCTCGAGCCGGTAGCCGACCGATATGACTTTATCGTGATTGATTGTTCTCCCTCACTGGGACTGATTACCGTCAACTCCCTCGTAGCTGCCAACAGCGTTATTGTTCCTGTTCAATGTGAATTCTTTGCATTGGAAGGATTGGGTAAACTACTCAATACCATCAAAATTGTGCAGAGCCGGCTGAATCCCGAATTGCAAATAGAAGGCATACTTATGACCATGTACGATGGAAGACTCCGCCTAGGCAATCAGGTAATCAGTGAAGTACGTCGTCACTTCGATGACATGGTTTTTCAAACCATCATTCACCGCAATGCCCGATTGAGCGAGGCCCCCAGTGCAGGAAAACCAGTCATCCTATTCGATGCTGACAGCAAGGGCACATTGAACTACCTAAACCTGACAAAAGAAATCCTCCAAAAAAATGGGTTCACCAAAATCAGCAATGAAGAGCGCATCATCCGTTAGTAAACAGGCAGCAGTAGTAATTATTTAATTTTTCCAATCATGTCAACACCAAAAAATAACAAAGAACTAATCGGGAAAGGACTTCGCTCGCTTCTCGACAATATCAATACAGAATTAAAGACCGGAGATGGCAACCTGAAATCTGAAGTAGTAAATCAGGTTACCCAAACCATTCGGATTCCGGTAAGTGACATCATAATCAATCCTAAGCAGCCTCGCAAGGATTTCAATGAAACTGCCTTGCAGGAACTGGCGGAATCACTGAAAAGACATGATATAATTCAGCCGCTGACTGTATCAAAACTGAGCAATGGTAAATATCAATTGGTGGCGGGCGAAAGAAGGTGGCGGGCCTCACAAATTGCAGGACTAAAAGATGTTCCGGTGTATGTGCGTCAATCGAATGACAAAGAATTATTGGAACTGGCGCTACTGGAGAACCTGCAGCGGGAAAACCTGAATCCCATGGAAATTGCCTTCAGTTATAAGCGCATGGAGGATGAGCTGAATTACACCCAGGAAGAAGTAGCTAAAAGCATGGGGAAAGAAAGAAGTACAGTTTCCAACTATATTCGTCTGCTCAAACTGCCACCAGATATTCAGCTGGCAGTTAGACAGGGAAAAATTAGTTTCGGCCATGCACGGGCATTAATCAACATCGACACAGTTGACAGGCAGTTAATGGCCTTCCACCAAATCATAGATAAGGGGCTTAGCGTTCGACAAACAGAAGAATGGGTAAAAAGTCAATACAAGGCCAAGTCTGCAGGCACATCAAAAAAATCAAAGGAGCTGCCAACGGCATATAAAAAAATTGAAGATGCTATCTCCTCACAATTTAGCACCAAGGCCAAACTGGAACATAACTCCAAGGGGCACGGCAGCATCACACTTCCCTATTATTCGCTCGACGGGCTGAATAAATTACTGAAAGACCTGCACATCACCATCAGTTAAGGTATGGTCATCCAAAAATTTGTTACGCTGCTGATACCGACTTTGTTGATTGGATCTTGCTTGCTGGCACAAAGCAACGGAAAGTCTGTTGTAGATAGCAGTAAACAAATACTACCTGTTAAAGACAGTGTAAAAAAACATGACCCGAAAATTGCAACCCGCCGTTCGGCTATTCTTCCCGGCTGGGGGCAGGCTTACAACAAACAATATTGGAAGATTCCACTGGCATATGGTATCATTGCCATTCCGGTGGGTACTTATATCTTCAATAACAATTATTACAAGAAGATGAAGTTCGCTTATGAAGCGCGCTATAAGCAATCACAGGGTGATCCCAGTGATGTTCCCTTCATCGATCCAGAATTGGTAAGGTTACCCATCGATGATTTATTGACTTATCGCAATGCGTATCGCCGTGACCGGGATTACTCCGTGCTGTTTTTTTTACTTGCCTGGGGATTTCAGGTAGTTGATGCCACTGTGTTTGCTCACCTCAAACCATTTGATGTCAGCAATAACCTAAGTATGCAAATGCGCCCTCAATTAGATCCGATTACCCGCAATGCCGGTCTCTCACTCACTTTCCAATTAAAATCAAAATCAGATAAATCAAGAGAAGCACGTTAATGGAACACCCGATGAAAATTGCATTGATTGGATATGGAAAAATGGGTAAGGCGATAGAAGCAGCCGGCCGCCAGGCAGGTCACAGCTTTCCACTGATCATAGATCTCAGCAATCAACAGGAACTGACTGCAGCAAGTCTCAGTCAGGTAGATGTTGCGATTGAATTCACCGGACCCCATTCTGCCGCCGACAATATCACCACCTGCCTGGATGCCGGTATTCCCGTCGTATCCGGAAGTACGGGCTGGTTGGATCAATGGGAGAAAGTATCTGCCCATTGTCATGCAAAACAGGGCTGTCTGATCTATTCCAGTAATTTCAGCATTGGCGTCAACTTGTTCTTTGCCGCCAATGTCTGGCTGGCGAAATTGATGAAAGCCTACCCGAACTACCGCCCATCTATAGAGGAAATTCACCACACAGAAAAAAAAGACGCCCCCAGTGGTACAGCCATTACGCTGGCAGAAGATCTGCTGGCAGCGCGACCAGATCTGTCGGCCTGGATTAATGAACCCAGCACTACCCCCGAACTCTTACCCATCATTTCCAAACGGATCGACCCAACACCGGGAACCCATCGTATTCAGTACAGCTCACCCATCGATGATATCGAGTTAATTCATACTGCTCACAACAGAACAGGTTTTGCCAATGGGGCCCTGCTGGCTGCTGCTTTTACCCAAAATAAGCGTGGTATTTTCTCTATGAGAGAGGTTATAGGATTTTAGCCCCCACCCTGCTCACTTTCCATTTTTTTCCTATATTGCTGTAATGTTGTCGAAGAAAACCCAGTATGCTTTCAAGGCCCTGACCTATCTGGCAGAACACCACGAGGAGGGACCCGTGCTCATTGCCATGATTGCCCGGAAGAAAAAGATTCCGCTTAAATTTCTGGAGAACATATTGCTGCAATTAAAAAAAGATGGCATTCTGGACAGTAAAAAAGGGAAAGGCGGCGGCTACTTTTTTAAACTATCACCACAGCAAATTCAACTGTCCCGCATCATGCGGCTATTGGAAGGGCCCATCGCATTGTTGCCTTGTGTCAGCTTAAATTTTTATGAAAAATGTAAGGACTGTGATGAAAAGTCCTGCGGATTGAATAAAGTGATGAAACAGGTAAGAGATAATACGCTGAGCGTGCTCGACAAAAGAACCGTACTAGATTTACTACCTTAATATGACCCCTTAAAAATCAAACCCATGAAACGTTTATTATTTGTTTTACTTGTATTTCCCTTGGTAACTATAGCACAGGAAAAACAGCCCCCCTCCACATTGCCTAAAAACATTTTTCGTGTCAATCTGTCTTCACTCCTGCTGAAAAATTACCATGTAACCTATGAGCGTGGTTTCAGCAGAAAACTTTCTTTCTCGCTTAGTTATCGTTGGATGCCAAAAGGCACGATACCCTTCAAAAATTATTTTGACAATGATGTGAGCAGCAATGCCCTTCAATTGAATTCATTCCAGGTTGGCAACTCCGCCATTACCGGAGAAATGCGCTTCTATTTGGGTAAAAAGAATCTCAAAGGATTCTATCTCGCCCCCTATGTTCGCTTTGCCACCTTCGATGCAACTGCACCCATCGATTATACCTCTACTACCGGGGGGCCGTCTGTTACAAAGACCGGCGATTTCACGGGAAAAGTTACATCCACCAGCGGTGGTCTCATGTTGGGGTGGCAATTCAATATATCCAAGAATATACTTATTGATTTGCAAATAATCGGTGCACACTTTGGAAGTTGTTCCGGTGAACTCAACCTACTATCAGTAGTTCCTTTGACTCCCCAGGAACAGAGTTCGCTGCAAAGTAGCTTGAATGGTATCGGTATTGATCCCTTCGATATTAAACCAACTGTAAATGCGAATGGTGCCAATATTCAGATAAACGGCCCCTGGGCAGGTATCCGTGGTGCGAATATTGGTATCGGATTTAGATTCTGATTGAATTTACTGAAACCTTCGTCCCTTGTTTTCAGGGTGGTTGTTGAGCATATCATCCGTCATCCTGTCAAGGTCGAATGCCGGCTGCCAGCCCCAGTCGTTGCGCGCAACACTGTCATCAATGCTCTGTGGCCAGCTATCAGCAATGGCCTGACGATAATCGGGTTGACAGGTAAGCTCAAAATCGGGTAGGTGGCGCCGGATAGACTGACCCACCTCTTCCGGAGAAAAACTCATACCTGCGATATTATAGGAGGTTCTGACAGATATTTTATCAGCAGGTGCTTCCATCAGTTCCAGCGTTGCCCTGAGTGCATCGGGCATATACATCATCGGCAGGAAGGTATCAGCAGCCAGGTAACAATTGTATTTCCCCTGCAACAAGGCTTCCTGATAAATCTCCACAGCATAATCGGTGGTGCCGCCCCCTGGCAATGACTTATAACTAATCAATCCGGGATAACGAATACTCCGAACATCTACGCCAAAACGCTTGTAGTAATAATTGCACCAGAATTCTCCGGCATACTTGCTGATACCATATACTGTGGTGGGCTCGATGACTGTATGCTGCGGACAAAGCCGGCGGGGAGAGGTAGGACCAAAAACTGCAATGCTACTGGGCCAATAAACCTTGCTCAACTTCTCTTCCCGCGCGATATCCAACACATTAAGCAGGCCCTGCATGTTGAGGTGCCAGGCGAGGTGCGGATTTTTCTCACCGGTAGCCGATAGCATCGCTGCCAGCAAGTAAATCTGGGTGATATTTTGTCGTATCACCTGCACATGCAACATCTCCTTATTCATCACATCCAAACTAACATAGGGGCCTGTGCCGGCCAGCAAAGGATTTTCCTCCCGCAAGTCGGAAGCAATGACTTGTGCATTCCCATATATATTCCGCAGTGCGAGGGTAAGCTCTACACCTATTTGTCCGGAGGCACCGATGACCAGTATTTTTTCTTTAGGAGTCGACATACAATAAATTTCGGGTGCAAGGTAAATCAAAAAATGACTACCCCTCTTCTGGTGGGGCCAACAAGCAGTTGGTAATTATTACTTACTTTTACATGCAATCGACTGACACTATCACAAGCATATGATGCCCGAATTCCTTCAGCAACTTTTCTCCCGGCAAACCTATCGTCCGGAATCCTTTTTTTTAATTGCCGGACCCTGCGTGGTCGAATCAGAAGAGCTGGTGATGGAGGTAGCAGGTAAATTAGCTGATTTAGGTAAACAATTTGGTATCCCCTGTGTCTTCAAAGCCAGCTATCGAAAAGCCAACCGTACCAGTGCCGGATCTTTTATGGGTATAGGTGATGAAAAAGCCCTGGCCTTGATTCAGAAGGCAGGACAAACTTTCGGGTTACCTACTACCTCCGATATCCATGCAACTGAAGAAGCTGCTATGGCTGCCCCTTATCTCGATATTCTTCAGATTCCTGCTTTCCTTTGCCGCCAGACAGACCTCTTGCAGGCGGCAGCAGCTACCGGAAAAATTGTCAATGTAAAGAAGGGGCAATTCCTCAGCGGCCCCTCCATGAAATTCGCCGTTGAAAAAATACAGCAGGCCGGCAATAGCCACGTGATGCTCACCGAAAGAGGCAACACCTTCGGTTATCAAGACCTCGTTGTCGATTACAGAAATATCCCCTGGATGCAGGCACATGCCGTACCGGTGATTATGGATTGCACCCACTCTCTGCAACAACCCAATCAGCCATCGGGCGTAACAGGCGGTAACCCCCAATTAATCGGTACCATAGCCAAAGCAGCCATTGCTGTAGGTGCTGACGGACTCTTCATTGAAACCCATCCCAATCCCGCAGTTGCCAAAAGTGATGGTGCCAATATGCTCGCGCTGGAACAATTACCACAACTGCTGGAGCAATTGGTAAGAATCCGGGAAGCAATCCAATAAGGGGATTCAGGTACGGGTACCGAAGTGAAGCCAATCTACTAAAGCCGATTAATACCGCAGCGGATTGCGCCTGCCGTATGATATGTACTGGCGCATATTGATCCAGAAAGCCATAATCATGTAAATGATGACCGGGGAGCCAAAGGTCAGAAAACTGATATAAATGAACCAGAACCTGATACGGGAACTGGCAATGCCAAAACGCTCGCCCAGTAAAGTGCAAACACCGAATACATTGAATTCTATGTAATCCCTGAGTTTCTGCATGGTTAAATAACGATTGTAAAGCAAAGCAAAATTAACCATTTTAACTAAAAAGAGTTTTACCCCAAGGGACTTTTTGGTAATTTTGCCCCGCCTGCTGATTGTAATCAGTTTCGGTATTTTATTTGAATATTTTACACCTGTAAATTTTATAGTATGGCTTTCGACATCGAGATGATTAAGCAAGTTTATGCCAACTTCCCCGCGCGGGTAGAGGCTGCCAGGAAAGTACTGGAACGTCCACTGACCTTGAGTGAAAAAATTCTGTTTACACACCTGCACCCTGATCAGGTGGCTCAGGTATTTGAGCGTGGAAAAAGCTATGTAGACTTTGCTCCGGATCGTGTAGCCATGCAGGATGCAACTGCCCAGATGGCATTGCTCCAATTTATGCAGGCCGGACGTCAATCAGTTGCCGTTCCCTCTACCGTACATTGTGACCACCTGATCACTGCCAAAGTAGAAGCAGCACAAGACTTGAAAGTAGCCAATGAAGAGAGCAAGGAAGTATACGATTTCCTCGCTTCTGTATCCAATAAATATGGTATCGGCTTCTGGAAGCCCGGAGCAGGCATCATTCACCAGGTTGTGCTGGAAAACTATGCCTTCCCCGGAGGAATGATGATCGGAACCGATTCTCATACCGTAAATGCCGGCGGTCTGGGCATGATTGCCATCGGTGTAGGTGGAGCAGATGCCTGCGATGTGATGGCAGGACTCCCCTGGGAATTGAAATGGCCCAAATTGATTGGTGTGAAGCTTACCGGAAAACTGAGTGGGTGGACAGCCCCGAAGGATGTTATTTTGAAAGTGGCTGGAATACTGACTGTAAAAGGCGGTACCGGAGCCATCGTAGAATATTTTGGTGAGGGTGCCCGCAGCATGAGCTGTACCGGCAAAGGTACCATCTGCAACATGGGTGCTGAAATTGGTGCTACCACTTCTACTTTTGGATATGATGATAGCATGGGCCGTTACCTGCGCGCCACCGGTCGCGAGGAAGTAGCCAACCTAGCAGATGCCATTGCTGCCCACCTCAACGGTGACCCCGAAGTATATGCAGCCCCGGAAAAATATTTCGACCAGGTGATTGAAATCAACCTGAGTGAATTGGAGCCACACCTAAACGGGCCTTTCACCCCCGATCTGGCAACACCCCTATCAAAAATGAAAGAAGCCGTTGAAGCCAATGGCTGGCCTGCCAAAATTGAAGTGGGTCTGATTGGAAGTTGCACCAACAGCTCGTATGAAGACATCAGCCGTTCTGTTAGCCTCGCGCGCCAGGTAAAGGAGAAGGGACTCACCCTGAAAAGTGAATTCACCATTACACCGGGATCAGAGCAAGTTCGATACACAGTAGAACGCGATGGCTTCCTGGAAGTTTTCGATTCGATAGGAGCCCGCGTATTTGCCAATGCCTGCGGACCCTGCATCGGAATGTGGGACCGTGTGGGTGCAGAGAAAAAAGAACGCAATACCATCGTACACAGCTTCAACAGAAATTTTGCCAAGCGTGCCGATGGCAATCCCAATACCCTTGCCTTCGTGGGTTCACCGGAACTGGTAACTGCCCTGGCAATTGCTGGAGACCTGCGATTCAATCCCATCACAGATACGCTCACCAATGATAAAGGGGAACAAGTGAAACTCGATGAACCCGGCGGTCAAGAATTGCCTCCCCGCGGATTTGCCGTGGAAGATGCCGGCTACCAGGCGCCTGCCGCAGATGGTAGCAGTGTCAATGTGGTGGTGGATCCCAACAGTAAGCGCCTCCAATTATTGGCTCCCTTCTCTGCCTGGGAAGGTACCGATCTGAAAGGATTGAAATTATTAATAAAAGCAAAGGGCAAATGTACTACTGACCACATCAGCATGGCAGGTCCCTGGTTGAAATACCGCGGACACCTCGATAACATTAGTAATAACCTGCTGATAGGCGCTGTGAATTTCTTCAATGAAAAAACAGATGCAGTAAAGAACCAGCTCACCGGTGAATATGGTGCAGTTCCGGCCACCCAACGTGCGTACAAAGCTGCGGGAGTAGGAACCATCGTGGTAGGTGATGAAAACTATGGGGAAGGAAGTTCACGTGAGCATGCCGCCATGGAGCCCCGCTTCCTCGGTGTTCGTGCCATACTGGTGAAGTCCTTCGCCCGCATCCACGAAACAAATCTTAAGAAGCAGGGCATGCTGGCATTGACCTTTGCCAACAAGAATGATTACGATTTGATTCAGGAAGATGACACCATTGAGATCAATGGTCTGACTGAATTTGCACCCGGTAAGCCGTTACAATTGGTGTTCACCCACGCTGATGGCAGCAGTCATACCATTTCTGCTAACCACACCTACAATGAACAGCAAATTGAATGGTTCAAGGCAGGTGCTGCACTGAACATCATTCGCAGATCAGTAGCATAATTAGTTACACGATTTATTAGAAAACGTCCGCCGATGGTGGACGTTTTTTTTGGGCACAAAATAAATAGCGCAAAAAAAAACTGCCCGGTGAAAACCGAGCAGTCTACCTATAAATCGAATCTCTGATTATTTTACTTCCTCGAATTCAGCGTCGGTTACTGTTTCTCCTCCTGCTTGTGACTGGTTCGGATTTTCGTTACCTGCGCCGGCTGCTTGACCATCTGCACCCGCAGCTTGCTGGGCTTTGTAGATATCTTCGCTGGCGGCCGTCCATGCTGTATTCATTTCAGCCATGGCAGCATCCACTGCTGTAATATCCTGGTTCTTGTGTGCTTCCTTCAGTTTATTGAGAGCAGTTTCAATGGCACCTTTTTTATCTGCAGGAATCTTGTCGCCGAATTCTTTGAATTGCTTTTCGGTCTGGAAGATCAGGCTATCGGCTTGATTGAGTTTTTCAACTTTTTCGCGGGCCACTTTATCGGTAGCTTCATTGGCTTTGGCTTCCGCTTTCATCTTTTCAATTTCCTCCTTGCTCAAACCACTGCC
>Ga0208361_1000180_pt1 | contig 22002 bp, 15 predicted proteins | sample LakMenEpi05Aug10_FD_150670 | JGI IMG/M metagenome (GOLD analysis project Ga0208361, IMG submission 150670) | Freshwater microbial communities from Lake Mendota, WI - 05AUG2010 deep hole epilimnion (SPAdes) | ecosystem: Environmental > Aquatic > Freshwater > Lake > Epilimnion/Euphotic zone ... | reverse complement strand
ATGGGTTTGGCGTGATGGCTGCTCGCCCCGTGCGCTTTTACCCCCCGGCGGCGCGCTTGTGATCCACTTCCGCCGCGATGCGGCCGAAGGCATTCTCCGGATCGCGCTCGACGATCTCGCGCACAAGCGCATCAGCCTCGGCGTTCATGCCGTAGAGCCGGTACCAGGCTGAAACACCATAGCCGCGAGTGGCATGCTCGCTCGTGCCGGGTGCGATGCCTTCGAGCACGGCCTGCGGCTTGCGCTTGCCCGCAAACAATAGACACAACTCGAGATAGCTCTCGTTTTCGAGCAGTTTCAGATCCGGCTGGATCTTTCCGAGCAGCGCCAGCGCTTCCGAGTCCCGATTGAGCCGAAACAGCGCCAGCGCGTGCCAGTATGTTGAGGAAACAAGACGATCCGGGTTGGCGGTGTTCGTGCCACCGCCGCGCTCCCATGCGGCGCAGGCCTGCTCGTACTCGCCGCGCAGGAAGTGCGCCAGCGCCAGGTGATAGGTGATGTTCGAGCGGTAGGTTCCGATCGGCACGCCGGCGGCATTGGGCATGCCATCGGGCTCGATCTCGTCCGCGTGACCCTGCATCAGCTCCTCGGCGCGCGAGAGATCTGCGACCGCGATGTCGAAGCGCCGCAGCGTGATCCAGCGATGACCGCGGTGGCGCATGAGCTTGTAGCTCCGCGGATGCAGGCTCAGTGCCTGCGTGTAGTGTTGCTGCGCATCCTGGAAGCGGCCGAGATAGGCAAGGCGGCGTCCGACCCAGATCAGCAGATCCTCGTTGCGGGGGTCCTTGGCGAGGGCCGCCTGTGCCTCTTCGAGCGCGACGAGCTTTGAATCCTCGGTGGGAGCGCTTGGTGCTGCGGTCGGTTGGGTGGGCGCGGCGCAGCCGGCGATCGCCAGGGAAAGAATCAGGCAGAGGGAGGTGCGCATGGTTTTGCCTCAGGGGTGCGAAATGCGGAGTTTCTGACGCAGGGAGATGTCGCTGAGCTCGCTGAGCGCGCCATCGGGCCAGTGCACGCGCACACGCACCAGATTGGCGCTGGCGAAGCCCAGGTGGGCGATGGCAGGGTTGGCGGCCTGGTAGCTGCCCCCGGAGTGGATCCAGCGCGTCTGAGTCAACTGACCCTGCACGACCTCGATGCGCGCGCCGAGTCCGCGGCGGTTCTTCGACTGCGCCCGTTCGTCGAGCAATTCGATCTGCAGCCAGTTGCCCGGCGGCGCGAGATTCTCATACAGGCGCAGCGGGCCGTGCTGCTCGGCGACGATCGCGTCGATGTCCCCATCCCGGTCGAGATCGCCGAAAACGGCGCTGCGATCGACATGCGCCGGAGCAAGCCAGTCCGCCTCGACGCGCTCGAAAGCCGCGCCGCGCCGCTCGAAGCACAGCGCCGGCTGGCGGTATTCCGAGTTCATCGTCGCCGTGGTGGCCTGCGGGTAGACATGCCCGTTGAAGATCAGCAGATCCTCGTCTCCGTCGAGATCGAGGTCCGCGAAGTGCGCAGCCCAGCCGAGGAAGGGTCGGCTGATCGCCCCGAGCTTGTACTGGCGCGTGCGGTCCTCCCAGGAGCTCTCGCGCGAGACCTGCAGCAGGTTGGTGTCATCGGCGAAGTTGGTCGTGAAGATGTCCGGGCGCTGGTCGCCGTTGACGTCGGCGATCGCGATGCCCATGGTCGCCTGAGCGGCGCCATCGCCGTTGACCGCAAGGCCCAGCGGCAGCGCGCGCTCCTCGAAGCGCCAGCCGCCCTGGTTGAGGAACAGCTGCTTGGGCGTGGAATCGTTGCCCACGAAGATGTCCTGGCGGCCATCGCCGTTGAAATCGAGGATCACGCAGCCCAGGCCTAGGCCCGGTTCCACGGCGAGGATTCCGCTAATGGCGGAGCGCTCTGTGAAACGCATGTCGCCGATGTTCTCGAAGACCGCATCGGGCTCCGGTTCCAGCGAGAGCGGGCCGCCGAAGACCTCGATGCCGCGGTATTGCTCATGCGGCGGCGGCTTCGTGGGATCGAAGACCAGGTAGTTGACGAGGTACAAGTCGAGATCGAGATCGCCGTCGAGATCGCCGAAGGCGGCCGCCGTGCCCCAGGCCGGATTGGAGAGGCCCGCCTGCACGGTGATCTCGCGCAAGCGCGAGCCGGATTCGTTGGCGAGCAGCGCGTCCTTCCCGAGGCAGGCGATGTAGAGATCCTCCCAGCCATCCGCGTCGACATCGGCAACCGCGACACCCATGCCCCAGCGCGCGAAGTCGATCGGGATGCGCTCGCCGGCATCCTCGAAGCGCAGACCGCCCTGGTTGAGGAACAGCCTGGCACCCGGGCCGCGTGCCGGCGCTTCCAGCGTGGCGCCATTGGGTACGAAGAGATCCAGATCGCCGTCGCGATCGAAGTCCAGCAGCGCCAGTCCGCCGCCCTTGGTCTCGACGATTTCGCGCGGCGGTTCATGACCGGCAAGCACGAAAGCGCCGAAAGCCCCGTCGTGCACGCGCATCCGGATGGCGGCTGCCGATCCCGCCTGCGGCGGAGCTGCAGGCGGACTCGACTCCCGCGAGCAGGCCGAAAGCAGGAGCAGCAGGCCGAGCCGCTTCATCGTCCGCGCGCGGCGAGCAGTTCCTGTGCTCGCGCTTCGGCGGTCTTCGCGCGGGCCTCGTCGCCGGCATCGCGCGCGACCTTGGCGAGCTTCGACCAGACCTCGGGGTATTCGGGCACGAGCGTCACGGCGCGCTCCAGGGCCGCCCGCGCATCCTCCGGCTTGTTCTCGCGCACGCACAGGTCGGAGTAGCGCGCGAGGTAGCGACCGAGGTCGTTGCCGGCATCCTGCCGCTGGCTTTCCACCTTGAGGCGCAACTCCGCCAGCTCGATCGCGCGCGAGAGATGCTTGCGCGCGAGGATCAGCTCGTCGTTCTCCAGCGCGACCAGCGCGCGGCCGAACAGCGCCGAGGGATGGTCCGGCTTGAACTCGAGATAGCGGTCGAAGGCGCGAGCGGCGGTCGCAAGATCCCCGGCATCGAGCGCGCACATGCCTTGGTAGTAGTAGCTCGGCAGGAAGTTCGGCGAGAGCTCGATGGCGCGCGCGAAGTGCTTGAGCGCCTCCTGCGGGAGCTTCTCCTCGTAGTACGAGTAGGCCAGCAGGAAGGAGCGCTCGCCCTCGCGGTTCCAGGGCAGCGGGAGCTTTCCGAGCGCCTCGCGCGTGGGCTCCAGCTGACCGGACTGTATCGCCGCGTAGTAGGGTTTCAGCTCGGGCGCGATCGCCTCTCGCGGCTGCTGAGCGGCAGCGGCGGCGGTGGGCGGCCTGGCCTGCGGCGCTGGGCCGGTCTGGCCGGGCTCAGACGAGCAGGCAGGCAGCACCGTCGGAAGGCAGGTCAGCAGGAACGATGAGGCGACTTTCAATCTCCGCTCAAGGTGCCATCGGCAACGCGAGTCCGCTAGAGAGGTTGCTCGATCCGCCGTCACGGTACACGGCCTGAAGACGGATGGTCTTCCCGACGAGCGGGCTCTGCGATCCGAGGGCTGCCAACCGCGGCGCCATGCCGAGCCATGCGATATTGCCTTCAGTGTCCGCACGGCCCTGGGCAAGCCGTGTCAGCGCGCCACCCAGGCACAGGCGGCCGCGCCCCATGGGCTGATCAGCCACTCCGACTGCCCCGTAAAGCGTGACCTCGGCACCCGCGGGCAGCCCCGTGCAGAGCAGCACGAGGTCAGCGGCTGCCAGGCTGTTGCTTCCACCTCCGACCGTCAGCGTGGCTCCGCCTCCGCTCGAATTGGTGCAGCCGCCCAGGTACTCCTGCTGGCCAGCGGGGCAGCGATCTCCGAAGCAGAAGGTCTCCGCGAAGGAAAGACCCATGAGGAGATTGGTCTTTGGCGGCACGCTCGACTTGATGCGGATGGAACCGAAGAGAGCGGGGATTGCGCCCTCGCAGTGTTGCTCGAAATCCACGGCAAGGCGCTGCAGGAGGTTGCCCGGGCCGGCCTGAATCTCGGAGACCACGAAGCGTCCGGTCAGCGTATTGCAGCCGGCTCCCGTGTGGGAGACCGACAAGCCCGGCGTTCCCGGCGGGTTGAACGGGTAGCGCACCGCACCCTCGTAAATGCCGGGAGCCATTGGGAGGTCCGTTCCCGTGTCGAAGTTCGTGTAGAACCACGGGGCCGTGAACCCCGGTTGGTTGATGTTGACTGTCACCACGCCCGTGGGTGATGCGGAACGCGTGAAGTAGTGCGTAGCGTTCGTGACCTGAGAACTGGTCCCGCCTCCGATGAAATCACCCGGTTGACTGGTCCAGGCGTACAGTTCAGGGACGTTCGCGGCGTTGATGAGGCGCGTGAGGAGACTGGGAGCGGATGAGTTGATGCGCAGCGAGCCGAACAAGGCGGCATCATTGCCTTCGCAATGCTGCTCGAAATCAACCGCAAGGCTTGTCAGGACGCCTGCAGGCGACACGCTGATTTCAGAAACGACGAAGCGTCCGAAAAGCGTGTTGCAGCCACTGGAGTTGCGCGTGACGGACAGCCCAGCGGTTCCGGCCGGGTTGAAGGGCCAGCGCGTGGCGTAAAGGTAGGTGCCCGGTTGCAGCGCGGTGTCAGTCCCGTTGTCGAAGTGCAGGCTCCAGTTGCTGCCACCCGTGCCTGTCCAGTTGACTTGCACTCCAGAACCCACCGAGTAACTCTGCGTCACGCTCCAGCCGGAACCTGCGGTGATCAGTCCCTGCGTGCCGGCACCGATGAAGTCGCCAGGCTGGGAGAAGAACTGCAGGTGAGTGCTCTGGGCGCCGGCGGGGCTGAGCAGCGCGATGAGGAATGAGACGTGCAGGAGGAATGAGCGCAGCATGCGCTCCAGCTTACCGGAACGCACCGGATCCCGCTCAATAGAGCTTCTTCGCTCCGTTGATGATCGTCAGCGCTTCCTCGCAGTTGAATCCCACCAGCTGCGAGTACTCGCGGATCGAGGGGAAGCGCGGGGGCGCCAGCTCAGCGGCGCGATGCAGGGCCTGCTCGCGCGTCAAGTGCTGCTCGCGGATCATGTTCGAGAGCATGACCTCGTCTTCGGTCCAGCCCGCGATGGTCTGGTAGATGTAGTTGTAGAAGGGCGCCGTGCCATCCCCGATGCGCCAGGTAGTCTTGGTGTCCGTCGCGACCTCCCAGTCGTACTCCCGGCGGATCGTGCCGACGATCTCGTCCTCGTGCCACGGCAGGTAGTGGAAGAGGTACAGGAAGTCATCCTTTTCCACGAAGGTGGCGTAGTAGGCCCACAGCGTGTCCCAGATGGACTCGTTGAAGTACGAGGGGTTCTTGACGTAGTTCTTGAAGTAGTACCACAGGAGCGCCATTTCGTTGCGGAACGAAAGGCCGGTCAGCGTCATGCCATGGTCGTCTTCCATGATCCCGCACAGGCCCGTCTTGTAGGGCGTGTCCTCGATCATGTTGCCCGTGCAGAAGATCACCAGCTTGATGCCGGTCTCTTTGCGCAGTTGGCGCGCGTAGTGATAGAACTGCTTGTCACCCGCGGTGAACAGCGTCACCATGCCAAGCTCAGGCCGCTTGAGCCAGGCTTCGACGTTCTTGCGCACGAAGCGGCGCTTCTGCTGGATGTCCGCCGAGCGCAAGATGTGCTCGACGCCGAGCTTGCCGCACAGGCGCGCCTGGTTGCGCCGCGCGAGGTCGGTGACCATGCCCCAGTCGTAGGTGAACGCGACCGGATTCATCTTCAGCACGCGTTTGACGTAGTGCAGCCCGTAGGCCGAGTCGCGGCCGCCGGAAAAGGCCACGATCACGTCCGGGCTGCCATCCTTGGAGCGGTAGGGCTCGACCAGCGCGCGCAGCGCGTCTTCGCCCTTGACGCTGACCTTCTTCCAGCGGCGGCAGTAGGTGCACACGCCGTTGGCGTCGAAGCGCATGAACGGGTAGCTCTCCGGCAGGATGCACTTGGTGCAGCGCTTGAGGTTGGCGGCCGTCTTGGTGTGGTCGATGATCGGCAGAGCGCGGGCGCTCGGGTGCGCCTCGACGCGCGGATTGGGCGCGTGGTCGCGGTTGATGCAGGCGAATTCCCGGATCGAGAGGTCGCGCAGCGAGACCAGCATCGCGCGCCCGGCGCCTACGGGGCGGATTTCGACGCGTCCCAGCGCCTCGGACAGTCCCGCTTCCTCGACCAGCGAATGCAGAATGAAGCGCTCGGATGCAAACGCGAGGAAGCTGCGACGCTCATTGGTGACGATGAACAGCGAGCCCGTGTTGGTCGCGAGCAGCAGGTCGTCGAGCTCGTCGAACAGCATGCCCGTCGATGCCGATCCGGAGATCTCGGCGAAGGTCTGCTGGACGGCCTTGACCATGTCGCCGGTGCTGTCCCAATAGTGGCGCAGCAGGTTGACGAGGATCTCGGTGTCGACCTCGGAGCGGCGCACCCAGTCCTTGTGCTGCGCCCACAGCTGCGCGTCGTTGACGATGATGCCGTTGTGGATGGCGACCGTGCCGCGCGCGACGACCGGCTGGTTGTTTTCGTCGTTCGACTGAAAGCCGTTGGTGACCAGACGCGTGTGGCCCGTCCAGGCGAGGCCGGTGGGCGCGTTGGTCTCGCGGTTCTTGTGGTACAGCTCCAGCGCGCGCGTGCGCAGCTCGGCGTACTTGGGGCTTGCGAGGAAGGCGTCGACCGAGCCCGCCTGCTTGAGCACGTCGATGGTCTCCCCGTTGCGGCTCGTGAGCCCGGCGGCCTCGCTGCCGCGCGTCATCGAAAAGCGGTAGAGCTTGTCGATCACGCTGCCCGCAAAGGCGGGGCTGATCGAGGGATCCTTGCCGAACACGACTCCGAAGATTCCACACATGCTGGGGGGGGCTATTGTAGGTGCGTGCGGGGCGGGATTCTCGCCGGTTCGCCTTCCCGCCGGCGCGGCGGGGGAGCGATCGGCCGCGAGGGGGCGGTCTGGATGTCGAGGGCGGCTGCCTGCAGCAGGAGCTGCACGCCCAGGATGATCGGCATGGCGGACATCATCACATCGCCCGCCGGGGCGACGGCCGTCTCGCCGGCATGGGCGCCGATCCACCACAGGCCGTACCCGATGCCGAACAGCACCAGCGGCAGGCCCAGCAGCAGGTACAGCGACACCGCCGAGAAGTCGTGCACGAAGTAGCGCCAGAACATGCGGCGCAGGAAGCCGTGCAGCAGCTTGGGCGGGAACTCGAACAAGGTCTTGGTCACCGAGAGCGAGGATTTCTCGTCCCCGTAGCGCGCCGGCGCCGCGATGTCCTGCACCACGGCGCGCTGGATGCCAAGCTCGATCAGAAAGCCGCTTTCGAAGAAGTAGCGCTTGGGCAGCGCCTCGAGATCCAGCCGTTCGAGCACCGGCGCGCGCAACGCGATGTAGCCGTTCGCCGGATCGAAGGTGTTCCAATAACCGCTGGCGAGCTTGACGAGGAAGGTCAGGCCGGCGTTGCCGATCACGCGGATGATGGGCATCTGCTTCAGCGAGCCCAGCGAGCTGTAGCGGTTGCACTTCGTCATGTCGCACTCGCCCGCGATCAGCGGTGCGAGCAGGCGCGGCAGGTGCACCGGATCCATCTGGTCGTCGCCGTCCATCTTGACGACGATGTCGAGCTCCTGGCGCAGCGCCTCCTTGAAGCCCGTCACCATCGCGCCGCCGACGCCCTGATTCTGCTCGTGCACCAGCAGCGTGACGCGCGGATCGGCGAGTTCCTCGACCACGGACCGAGTGCGGTCCGGGCTGGCGTCCACGACCACGATGATCGTGCGGATCTCCTGAGGGATGCCGCGGATCACCTGGGCAATGTGGCGCTCCACCCGGTAGGCCGGGATCACAACCCCGAGCTTGAGGCCATGGAGGTCGAGGGATTGCATGGGGGCGCAGTGTCCCTATCGGACGCCTTCGCGCCAAGGTGAAGCCTGGCCCGCCGGGGGGGGGGCGGCCGCGGTAAAGGCCCTAGCGGCAGGGCACGGCACGGATTTCCGCATGCCGCAGCTGGTAGCGGCTGGCGGGCACGCGCAGCATCACCCGGCCGCTGCGGTAAGCCTCGGGCAACAGCGCCGAGAGGGTCTGGGGCCCGGCCTGCAGCCAGAGATCGACCTTCTGGCCGTGCCGGTAGTCGGCCGTGGCAGAACTGGGAAACATCAACGTCAGCAGGAGGGGTTTGGGCACGGACAACTCCAATCGCAGCGCGGCGCAGTTGCCCTCCTCGAGCGTGCACGCGGGCAGTTGCAGCATGTCGACCAGACTGCTTTCCTCGATCTGGAGCCACTCGCTCTCGATTTCCAGACGCGGCCTGCCAAACAGCGCCAGCGGCTCGAGGCCTTGGGATGCGTCCCAGCGCCAACAGATGGTCGTGCTGGGCTCAAAACGCTGGCGCGCAAGTTCCCGTGCCTGCCTGGCGAGCGGATGGCCCGCGCGGATCTCCGCCGTCTCCTCGGCCAGGCGGGCTTCCCACTCGGCTCGCGCCGGCGCGTAAGGGGTCGCGTAGGGCACGCGCGGATCGATCGCGCCGGCCTGCAGCGCGGACAGGAAACCTGCCAGCAGCGCGGCGTGCAGACCGGCCAGCGGCAAGACGAGCAGCGCGGCTGCGCGCGGAGTCCAACGCCACAAGAGCCACATGCCCAGCAGCGCCGGCAGCGGCTGCACAGTTGCGTAGTAGTGCGGCTCCGGCGTGTAGCGCCCCCAACCCAAGGCCAGCACGAGGCCCAGGCACAACCAGGCCGCGAGGATCACCAGCGATTCGAGCAGCGGGAGTTGCGCCCGTTTTCGAATCCAGCCGAGGCTCCACAAGCAGGCCGCGCCGATCGCCACGCCCATCCAAATGTTCCACAGCTGCGCCACCAGCATCGCTGGCCGTGTGTCGGCGAGCTCGCCCGCGCCGGAGTTCTTGAGCAGCTGAACGAAATGCAGGCTGAGTGACTCGAAGCGAGTGAGTGTTGGCGCGGGAGCCCGCTCGCGCATCGTGGCGACGAAGCGCACATCATCGAAGTTCGACTCCAGCAGTCGCAGCAGATAGGGAGCGTGCAGCACCACAGCCAGCGCGACTCCGCAGGCAACCCAGCGCCAGCTCCACCTCTGTACGAAGCACGCCGCCCACACGATCAGGATCGGCAGCAGGAACAAGGCCGAGTGGTGGAAACCGGTCCACAGCACGCACGACGGGATCGCCAGCGCCCAGAGCACGCCCGTGCGCTGCTCGCGCAGGAGTCCGAGCACGCACAGCAGTGCGGCCAGAAAGGGAAACAGCAGGTCTGGGTTCCAGATCTTGCGGGAAAACAGTACCAGCATCGGCGAAGTCGAGAGGAAGGCGCTGGCGACGAGCGTTGCCGTCCAGCCGACGCCTTGGGCGGACAAGGCGCACCAGAGGAGCCGGGCGAGCGCAGCCAAGCCGAGCACGTTCAGCACTCCGACGAAGCGGACGAGCGTCAACGGGTCGGGATGCAGCCACGCGGGAATCGCTAGCAGATACAGGATGAAGTTGGGCAGTGGCAGCCCTATCGAGGTCTGGGGGCCGATGTCGCGCCACTCTCCGGATGCGACGGCGATCGAGTCCCGCACGAGGATGTACTCATCACCGGCGTACTCCATCCAATCCAGCGCATGGAAACGCAGCCACAGGCCGAGGCCGAGCATGAAGGCGGCGGCACAGATCAGCGCGGTGCGCCCGGGGAAACGGGCGCCAGGGGAGCGAGGGGGCGGCAAGCGCCCCCAGATTAGCTCACAGAGGCCGATGGCGTGACATTCACCCCGAAAGCGATGCGGGCGCCCGGATCCATCCAAGTCTGGGGCTGGATGCCGTACAGGCTCAGGATGGTCGGCGCGATGTCCGTGACCGAGATCACATCTGAGGGACCCTCGAGGCGCCCGCCCTTGCAGTAGGCGAGCAGCCAGCCCGAGTCCTTGTGGTGCGAGGTCGACTGGTCGTTGGTGCAGTGCTCGTGGATATGCGTGCCCAGCGGGATCAGAAGCTCCGGCCGCGCCGTAAAGCGGATGAACAGTTCCTCTTCCTTGTGCGCGCGTTGCGGCATGTTGAGCTCGAGGAACAGCTGCGGACCCTTGCGCTGCACGGTGAACAGCGGCTCGTGCGCATGGACGTGCAACTGATCGAGCAGTGCGTGAGCCTGCTCGGCAGCGGAATCATCGGCGAAATTGACCGTGACATCCGGGTTCATCTGGTGCAGCACCGTGTAACCCTTGAGTCCGATCGCGTCGAAGAGCTCGCGCTCCTTCACCAGGCGTACGACCGGGTTGTAGATCTCACCCTTGGAGGGATCGAAGGGCCGCACGCCCAGAGCCGTGCCCACCAGCACGACGGTGTTGTCGTCGACCATGTTGAGGATCTCGCCCAGACGCTCGTCCGTGTAGCGGAAAGCGCTCTCGATCCAGTGTGCGAATTTCTGCTCGTAGCGCATCCGCTCGGCGGAGGAATAGAAGAAGCGCTGGTCGGTGGGGGAAAGCTCCGCCGAGAAGCGTTCGGGCTCGCTGGCGCGCCAGTAGCGGTGCTGCATGTACGCCACGTGGTTCATGTGCAGCGAGGCGTAGCGCGGTTTGCTGGTGGGATACAGCTTCAGGAAGGCGTCCCAGGTGAGGTAGGAGTGCAGCATGGCACGCTCCGGATAGAACGAGGGGCCCTTGATCTGCTCCATCGGCATCTGCGAGAGCGTGCGCCAGATATTGCGCGTGGTGACGCCGCTCTTCTTGGTCCGCAGCAGCAGCTTGACGGCGGTCGCCGCGCTCGCACCGAAGCTCTCCGAGTAATTGCGCGCGCTGAACACGCAGAACTCCTGCAGCGGGCGCGCTTCCTCCGGGAAGCAGGAGGGGTCGTCGGCCAGCGACTCGGGCACATAGTAGGCCGCATGGCCCTCGCTGCGCGGGGGGTAGCTCATCAGCGAGCCGAGCACACCGATCGAGATGCCGTGCTTGTCGAGCACGTCCCACACGCAGCGGCCGCGGATGCGGCTGGTGTCCTGACCGAAGCCGACGATGCCGTGCTGCTCCGGCGTCATGCCGGTGTAGACAGAAGGCCAGATGATCCAGGGGCTGATGTGGCGCCAAGCCTTCTCGGCGCCAGCCTCCCAGGTCGGGATGCGCGTGCGCATCAGCTTGCCGCCTTGGATGCAGCGCGCGAAATTCGGCAGCTTGCCCTGCTCGACGAATTTCTCGAGAAAGTACTTCTCGGCCTCATTGACCTCGAAGAACAGCACGGAGAGCGGCTTGGCAGTGGTGGCGATCATGGAAGGCTGACTCAGGATAGCCGATTTCGGCCGGGAAGGCCTTGGCACTGGAGCACCGTGCCCGCGGAGCCTACCTTGGGCTTCCCCCCATGGCCCTCCCCAAAACCTCAGGCCGCGCCTGGCTGCTGTTGGCGGCCTTGACCGTGCTCCTCGCCATTCCGCGCCTGTGGGGCACTCAGGGAGGCCTGCCCGCACAAACGGAGCCCGATGGTCTGGTGATCGCCACGCAGGCCCAGATCCTGCGCACGGGGGCCGATCCGGGGGAGGAGCGGCTGTTGTGGGGCTTTTATCCGCACCTCACGGCCAGGCTGGCGGCGCTGCAAGCCGGCCCGCGTCCGGTGGAGGGGCTTTCCGCGCAGCGCCGCGAAGCGAGCCGGGGGTACGGCTCCGTGCGCGAGACGAGTGCGTGGCTCTCGCTGCTGATCGTGCCGCTGAGTTATCTCTTGGCGCGCCGCTGGCTGGAAGAACGGATGGCGCTGTTGGTGGCAGGCTTGAGCGGAGCTTCCTTGCTGCACCTGTGGTTCGCGGTGCAGGCGCGGCCCCATGCGCTGCTGGCGGTGCTGGCGCTCGCGAGCGTGCTGGCGGCCCTCTCCTACGCCTCAAGACCGGGTTTCCTGCGGCTCGTGCTGCTGTCCGTGCTGTGCGGGCTGGCGCTGGGGACGCTGGCCAACGGACTGTTCACACTGCTGCCGGCGCTGGTGGCGTTGTACTGCGCCCACGGGTTCAAGGGCTGGTGGCGCGCGCTCGTGCTGGCGGGGATCGCCGGATCACTGGCGGCGGCGTTCCATCCCTTCGCGCTTGCCTCCGGCGCAGCGACAGGACCTGCGCTGGGCTTGGAAAACGGCCAGTTCCTGCTGTTCGGCCACCGCATCGATCTGGCGCTGTTCCGCGGCGCGGGTTTTTGGGAGCTGGCAGGCAGCCTGTGGCGCTACGACTTGTGGCTGGCCGTGCTGGCCATCCTGGCGATCGCACTCAGCTTCTTTGGCCCGCGCGAACGCATCGAGCGGCGCGAGCTCTGGATCGTATTGGCCTTCGTGATTCCGTATCTGCTGGTGTTTGGGCTCTACGGACGCACCTACCAGCGCTTCCTGCTGCCGCTGCTGCCGTTTGTGGCGCTGTACATCGGCTGGAGCCTGTCGGCCTTCGCGCGCGCTCGCTGGATCGTCTTTGGTGCTTTGGCGCCGCAGCTGTTGCTGTCGCTGCAGTTCGCCCGTCTGCACGCCGCGCCCACGACGATCGATGAGGCTTCGGAGTGGGTCGCGCGCGAGCTCGATCCCGCCAGGGACCGGATCGCGTTCCTGCCGAGCTTCGAGTTGCCGCTGCCCTATTCATCCGCCGCTCTGGAGCGCAACGCCGTGATGCTCGACAATCCCCAGCGCCCCTGGTTTCGCTACCAGAAGGCGCTCGCGCCCCGGCTGCGCGTGCAGCCGGGCTACGACCTGACCGCCTTTGCGCTCGATGGCGCCGAGAACTTCCGTCGTGCGCAGTCCGACACACAAGCCTGGCTCGCCGAGCTTTCCGCGGACTACTTCGTGGTCGAGGTCTACAGCGACGGACGCAAGCCGCTGGCGCTTGCCAACATCCATCCGACGCTGCCCGCACTGGCGACGCGCGTGGCGCGCTTCGCTCCGGGCGGTGCAGCACAGACAGACAACTGGCCGTTGGCCTACTCCGACGATGAGTACCCGCACAAGAAGATCTGGGCGCTGGAGCTCCTTCGCGCCGAGCGTCTGGGCCCGGTGATCGAGATCTGGAAACGCGGCAGCTAGAGCCGCACGCCGATCTGCCGCCGCGTGAGGACGCGCAGCACGAGGATCGAGAGCAGCATCGAGGCCGAGGTGGCCAGTGCCGCGCCGACGATGCCCAGCACCGGAATCAGCAGCGCGTTGCCGAGGATGTTGAAGGCGACGGCGGAGGCCATATAGAGCGTGTGCCAGCCGGGATGGCCCGCCATCAGCAGGATCTGCGCAAACGGAATCAGCCCGGCGCAGAGCACGATGCCGAGCACCAGCGCCTGGAAGGCGCGCGTGCTCTCCTCGATCGCCGGGTTGCCCGCCAGCCAGTCGAAGGGCCAGGGGTAGATGAGCGCCGCCGCCAGTCCCACCACGAAGACGCCGGCCCAAGTGTTGCGCTGGCCGCGCCGGATGAGGGCTTCGAGCTCGCCCGTGCTTCCCGTGCTTCGCAGTGCGAGATGCCGCGCCAGCACCGGGTTGTACATGTTCTGCAGCACGACCAGCAGCTGGTACATGCCCTCGGCCACCATCGCGGCGAAGGTGTACACGCCGACCATGCGGTCCTCGAGGTAGTAGCCGATCATCAGCACATCGACGCGCGCGTTGAGTTCCAGCAACACGCCGCTGCCCGCGCTCTTGAGGCCGAACACGAGGTGCTTGCCGATCCACTCGCCTGCTCGGGAGGGAGCCCAACCGCGCATCTGCAGTCCCACCTCGACCGCCAGCACGAGGAACAGCACGGCCTCGGCGAAGGTGAACACGAAGGCGAGCTGATCTCCGCGCACGCGCTCCGTGTCGAGCAGCGCAAAGCCCGCCAGGCAGGCGAGGATCCCGATGTAGCGCAGCGATTGGTAGATCGCGAAGGCGCGCATGCGATTGAGCCCGTTGACGACGCCCAGCAGCACCTTGTTGAGCGCAAAGAAGAACAGCCCGGGCGTCGCGGCCGCGATGCCCGTGGCCGTGCCCGGCGAGTCGAGAAAGTCCGCGATTGGCGTGCGCGCCAGCCAGAAAGCCAGCGTCACGAGGCTCGCCAGCAGCAGTGTGGGAGCGAGCGCGCCCAGCACAATGCCGCGCAGGCGCGCCGGATCGTGCGCGTGGGAAGCCACCTCCTTGAGCGCCGAGCGATCGAGGCCGCCGACGGCGGCCTGCGAGAAGAAGATATAGGCCGCCAGCGCCTGATTGAAGACGCCCAAGGTCGCGGCGTCGTAGAGCCGGCCGATCAGCAGGTTGAGCGCGATGCCGGAGACGCCCAGCACGGCGAGGCTGGCGAAGTTCCAGACCATCGCCGATTCGAAGCGGCGCTGCTGCGGATCGGCGCTCATCCGCCGTGGAAGGGGAGGCCGGCGCGGATCCGGCCCGCGGGCTCAAAGCGCGGGTTCGCGCCGCCGTGCAGCGCAGCGAGCTTGGCGGCGAGCTCGCGCGGGCCGATCTCATCGGCCCAGGCCAGCAAGCCGCCGCGGAAGGGCGGAAAGCCCATGCCGAAGATCGTCGCCAGATCGAGCTCACGCGCGCTCGCAACGACCTCTTCTTCGAGCGCGCGCGCTGCTTCGCAGAGCATCGCCAGCAGCGCGCGCTCGGCGAGCGCCGCTTCGGAGAGCTTCGCGAGCGCAGGGTCGGGCTGCGTCACGAAGCGCGCGAGGTCCTTCGCCAGCCGGCGGCGCGGACCGTGCTCATAGAAGCCCCGTCCGCTCTTCTTGCCCAGCCGCTTGGCTGCCAGCATGCGCTCGAGCGTGCCGCAGGGCTGCATGCGCGTTCCGTAGGCGCTGTGCAGCGACTGCGCGGCGTGCGCCGCGATGTCGAGTCCGACCTCGTCGAGCAATTGCAGCGGCCCCATCGGCATTCCAAAGCGCTTCAGCGCGCGCTCCAGACGCGCCGGATCGACGCCCGCCTCCAGCATCCGCACGCACTCGTCGAGATAGGGCCCCAGCAGGCGGTTGACGAGGAAGCCCGCGCAGTCGGCGGTGATGATCGGCGTCTTGCCCAGCGAGAGTGCGAAGGCCGCCGTGCGGCGCAGCGTCGCTTCGCTGGTGGAACGTCCGCGCACGATCTCCACCAGCGGCATCTTCGCCACCGGATTGAAGAAGTGCAGTCCCACGACGCGCTCGGGGTGGGGCAGGCCCTCGGCGATCGCGCTGACCGACAGGGAGGAGGTGTTGGTGGCGAGGATCGCACCCGCGGGCAGGCGCGCGGCAAGCTCGCGGAAGACCTTGCGCTTGATCTCGAGTTTCTCGGCGACGGCCTCGATCACGAGCTCCTGGCGGGTGAGCGTGGCGAGCTCCGGCGTCGTGTCGAGCGCATCGAGCTGCGCAAGCGCCTCGTGGCGCTGCACGCGCCGCTTCTTGAGCTTGGCCTCGACGGCGGAGCGGTGCTCGAAGAGCGCCGTGTCGAGCGCGGCGGGCGCGATGTCGAACAGGCGCGTGGGAAAGCCGCGCTCGGCCGATAGACCTGCGATGCCGCGTCCCATCACGCCGGCACCCAGCACCCCGATCACGCGCGGCGCCTCGGCGCGCGTGCCGTCGCGGAACTTCGCCATCCCCTTGGCCTCCTCTGAAAGCCGGAAGATGCGGATCAGGTGCTTGGTAACGGGCGAAACCACCAGGCGCGCCGCCAACTCGGCCTCGAGCGCCAGGCTGCTCGTGCGCGAGGAGAGGACGGCCTGCGGCACCACGCGCGCGATCTCCAGCGGGGCGGGATAGTGCCCGCCGGTGCGCGCGCGCACCTGCCGGCGTGCGAGCCAGGCCAGCGCGCCGATCGCGGCCGGGTTGCGATCGACCAAGAGCCCCGCCAGCCCGCGCGAACGCCGCTCGAGCGCCTGCGTGCCGCGCGCGAGCTCGCCCGCGATGCGCCACAGGTCTTCCTTGGCGCAGAGCCGGTCGACGAGGCCTTTCTTGTGTGCTTCGCGCGCGCCCATCAGGCGGCCTTGCAGGATCACTTCCAACGCCGCGGGCACTCCGATGCGGCGCGGCAGCCGCGTCGAGCCGCCCCAGGCGGGCAGGATGCCGAGCATCACCTCCGGCAGGCCGATCTTCGTGCGCGGATCCTCGACGGCGAGGATCGTGCCCAGCGCCAGCGACAACTCGTACGCTCCGCCCGCGCAGGCTCCGCCGATCGCCGCCACCATGCGGCCGCGGATGCGGCCACGCAGATCCTCGATGCGGTCGTAGAGCCGCTGTCCGCGCTCGATCAGCGCGCGCGCTTCCAGCTCGTCGGTCAGTCCCGCGATCGCGTCGATGTCGGCTCCGGCGGCGAAGACCAACTCCTCGCGGCCGCGCACAACGAGCCCCTGCCAGTCGCTGCGGCGCTCCAACTCGGTGATCGCCTGCTCCAGATCGGCGATCAACGCCAGATCGAGCACCGGCAGGCTGCGCTGCGGCGCTGCCAGCGTGATCCAGGCGAGGCCCTCGACGATTTCCAGCGTCGCGTGCGTGCCGATCATGATTCGCAGCGCTCCAGAATGAAGGCGCCGCCCTGGCCGCCGCCGATGCACAGGCTCGCCAGGCCAAAGCGCGCACCGCGCGCATGCAGTTCGTGCGCCAGCGTCAGCAGCAGGCGCGAGCCCGTGGCGCCGACCGGGTGTCCCAGCGCGATCGCGCCGCCGTTGACGTTGACGCGCGCGGGATCGAGCTCTGGCAGCAGGCGCAGGCAGGCGAGCACCTGCGCGGCGAAGGCCTCGTTGATCTCGACGACATCCATGTCCTTCCAGGAAAGCCCTGCGCGCTGCAGCGCCTGCTGGCTGGCGTGCACCGGGCCCAGTCCCATGCGCGCCGGATCGCAGCCCGTCCAGGCGTGCGCCACGAAGCGCGCCAGCGGCCGGAGCCCGAAGCTCAGCGCCTTGGCGCGCGTGGTCACGAGCAGCGCGCAGGCTCCGTCGGTGATGCCGCAGGAGTTTCCGACCGTTACGCGTCCATCAGGCTTCTCGAAGTAGGGCTTGAGCTTGGCGAGCGCGGGCAGGCTCTGGTCGGCGCGGATCGCATCGTCCTCCGCCAGCGCCGCGCTGCCCGCGCGCGCGCCCTGCGGCAGCGCGGACATCAATTCGCGCGCGAAGCGGCCGCTCGCACGGGCAGCGTGCGCGCGCTGGTGGCTCTGCAGCGCGTATTCGTCGGCGGCGGCGCGCGAAATAGCCTGCTCGCGCGCCAGGATTTCGGCCGTGCGGCCCATGATCAGGCCGCTGATCGGATCGGTGAGCCCTTCCAGCAGCGCGATGCGCGGAGCGAGCATCGCCGGGCGGAAGCGCGCGATGCTCCCGAGCTTCGCGAGCGGGGTGCGCGCCCGGGAGAGCCGGTCGAAAAAGCCGGTCAGCGCATCGTTCATCACCAGCGGGTAGCGACTCATCACCTCGACCCCCAGGCACAGGTAGGCCTCGCCTTCGCCCGCCCGCAGGCCGGAGAGGGCGCAGGAAACCGACTCCATGCCACTGGCGCAGTTGCGCGCCACGGTGCGCGCCGGCAGCGCCTGCGGCAGGCCGGCGCGCAGGGCGATCACGCGCGCGACGTTGGCCTGGTCGTGCGGCGGCCCCACGCAGCCCGCGATCAGTTCCGCGATTCCGGCGTGATCGATCCCCGTGCGCGCCAGCAACTCGCGGGTCACCAGCGCGCCCAGATGCCCCGCATCTTCGCGCGCAAAGGCTCCGCCGGCGCGCGCCCAGGGGGTGCGCACGCCGGCAGCCAGTACCAGATCTTGGGGGGAGGGGCTCACTTGGGGCGCAGGTCGAGGAAGCGCTTCTCCTTCATCTCGGTTTCCATGCCGAGGAACTCGAGCATTTCCTTCGTCGTGTGGTACTCGATGCGCGTCGGTGCCACTTCCGTGGCGTCGAGGATGCGCTGGCGCAATTGAGGCTCGCCGAAGCTGCGCTCGAGACCGCCGCGCAGTGAGACGCGCAGGATGAACTCATCGAGCTCGTGGGGATCGTCGTTGATCTTCTTCAGCACGACCTGCCACTCTTCGACCTCGACCATGTCGGAGACCACCGAGCCGATGTGCGCCAGATCGACCAGCGTGCCCTTGATCTTGGTGAGGTTCATGTCCTTCTGGTCGCTGGCGCGGCGCAGCTCGCTGGTGATGCGCGGCACCGTGCGGCCGCAGTGCGGGCAGGGCTCGTGCACGATGCCCTTGACCGCCAGATCGCCCGTGCGGTAGCGGCACACCATGGTTCCGCGCCCATCGAGCGGCGTGAACACCAGCTCGCCGCTCTCTCCTTCGCGAACGGGTTCCAGCGTCTTGGGATCGAGCACCTCGAAGAGGCCCAGATCCGGGTAAAGGTGGTAGCCCGGCGACACATCGTGCGGCGCGGGGCATTCGCTGAAGGCCATGCGCGCCTCCGTGAAGCCGTAGGTGCCGCTGATCGTGACCTGGCGCGCTCCACAGGCTTCCAGTGCCATGCTCATCTTCTGCTTGAGCCCCGGCGTGACCTTTTCGGCGCCGAGGATCACCAGCTTGACCTCCGAGAGATCGCTGCGCTTCGCTTCCGCCTCGCGCAGCATGTGGTAGAGAAAGCCCGGCGTGCCGATGATCACGGTCGGTTTCATGCGCTCGGCGAGGCGCAGATTGCCCGCCGTGCCCATCAGCTTGCCGCCGCCGGTCGGCAGCATCATGCGGCCGGTCTCAAAGCCCGCGAAGGTGGTCTGCCAGAAGGCGAGGTGCGGCGCGAAGGGAAAGCAGTTGAGGATCCGCGCCGCCGGGTCGTGGATCGCGTGCACATCGAGCATGCGCCCGCCCACTTCGCCGAGCAGGTCCAGATCGTGCGGAGTGTAGGCAAAGCCCACCGGATCGGCCGAGCGTCCGGTGGTGAAGGTCAGGAAGTTGGGCGTGTACTCGCGGCGCAGAGCCTCGCGCGCCTCCTCGCCGCCGAGCAGCAGCGCGAGCTTGCGGCCGAGGCCCCAGTGCGCGCGGATCTTCTCGGGCGTGGGAATCAGCACGAAATCGCGCTTGCGCTCCGGATCCGTCTGCGCGTCGATGAGATCCTTCTTCGTGGTCAGCGGCAGCGCGGCGAGATCGCGGATCGTGCGCACCTTCCCGGGTCGGATGCCGGCCTGATCGAAGAGCTTTCGGTAGTGCGCCGAGAACGGGTACAGCCGCAGGCGCACATGCTCGGCGAGGCGCTGGTTGCTCCAGGCCTCCTGCTCGCGTCGGTCCATCCTCGACAATCGCGACCAGGGGATCAGCGGGCGGCTCATGCCATGAGACTGCCAAGCTCCGCGAGCGCTTCCAAGCAGGAAACGGCCTCGGGCTGTAGGATGGCTCAATTGTATGTGGACCGCATTCACCGCTTTCGTGCTCGCGCTGATCCCGCAGCTGGATCTCCCAACCCCATCCGCGCGCCTGGAAGGACGCGTGCTGACGAGCTCCGGTGCCGCGCCCGCGCAGCCAGTCGCCGTGACGGTGGCGATGCGCAAGGATGACGGCAACTACCAGCAGCTCAACGCGCGCAGCGCCGCCGACGGCCGCTGGTCGCTGGAGACCGAGCCGGGCTGGAAGGTGATCGAGGTCTGGGCGCGCGGCAAGGGGCACGGGCCCGGGCACGTGGTGCTCGAGCGCCTGCTGAAGGAGGGCGACAACGGGCCGATCGATGTGCCCCTGACGCGCGGAGCGAGCATCGCCGGCCGGGTGCTCGACAAGGCGACCGGAAGAGCGGTGGTCGGCGCGCGCGTCTGGGCCGACAACTGGGAGTTCCGCGAAGATGGCGACACGCCAGCCATGCGCACCGATGCCGAGGGTCGCTTCGAACTGATCGGCGTCGAGGAGCGCAGCACCTACGAGGCCGGTCCGGGCCATGTACACTTCGATCTGCACGCCGACGGACCCGACCATGCACCGTACCGTCAGGATCTCGCCGGCTTTCCTCGGCAGGAAGCCGGCCGCTACGCGCTCGATCTCACGCTGGTGCCGTTCAACTGCGAGATCAACGGCGTGGTCAACTTCGCAGAGACCGGCGAGCCGTGCTACTCGGCGATGGTGGCGCTGATCGATGAACTCGGTCAGTACCGCGTCACCACCAGCGGCGCAGGCGGGGTGTTTCGCTTCGAGCGCATCGCGGCCGGCCGCGCCCAGCTGTGGTCCTGGCCGATCCACTCCCAGCCGAGCCAGCCTCGGCCGTTGCTGTTCGGCACGGACTCCGTGCCCGTCAATCCCGGCGACAATGCCTCGGTGATCTGGCTGGAAAGCTGCGCCGGAACCCGGGTGATCGGCAAGGCCGACGCGCTGCCCGGCGCCGAGGGGCTCCGTCCCGTGCTGGTGCTGCGCCGCGGTCTGGGACGCGAGTCGCTGACCGTGCACTTCGAGGAACAGCGTTTCCCGCTGGCGACCGACGGCAGCTTCGAGGCCAACGATCTGCTGCCGGGGCGCTATCAGGCCGAGCTGGTCTTTCCCGAGGGCCAGAGCGGGCTCGTCGAGCCGCGCATGCTCGATTTCGAGCTTGAGCAAGGCCGCAGTTCCGCTCCGCTCGAGCTGCGCTACGCCCAGGGTTCGATCTTCGCCGGCCGCTTCGAGGCGGCGCAGCAGGACCTGCGCTTCAGCACGCTGGAGTACTCACCCCTGGAGCGGGAATCGTGGACTAGCCTGATGCTGGAGCCTGACGGACGCTTCCGCACCCCGCCCGTCTGGCCCGGCAAGTGGCGCCTGCGCGTGCGCCACCAGGGCTGGCCGGGTCCGGAGCTCACGGTTGGGCCCGAATCGGCCTTGGATCTGGTGCTCAAGCCCAAGCCCTGATTCGGGAATCGGCGGCCCAAGGGGCTCGAGCGGCTCACGCTCCGGCGGACTTCTGCCGAAAGCAGAGGACGATGAGCAGCCTTCCGGAACGAGCCCCTCGCCGACCGCGCACGGTCCTCGTCCTGGGGGGCGGCGGCATGCGCGGCATGGCGCATGTCGGCGTGCTGCGCGCGCTCGAGAAGCTCGGCATTCAGTACGACGCGATCGTCGGCACCAGCATCGGCTCGCTGGTCGGCGCCATGGCCGCCGGAGGCTACGGCATCGATCGCATCGAGTCGCTCGTCGCCGGCGTGCAGAAGGACGATTACTTCCGGCTGAACTTCGTCAAGTTCCTGCTCAAGGGAGCGCGCACGCAGAGCATGTACCGGGGCGACACCTTCCGACGCAGCCTCGAGCGCGTCCTGCCGCCAATCAGCTTCGCCCAGATGCGCGTGCCGTTTTACTGCAACGCGGTGCGGCTGGAAACGGGCGGCAGCGTCTTTTGGGGCACGCCCGGGCACGAGGACATCAACCTCGTCGACGCCGTCTATTCCTCCTGCGCGCTGCCGGGCATCTTCGAGCCCTACGAGCGCGGCGGGTACAGCTACATGGATGGCGGGATGGTCGACTCGGTGCCCTTGCGCTTCGCCAAGACGCTGCACCCCGAGCTGATCATCGCCGTCGACCTTTCGATCAAGGGCACTTCCAAGAGCCCGGACTACAAGAATCGGCTGCTCTCCACGCTCTACCGCACCTTCGAAATCGTCGAGGAAGTGCTGGTCGAGCACTCGCTGCACATGCAGGTCGACTGGCGCGTGGCCCTGATCCAGCCCAAGGTCGCCCACGCCAGTCGCTTCGGATTCGATCATGTGTCCGAACTGGTGGCCGCCGGCGAGGAAGAGGCGCTGCGCACGCTGACCAGCCATGCCGCGACGCGCGATCTGGTTCAGACCGATCAGGTCGTGGATGGGCTGACCTGTCCGGTAAGGCCGCGTGACTTCGTCTCGGTGCGGATCGACGCGGACAAATGCACGGGCTGCGGCATGTGCGAGATGGTCTGCGAAACGCAGGCCTTCCGGGCGCTGGGGGAGAAGGCGACCGTGCGGAAGTTGTCGAATTACGAGTGCACGAGGGACCACGCCTGCGCGCGCAACTGCCCCGAGGATGCGATCCGCCTCGGGAACCTCTGAGTCGGCTTTCCAAGCCGCCTTGGGGATCGCAAGCGCGCTGCACGAGCTGCACGAGCTGCACGCGCTGCACGAGCTGCACACGCTGCACGAGCTGCACACGCTGCACGAGCTGCACACGCTGCACGAGCTGCACACGCTGCACGAGCTGCACACGCTGCACACGCTGCACACGCTGCACGGGCCACGCCAGCCCTGCCAGCGC
>Ga0208361_1000178_pt1 | contig 22294 bp, 20 predicted proteins | sample LakMenEpi05Aug10_FD_150670 | JGI IMG/M metagenome (GOLD analysis project Ga0208361, IMG submission 150670) | Freshwater microbial communities from Lake Mendota, WI - 05AUG2010 deep hole epilimnion (SPAdes) | ecosystem: Environmental > Aquatic > Freshwater > Lake > Epilimnion/Euphotic zone ... | reverse complement strand
TACTCCGCCAGCTCCGTCACCGTCGGCGTGCGGCCCAGCTCCTGGCTCAGCTCGCGCTGACCCTTCTTCAGCTTGTTCAGCGTCTCGGTGATGTGGATCGGCAGCCGGATCGTGCGGCTCTTCTCCGCGATCGCCCGCGTGATCCCCTGACGGATCCACCAGTACGCATACGTACTGAACTTGTAGCCGCGGGTGGGGTCGAACTTCTCCACACCCCGCACCAGGCCGATCGTTCCCTCCTGGATCAGGTCCAGAAGCTCCATGTTCCGCTTGGTGTACTTCTTCGCCACGCTCACCACCAGCCGCAGGTTGGCGGACACCATCCGCTCCTTGGCCCGCTGACCAGCCCGTAGGCGGCGCCGCAGCAACTGCGGCGTCAAGCCGGCGGCCTCGGCCAGCTGTTCGCGGGTGGGCTGGCTACCGCCGGAGCGCATCGTCAGTTCCTGCTCCAGCTCCTCCAGCGCCACCAGCTCCTGCACCTGGCGGCCCAGGGTGATCTCCTGCTCATGACTGAGCAATGGCACACGGCCGATGTCGCGCAGGTAGGAGCGCACCAGGTCAGCACTCAGCGCGGCCGGCTCTGCAGCAGCACGGGCGGGGGCTTGAGCGGGGGCAACAGCAACGACCACGACCGGATCCGTGAACTGTTGTGAAGCCTAACCTGAAGAAGTGTGAACTCCCTCTCAGAAAGCCCGGATTGCTCGAAAAAGCGCTAGGGGGGAATCCGAATCAGCCCCGAGCAACGCGCCCCAGCAGCCAGCTGGCTGTGCGCAGGTAGATGAAGACGCCCGCCACGTCGGTGGCGGTGGCGATGAACGGGGCCGACATCAGCGCCGGATCCAGGCCGATCCGCTCGAACAGCAGCGGCAGGGCCGCACCCGCGGTGGCCGCCAGGGTGGTGATCGCCACCAGGCTGATGCCCGCCGCCCAGGCCACCAACCAGTTCCAGTGCGACACGTAGGCCGCCCAGGGAATCACCACGATGATCATGAGCAGGCCGAGCAGGGCGCCGGCCACCGACTCGCGCCAGATGGCCGCCCAGGTGCCGAGGCTCTGGATGCGCTGGGTGCTGAGACCGCGGATCACCACCGTGGAGCTCTGGGCACCAACGTTGCCACCGGTGCCGATCAGCAGCGGGATGAAGGCGGCCAGCACCACCACCTTGTTGAGCACGTCATCCATTGAGGCGATCACCGCGGCGGTGCCGCTGTTGGCCAGCAACAGCACCAGCAGCCACACCACACGGCGGCGAGCCACGGTGAACAGGTTGCTCTGGAAGTAGTCGTCCTCATCGCCGGCCTGCACGGCGCCGGCGGCATAGAGGTCACGGGTGGCCTCCTGCTGGATCACGTCGATCACGTCGTCAACGGTGACGATCCCCACCAACCGCTCCTCGCGGTCCACCACCGGCACGGCCAGGAAGTCGTAGCGCTGGATCACGCGCGCCACCTCCTCCTGGTCGGTGTCGGTGCCCACGCTCACCACCTCGCGGGTCATCACATCGCCGAGGCGCTCCTCCGGCTCAGCCACCACCAGATCCCTCAGCGAGAGGATGCCGGTGAGATGGCGCGAGGCGTCGGTCACATACAGGGCGTAGATCGTCTCGGTGTCGCGGGCGCGGCGGCGGATGATCGTCAGCGCCTGGGCCACGCTGTGGAACTCCTTGAGGTCGATGAACTCCGTGGTCATCAACCGGCCGGCGGTCTCCGGCTCGTAACCCAGCAGCTGGGCCGTCACGCGGCGCTCCGCCGGGCTGAGCTCCGCCAGCAACCGGCGCACCACCTTGGCGGGCAGCTCATCGAAGAGGGTCACCCGATCATCGGGTGACATCTCCTCAACGAGCTCCAGCACCTCACTGGAGCGCAGACGCTCCAGCAGGGTCTGCTGCACGCTCGGATCCAGATATTCGTAGACCTCGATCGCCTCATCCTTGGGCAGCAGCCGGAAGGCCAGGGCCTGCAGGGTGCGCGGTAGACCGCCGATCGCCTCGGCGATATCCACCTCCTGCACAGGCTGGAGGAGCAGCTTGACGCCGTCGTAATTCCCGGCCTCCAGCAGACCCTTGAGCTGCTGGGTGAGCACTTCCGTGAGCACGGCCCCGTTGGCCAGCTTGGTGGTGGCGTTCTTGGAGCTGGTGCTGTTACCGGCAGCGGTCGCCTCGCTCATGGCTCCGGTGCTGCGGCAGTTCGAGTGTATGGGCTGAGGTCGCTAGGGTCGCGCCATCCCGAACACCGGCTGAGGCGGCCGGAGAGAACCATGGCTGTGAACGTGAGTGCCGTGCCGGTGATCAATGCCAGCGGCGAGGAGCAGACGCTCGGAGCCTTCGCCGGCCAGGTGGTTCTGGCGGTGAACGTGGCCAGCCGCTGCGGCTTCACCCGTCAGTACACGGGCCTGCAGGCCCTTCAGGAGGCCTACGGGCCTCAGGGCTTCACGGTGCTGGCCTTCCCCTGCAACGACTTCGGCGCCCAGGAACCCGGCAGCCTGAGCGAGATCCAGCAGTTCTGCTCCACCACCTACGGGGTGAACTTTCCGGTGTTCAGCAAGGTGGCGATCAGCGCTGAGCCCTTCAGCAGCCTGGTGCAGACCGAACCGGCCGGTCCGGTGGCCTGGAACTTCGAGAAATTCCTGATCGGCAAGGACGGCACCGTGCTGGCCCGCTTCAAAAGCGGCGTGGAACCGGAGGCTGCCGAACTGAAGGCGGCCATTGAGGCGGCGCTGGCGGCCTGAGGACAAGCAGGGCCCGGTTCAACGCCGGCGAGCGCTCAGCCGTCTCGCCGGGCGCGAAAAACCATCCGGCTGCTGAGCAGCCCCAGCAGGGAAGCGGCAAGACCCAGGCTGAGTGTTGCCAGCACCAGCACCAATCCCTGCCAGGGCTGCTGCGCCTCGAGCAGGTGCACCACATCAAGCATCCAGCTGCTGAAGGTGGTGAGGCAGCCGCAGAAACCGATGCCCAGCCAGAGCAACAGGCTGGTGCGGTGTGGGATCGGCCCGGCCAGAAAGCCCAGCAGGAAGGAACCCAGCACATTCACCAGCAGATCGGCGCCGGCACTGCCCCCCAGCCAGGGGCCGAGCTGAACGGCCGCTTGCCAGCGCAGCAGAGCCCCGGGAACGCCACCAGCCGCCACCAGCAACAGCTCGCGCAGCTCAAAGCGCAGGCGTCGGCGGCCCAGCTGGCGTTCGGCAGCCTGCGTCATCGCGTTCCGGCGCCAAGCCACAGGCCCAGTGCCACCGCCAGCAGACCCGCAAGCACGGAACCGAACAGCAACGCCGCGGCCTGACGGCGCGCGCCACTCAACCAGGCCTGCAGCAGCTCGACACTGAAGGTGGAGAAGGTGCTGAAGCTGCCGAGAAAGCCCACGCCGAGCAGAAGGCCCAGCTGAAGCTGCGGGCCGCAGGCCTGCTCAAGGGCACTGATCAAGCCCAGGGCGAAGCAGGCCGACACATTCACGCCGAAGGTGGCCCAGTGCTTGCGGGGCAGCAGCGGCTCGAAATGGTTCACCAGGCGGAAGCGCAGCCAGGCGCCAGGCACGGCGCCGATGGCCACCAGCAGGGCATCACGCATGGGCAGAACCGACTCTCCTGGCGGCGGCGAGGTTCAGGCCGCCAGCCAGCCGCGGCGGGCGGGCGCGAGGCCAGGACCAGATGCAGCCTCAACCTGCAGCCAGCGTGAACCGGCGGGGCTGCGCCAGGTGCGCAGCACGCGCAGCGGTTGATCAGCCGCCAGCTGGCCAAGGGCAGGAGCCCGACACTCCGGAGCGGCATGCAGGCTCCGGACGCTGGCGGGCAGCAACGGCTCACCAGCCTGGCGTCGGCGCACCTCCGGGAGCCGTCGCTCGGCACCACCGGCGGGCAGCGCCACTGGAGCGATCAGAGCAAAGCCCAGCAACGCCACCCAGCGCCAGGGCCCCGGGACAGGAATCCGGGCCATCAGATGTCGAGCTGAGCCAGATCGAGCTCGGCGCTGTGGGTTTCGATGAACTCTCGGCGGGGGGCGACCTTGTCACCCATCAGGATCGTGAAGATGCGATCGGCCTCGGCCGCATCCTCGATCTCCACCCGCTTCATCGTGCGCGTGGTGGGATCCATCGTGGTTTCCCAGAGTTGCTTCGGCATCATCTCGCCCAGACCCTTGAAGCGCTGGATCGTGTAGTTGGCCTTTTCGCCGTAAGACTCGATCACCTTCTTGAGATCGCCTTCGTTGTAGCAGTAGCTGTGGTTCTTGCCGCGCTCTACCTTGTATAGCGGTGGGCAGGCAATGTAGATGTAACCGCCTTCCACCAGCGCCTTCTGATAGCGGTAGAAGAAGGTGAGCAGCAGCGTGCGGATGTGGGCGCCGTCCACATCAGCATCGGTCATGATCACGATGCGGTGGTAACGCAGGTTTTTCTCATCGAATTCCTCGCCCTTGATCCCGAGGCCGAGGGCCGTGATCAGGGCCTGGATCTCGGTGTTCTTGTAGATCTTGGCGTCGTCGGTCTTCTCGATATTGAGGATCTTGCCCCGTAGCGGCAGGATCGCCTGGAAGCGGCGATCGCGACCCTGCTTGGCGGAGCCACCGGCGGAATCACCCTCCACGATGTAGATCTCCGATTCGCCCGGATCGCGGGAGGAGCAGTCGGCCAGCTTGCCGGGCAGCGTGGAGCTCTCCAGCACGCTCTTGCGGCGAACCAGCTCGCGGGCGCGGCGGGCGGCTTCAGCGGCATTGAAGGCCTGGATCGCCTTCTCGAGGATCAGATCGATCACCGAGGGGTTGAATTCCAGATATTCGCTGAGGGATTCGCCCACAAGGGAATCCACAATGCCGCGCACCTCGGTGTTGCCGAGCTTGGTTTTGGTCTGGCCCTCAAACTCCGGTTCGGGCACCTTCACCGACAGCACAGCGGTGAGACCTTCGCGGATGTTTTCACCGGCGAGGTTTGTATCTGCTTCCTTGCGCTTGCCCCGCTTCTTGGCGAAGGCGTTGAGGGTGCGGGTGAGCACCGTCTTCAAACCCTCGATGTGGGTGCCGCCATCGACGGTGCGGATGTTGTTGGCGAAGCCGAAGATGTTGTCGGAGTAGGCATCGACGCACCACTGCAGGGCCGCCTCCACCTGAACGCCATCCTTCTCCGAGTTCACATAGATGATCTCGGGATGCAGAGCATCTTTCTCGGCATTCATGTAGGCGACGTATTCCTTGATGCCGCCTTCGTAGTGATAGATCTCCTCATGGGCCTCGCCTGCAGCGTTGCAGGCTGCGGGCCGTTCATCGCGGAAGACGATGCGCACACCGCCGTTCAGGTAGGCCAGCTCACGCAGACGGGCCGAGAGCGTGTGGTAGTCGAACTCGATACCACCGCTAAAGATCTCGATGTCCGGCTTGAAGCACACCGAGGTGCCGGTGCGGCTGGTATCAGCGGCGGGTTTGGAGGCGAGCGTGCCGATCGGGGCGCCGCGCTCGAAGCGTTGGCGGTGCTCCTGCCCCTGCCGATGAACCGTGACCTCCACCCACTCGGAGAGGGCGTTCACCACCGAGACGCCGACGCCGTGCAGGCCACCGGACACCTTGTAGCCACCGGCGCCGAACTTGCCGCCGGCGTGCAGGACCGTGAGCACCGTTTCCAGAGCGCTCCTGCCGGTGCGCGGATGCACATCGGTGGGAATGCCGCGACCGTTGTCGGTGACAGCGCAGCTGCCGTCCTCGTTGAGGACGACGAGGATCTGGTCGCAATGGCCGGCGAGGGCCTCGTCGACCGAGTTGTCGACCACCTCGTAAACGAGATGATGCAGACCACGGGGGCCCGTGGTGCCGATGTACATGCCCGGCCGCTTACGCACCGGCTCCAGGCCTTCCAGCACCTGGATCTGCTCGGCGCCGTAGGCCGCCTGAACTTTCGTGGCTTCGCTCATGGGTTCCGGCGTGGGCACGACCTGGTGCCGTCGGGACGCGCGGCAAGGGCCTGGGAGGCGCGCAGAGGCGGTGCCTTGAAACCCAATCTACCACCGATGCAATAGAGAGGCTCCTGGGGGCCTCTGCGTTGACATTTGAGCCTGGGGTGCAACCCTGTCTCTCGCAGCAACCGCCACCAGGCGACGCCGCGGTCGCCAGCAAGGCCGCCAGCGAGACGCGCCAGAGCCCGGGCAAAGTGCCTGGATGGAGAGCGTGATCCACCCCGCGACGGCCCCCACCGACCAGCCCGAACTGCCGCTGCTGATCGTTCTGCTTGGCGCCACAGCCAGCGGCAAGACCGACCTGGGCATCGCCATCGCCCAGGCCCTGGATCTGGCGGTGCTGTCGGTGGATTCACGCCAGCTCTACACGGAGATGGACATCGGCACCGCCAAACCCACCCCGGAGCAGCGGGCGGCGGTGCGGCATGAGCTGCTGGATCTGCGCCGGCCCGACCAGCCGATCAACCTTCAGGAGTTCCGCGCCGAGGCGGAACAGGCCATCGCCGCCGAACACCGGCGCCGCGGCATCGCCCTGCTGGTGGGCGGCAGCGGCCTCTATCTGAAGGCGATCAGCCAGGGGATGACGCCACCGGCAGTCCCTCCCCAGCCGCAACTGCGGGCCCAGCTGGAGGCCCTCGGCCAGCCCCTCTGCCACGGGCTGCTGGCGAGCGCGGATCCGGTGGCGGCAGCGCGGATCATGCCCCGCGATGCCGTGCGCACCCAGCGGGCCCTGGAAGTGCTGTACGCCACGGGGCGTCCGCTGAGCGCCCAGCAGGGGTCCAGCGCCCCGCCCTGGCGGGTGCTGGAGCTGGGTCTGAACCCCGTGGACCTCAAACCGCGCATCGCCGCCCGCAGCGGTGCCATGTTCGCGGCTGGACTGGTGCGGGAAACCCGTGGGCTGGTGGAGCGCTACGGCGAGGGCTGCCCGCTGCTGGACACGATCGGCTACAGCGAGGCCAGGGCCGTGCTGCGTGGCGACCTCAGCGAAGCGGAAGCCATCAACCAGACCAGCCGCCGCACCCAGCAGTTCGCCAAGCGCCAGCGCACCTGGTTCCGGCGCCAGCACCAGCCCCTATGGCTGACAGGCGACGGCGCGATCACCGATACCGGTTCCGATCCGCTGCAGGTGGCCTTGTCGGCGATCGAGCGCGTTCTAGGGTGAACAGTGAACAGCAACACCCTTTACCCGACCTCTCGCCCGCCTGAATGCCACCCCGTCCCCGTTTTGACCGCCGCGCTCCTGTACGGGAGCTCCCCAACATCAACGACCGCATCAGTTACCCCCAGCTGCGGGTGGTCGATGCCGACGGCAGTCAGCTGGGGGTGATCTCAAGGGAGGCAGCCCTGGAGGTGGCCCAGGACCGCGAGCTCGACCTGGTGCTGGTCAGCGAGAAGGCGGACCCGCCGGTCTGCCGGATCATGGACTACGGCAAATACAAGTTCGAGCAGGAAAAGAAGGCCAAGGAAGCCAAGAAGAAGTCGCATCAGACCGAAGTCAAGGAGGTCAAGATGCGCTACAAGATCGACCAGCACGACTACGACGTGCGCATCGGTCAAGCCGTGCGCTTCCTCAAGGCCGGCGACAAGGTGAAGTGCACGGTGATCTTCCGCGGTCGCGAGATCCAGCACACCGCGCTGGCTGAGCTGCTGCTGATGCGCATGGCCAAGGACCTCGAGGAGAGCGCCGAGATTCAGCAGGAGCCGAAGCGCGAGGGCCGCAACATGATCATGTTCCTCAGCCCGCGCAAGACACCGCTGGCCAAGGAGAAGGAGGCCGCTGCAGCCGCCAGCAAGGCCGTGCGAACGATCGAAACCCCGCGCCAGGCTGCCGCCAGCGCTGCGGCCGCCGCCGAGAGCTGAGGGCGAATTGAGGGGCCAAGCAAGCCCGCCCGAAAGCCGCGGCCGCTACAGCGCCTCGCTGAAGAGCGCGAGCATGGCTGCCCAGCCTGAGGTCGCACCCTCGGGCTGGAAATCAGCCCGGGCTTCGCACAGGTAACCGTGGCCGGCCCCCGGCGCCATCACCAGCCTGTGGCGCGCCTGGGGGCTGCCGCAATCGACGCCGCCATTGGCGGCCGTGAGCGCCGCCGCCAATGCCTTGATCTCCTCCGCGGGGATCAACGGATCGGCGTCGCCACGGAAGCAGAACAGGCGGCCGGGGATCTCGGGCAGCGCGTCCAGCGTGGGTGGCCCGCCCCCTGGCCGAAACGATGCCACCCGGGCGCCGTAGAAGTCGCAGGTGGCGGCGACCTGAGGCAGGGTGGCCGCCAGCATCGCCAGGTGGCCGCCGAAGCAGAAGCCCACGCAGCCCAGGGGCCGCTCCGCCAGGCCATCACCGGCATGGGCCTGTTGCAGCCAGGCCGCCGCCGCCGCCACGTCATCAAGCAGCTGATCGGCGCTCACCTGGTCGCGGTGCTCCCGGCCCGCCGCCAGGCCCGCTTCGTCGTAGCCCACATCCAGCTGAGGCGCCGTGCGCCAGAAGGTGCTGATCGCCAGGGCGGCATAGCCCTCCTCCGCCAGGCGGTCGGCCACGCTGCGCACCCAGGCGTTGACGCCGAACACCTCCGGCAGCACCAGCACCCCCGCCCGCGGGGGCATGGCGCCCGCCGGCCGCGCCCACCGGGCGGGCATGGCGGCAGAGATCGTCACCCATTCGGACTGGATGGTCATGGCTGGGCTCTGTGGGCCACCGTCACACTGCCGTATGCCAACGCTGCAATTGTCACGGGCGTCAAAGGTCCGTAAGGTGCGGCGACAGCGTTGTGCCAATCCGGCGTGCGGTTCCACATCCAGCAGGACAGCGACATTCCGGCGTCGAGCCAGCTGTACAACCAGATCTGCTTCGCCATCGCGGCGCGCCACTTCCCGCCGGGCCATCGCCTGCCGAGCACGCGCCAGCTCGCCATGCAGACCGGCCTGCATCGCAACACGATCAGCAAGGTCTACCGCCAGCTCGAGACCGATGGGGTGGTGGAGGCCATGGCCGGCTCGGGCATCTATGTGCGCGACCAGCAGAACCCTCGCGAGATCAAGCCGCCGCCGGGCCTGCGCGGCCGACCGCTGCCGGATATCGACCGGGAGGTGCGCCAGAGCATCGACGGCCTGCTCAACGCCGGCTGCACCCTGCAGCAGGCCCGTGACCTGCTGACCCGCGAGATCGACTGGCGCCTGCGCTGCGGCGCCCGCGTGCTGGTGAGCACCCCCCGCGAGGACATCGGTGCCTCGATGCTGATCGCCGAGGAACTCACCCCCAGCCTCGACGTGCCGGTGGAGGTGGTGCCCATGGAGGAGCTGGAGGCTGTGCTCGAGAGCTCCAGCAATGGGACGGTGGTGACCAGCCGGTACTTCCTGCAGCCGGTGGAGGAGATCGCCCGCCGCCATGGCGTGCGGGCCGTGCCGGTGGACCTCAACGACTTCCGTCACGAACTCGACCTGCTCAAGGATCTGCGCGCCGGCAGCTGCGTGGGCCTGGTGAGCATCAGCCCGGGCATCCTGCGGGCCGCCGAGGTGATCCTGCACAGCATGCGCGGCAACGAGCTGCTGCTGATGACCGCCACACCCGACGTGAGCAGCCGCCTGCTGGCCCTGCTGCGGGCCGCCAGCCATGTGCTGTGCGACCGCCCCAGCCTGCCGCTGGTGGAGCAGAGCCTGCGCCAGAACCGCGCCCAGCTGATGCGCCTGCCGCAGGTGCACTGCGCCCAGAGCTATCTGGGCAGCGCCACGATCGATCTGCTGCGCAAGGAGATCGGCCTGCTGGCGGCCTGACGGAGGCCTGGCACCCGCCTGCCCCTCAAGCGAGCGGCGCCACGCGAAACTGCCCTCATGCTCAAGGCCCTGCGCGCCGACCTGGCGATCATCAAGGAGCGCGACCCGGCGGCGCGCGGCACGCTGGAGATCCTGCTCTGCTATCCGGGGCTGCACGCCCTCAGCCTGCACCGCCTCAGCCACCGGCTCTGGCTGCAGCGCTGGCCGCTGACGCCCCTGCTCGCCAGATTGATCAGCCAGCTGGGGCGCTGGCTCACCGGCATCGAGATCCACCCAGGCGCCCGCATCGGCCACGGCGTGTTCATCGACCACGGCATGGGCGTGGTGATCGGTGAAACCAGCGTGATCGGTGACAAGTGTCTGCTCTACCAGGGCGTGACGCTGGGCGGCACCGGCAAGGCCCACGGCAAGCGCCACCCCACCCTGGCGGAGAACGTGGTGGTGGGCGCAGGCGCCAAGGTGCTGGGGGCGATCACGGTGGGCGCCAACACACGCATCGGCGCCGGCTCGGTGCTGCTGCGCGATGTGGAAGCGGACAGCACCGTGGTGGGCATCCCCGGCCGCGTGATTCACCAGAGCGGCGTGCGCATCGACCCGCTGGCCCACTCGGCACTGCCCGATGCCGAAGCGCGCGTGATACGCAATCTGATGGAGCGGATCGATCAGCTCGAGAGCGACCTGGCCCGCACCCAGACCTGCCTGCGTGAACTGGCGGCAGGACGGCCCCTGCTGGAACCCTGCAGGGGGGTGGCCCAGAGCCTCAAGGATCGGGAGATCCTGGAGTTTCTGGGGGATGGTTCCGAAGAGGGACGCTGAGACAACCGATCAGGCAGCCGCACCGGCAGGGGCAGGCTGGAACATGAACATCGAATAGATCACATTGCGACGCATCTGGGTCATCATCTCCAGGAACATGTCGTAGCCCTCATTCTTGTATTCGATCAAGGGATCCTTCTGGCCATAGCCACGCAGGCCCACGGATTCGCGCAGGGCATCCATCGCCTGCAGATGCTCGCGCCAGAGGGTATCGATCTGCTGAAGGATGAAGAAGCGTTCGGCCTCTCGCATCAGGCCGGGGCGCTCCTGCTCAATCTGACCCTCCTTGATGTCGTAGGCGTTGCGGAGCTGCTCCTGCAGAAAGGCCTTGAGTTCCTCCACCGACAAACCGCGAAGCTGATCAGGCCTGAGATCTTCAAGGATGTAGACGAATTCCTGAACCTTGCTCACCAGCCGATCGAGATTCCACTCCTCGGGCGGTAGATCTGGATTCACGTAGGCCTCAACGATATCCTCCATCGTGCGCTCTCCGTAGCCCACCACCTGCGCCTTGAGCTCACGACCTTCAAGCACGCGCCGGCGCTCGGCGTAGACGGCTTTGCGCTGATTACTCATGACTTCGTCATACTCGAACACCTGCTTGCGGATGTCGTAGTAATACGTCTCCACCTTCTTCTGGGCGCCCTCCAGAGAGCGAGTGAGCATGCCGGATTCAATCGGCATGTCTTCCTCCACGCGGAAGGCATTCATCAGGCCGGCAACACGATCACCGCCGAAGATGCGCAACAGGTTGTCTTCCAGCGAAAGGAAGAAACGGGTGGTGCCCGGGTCGCCCTGACGTCCGGCGCGGCCGCGCAGCTGGTTGTCCACCCGGCGAGATTCATGGCGCTCGGTACCCACCACGTGCAGGCCACCGGCCTCGCGCACCTGTTGCTCCTCGGTGTGGGTCACCCCCTCGTATTCCGCTTTGACGCGGTTGATCAGAGCCCGCAGCTGCTGAATCGGCGCGTCGTCTGTGGGGGCCTTTTCCGCCGCCTGGGCGATGCGGTCTTCCAGTTCCAGCACCGTGAGCTGGCGGTCGCCCCAGCTCTTCACCAGATCCTGCACCAGCTCGTTGAGCGACTGCTCGGTGGCCTCACTCAACTGGCAGGGATAGAGCTCACGCACGGCCTTGGCTTCAGCCGAACTGCCGGCACCGGGGCCACGGCGAGGTGCCACGGGGCGATGCTCATCCTCCGGCCGCACCAGCCGCGGCAGCAGCACCTCGCGCAGCTTGAGGCGGGCCATGTAGTCGGCGTTGCCGCCGAGGATGATGTCCGTACCGCGGCCGGCCATGTTGGTGGCGATGGTCACGGCACCGGCGCGACCGGCCTGGGCGATGATCTCGGCCTCCCGCTCCACGTTCTCAGGCTTGGCGTTCAGCAGGTTGTGGGGGATGTCCTGCTCGGCCAGCAGCGAGCTGAGCAGCTCCGATTTCTCCACGCTGGTGGTACCCACCAGCACCGGCCGGCCGCCCCTGTGCACCTCGGCGGTTTCCAGAGCGACAGCGCGCCACTTGGCCACCTCGTTCTTGTACACCTGATCGGTCCAGTCGGCCCGGGAGCGCACGCGGTTGGTGGGAACGATCGTGACCTCGAGCTTGTAGGTCTTCTCGAACTCCACCTCCTCGGTCTTGGCGGTGCCGGTCATGCCGGCCAGACGCGGGTAGAGCAGGAAGAAGTTCTGGTAGGTGATCGAGGCGAGCGTCTGCGTTTCGGGCTGGATCGGCAGACCTTCCTTGGCCTCGATCGCCTGGTGCTGGCCATCGCTCCAGCGGCGGCCCGGCATCACCCGGCCGGTGAATTCATCAACGATCACCGCATCGCCGCCACGCACGATGTAATTGACATCCTTGATGAACAGTTCTTTGGCCTTGAGGGCATTGTTGATGTAATGGGCCCAGGGGTCCTGCGGATCAAACAGATCGCTGACGCCCAGCAGCTCCTCAGCCTTGGCATAGCCCTCATCGGTGAGCGTGCAGTTGCGCTGCTTCTCGTCGACTTCGTAGTCGCCCTCGGGATCAATGCCGTCCTTGCCCAGCTCAGCCGCGCGCACCAGGGCAGCGGCCACCTCAGCGGCCTTCTGGTACTTCTCCTGCGGGCGCTCCACCTGGCCGGAGATGATCAACGGCGTGCGGGCCTCATCGATCAGGATCGAATCGACCTCGTCGATCACGCAGTAGTGGAACTCACGCTGCACCACCTCGGCGATGTCCGCCGCCATGTTGTCGCGCAGATAGTCGAAGCCGAGCTCCGAGTTGGTGGCGTAGGTGATGTCGCAGCCGTAGTTGCGACGGCGGCTGGCGGGATCCATGTCCTGCTGGATCAGGCCAACGCTCAAACCGAGGAAGCGGTGCACCTGGCCCATCCACTCGGCGTCGCGCCGGGCCAGGTAGTCGTTCACCGTGACCACGTGCACGCCGCGGCCGGTGAGGGCGTTGAGGTAAGCGGGCAGGGTGGCCACGAGGGTCTTGCCCTCGCCGGTCTTCATCTCGGCGATCTGGCCGTCGTGCAGCACCATGCCGCCGATCAGCTGGACATCGAAGTGGCGCATGCCGAGCACACGCTTGCCGGCCTCGCGCACCACGGCGAAGGCCTGAGGCAGCAGCTCATCGAGCAGCTTGCGTTCCCGCTCCAGGGTGGTGTCGAGGCTCAGGCCCCGGCTGCGGCACTCCTCCTGCAGGGCTGAGAGCTTTTGGCGGAATTCCGAGGTGAGGCCACGCAGGTCCTCGTCGCTGAGGGAGGCCACCTCCTCCTCAAGCAGGCTGATGTCGGAGACGATCGGCTGGTAGCGCTTCAGCTTGCGGGCATTGGGATCACCCAGCAACAGCTTGAGCATGGAAAAAGGGCCGGATCGTGCTGGCAGCCAGCCTACTGAGGGCTGTTACCCGCCAAGGGTGAGGATTTGCTCTGCACCGATTGCGAAGGTGACCCGTTGAGCGCGGCCATCCAACTGATCTGCCACCGGGCCGGGGCGTTGCGACTGCGCTGGGGGCCGGGACAGCTGCGACAGCTCCGGGCCCTGCTGGATGACCACAGCTTCTGGGCCCAGGGGCGCTCGCCGGCTCAGCTGCGCCGGATGCTGGCGGGAAGCCAGGCGGTGGTGAGCGCCTGGCGAGGCGGACGCCTGGTGGGCTTCGGCCGGGCGACGAGTGACGGCGTGTTCCGGGCCGTTCTCTGGGATGTCGTGGTGGCTGGCGAGGAGCAGGGCCAGGGGCTGGGGCGGCAGCTGGTGGAGGCGCTGCTCGCCAGCAGGAACCTGGCTGGAGTGGAAAGGGTCTACCTGATGACCACGAACAGCACCGGCTTCTACAAACGGCTGGGATTCGACGTGATCACCAACCAGAAGCTGATGATTTTGGATCAATCAAGCGGATGAAGAGATTCGAACTCTCGACCCTCTCCTTGGCAAGGAGATGCTCTACCACTGAGCTACATCCGCATCCGACTGGTGACGTCACCGATGGTGGCGTATCCGTCGACCGGCAGTTCCGCCGACTGAATGAGCATGCACCACCGAGGTGCCCGAGGTCAAATGGGGCTCGTGGCCTGGCCGATGCGCTGACCGTGGTAGCCGGCCCGGGCCCGCACCTGGCTGCACCAGTCCTGGTGCTCCAGATACCAGCGCACGGTGGCCTCCAGGCCGGCCTCAAAGCTGTGGCTGGGCTGCCAGCCCAGCTCGCTGCTGATGCGGGCCGGATCGATGGCATAGCGGCGATCGTGGCCGGGGCGATCTGTCACCGGCGTGATCAGGCGGGCATGGGGAGCGCCGGCAGGCAGCAGCTGATCAAGCAGGGTGCAGATCGATTCCACCACCTGCTTGTTGGTGCGCTCACCGTGTCCCCCCACGCAATAGCTGCGGCCCAGCTCACCGCGGGTGGCCGCCAGCAGCAGGGCATCCACGTGGTCATCCACGTAGAGCCAGTCGCGCACGTTGGCACCGTCGCCGTAGAGCGGGATCGGCTCGCCGGCGGCGGCCTTGAGGATCACCACCGGGATGAGTTTCTCGGGGAACTGCCAGGAGCCGTAGTTGTTGGAGCAGTTGGTGAGCACCACCGGCAAGCCGTAGGTGTGGTGCCAGGCGTTCACCAGGTGGTCGCTGGCGGCCTTGCTGGCCGAATAGGGGCTGCGAGGGTCGTACGGGGTGGTTTCCGAGAAGCGGCCTGTGGCACCCAGCGAGCCGAACACCTCATCGGTGGAGATGTGATGGAAGCGGAAGCCATCGCGACGCTCAGCCGGCAGGGCCTCCCAGTGGGCGCGCACCGCCTGCAGCAGGTGGAAGGTGCCGCTCACGTTGCTGTCGATGAAGGCAGCCGGCCCATCGATCGAGCGGTCCACATGGCTCTCGGCTGCCAGGTGCAGCACCAGATCGGGATCGGCCTGACGCACGGCCTCGGCGGTGGCCACCGCATCGGTGAGGTCCACCCGCAGCAGGGTGTGGCGCTCCGCAGCCTGGGGCAGCGCCTCGATGCTGGTGAGGTCGCTGGCGTAACCCATCTTGTCGAGGTTGAACACCTCGGCCTCGCTGTCGGCCAGCAGGCGCCGCACCATCGCCCCGCCGATGAAGCCAGCGCCGCCGGTCACCAGGATGCGGCGGCGGTTGAAAAGGAGCTCAGCGGCAGAAGGCATGGGGGTCATGGACGCTGGAGAGTCGTTAGGGACGAGAGGGAGACTGTGATGTGCTGGTCTCAGACGCTGCTCAGCCGCTGGCAGCAAGCAGCTGCCGCAGAGCCGTGCGCCAATGCGTGGGCTCCAGCGCCAGAGCCCGGCGTGTGTCCGTGCAGTCGAGCAGGGAGTAGCTGGGGCGCTGCGCTGGGGTGGGGTAGTCGACCGTGGTGATGGGATTCACCACGGCAGCGCGCTCCAGCAGACCAAGATCCACAGCCAGCTCCCCCACCGCCACGGCCACGTCGTACCAGCTGGCGGCACCGGCATCGCTCCAATGCAGGATCGGGCCCAAGGCGCTGCTGGAATCAGCGCTGAGACCTGCGGACCGTTCGATCACGCGCCAGCAGGCCTGCGCCAGGGTGTGGGTGCTGGTGGGGCAGCCCACCTGATCGGCCACCACAGCCAGGGATTGACCACTGGCACCGCGCTCGCGGTGCAGCCGCAGCATGGTGAGCGCAAAATTGCGGCCCACCGGACCCATCACCCAGCTGGTGCGCAGGATCACGCCCCGGCCATTGCTCCCCAGCAGCTGCTCCACAGCGTCCTCGCCGGCTGCTTTGCTGGCGCCATAGACCCCCAGCGGATCGCGGGGCTGCTCCGGGCGGTAGGGACTGCCCTGAGCGCCGTTGAAGACGAAATCGGTGCTCACCTGCAGCAGGCGCCCACCGGTTTCCCTCAGGGCCTCAGCGAAGGCGCGCGGGGCGCCGGCATTGACGGCATGGGCCAGCTCGGGCTCACTTTCAGCCTTGTCCACCGCGGTGTAGGCGCCGCCGTTGAGCACCCAGTCCGGCCGGTGCTGATGCACAGCGGCGCGGCAGGCCTCGGCATCGGCCAGATCGAGCGCGATCAGGCCATCACCATCAGCGCCGCTGCCACTGCGGCTGGTGGCGATCAGCTCCACGCCGGTGGGCACCTGCTGGCGCAGGGCGTGGCCGAGCTGGCCGGCGGCGCCGGTGAGAAGAACCTTCATGGGAACACATCCCCTGCCGCAAGGGCCTCGGCAAGGCTGGGTGCCTGGGCGTCCTTGGCAGCCAGCAGCGGCTGACCAGCTGGGCCACCTGGCTGCTCTGCGGGCAGGCCCTCCTCGGGCCAGTGGATGGCAAGCGCAGGGTCATCCCAGCGGACAGCCCGTTCGCAGGCCTGGCTCCAGAAGTCGGTGGTCTTGTAGAGCACCTCAGCGTGCTCGCTCAGGGTCAGAAAGCCATGGGCGAAACCCACCGGCACCCAGAGTTGCTGGTGGTTCTCAGCGCTCAGGCGCGCCCCCACCCACTGCCCGAAGCTGGGCGAACTGCGGCGCAGATCGACCGCCACATCAAAGATCTCACCCAGCACGCAGCGCACGAGCTTGCCCTGGGGGTTGGGGGGCAGCTGGTAATGCAGGCCGCGCAGCACACCGCGGCTGGAGCGGGAATGGTTGTCCTGCACCAGAGCCACCGGCTCCTGCCCGTGATCCGCCAGCAGCTGCTGCCAGTGGCGCTCATTCCAGCTTTCGAAGAAGAAGCCACGGTCATCACCGAACACCCGGGGTGTGATGAGCAGCGGCCCGGCGATCGGGAAGGCCTGAACAGACGGACTCATGGGGACTCCTGCATCACGGCATCCTCAGACAGGGCATCATTCAGACCAGGTTCGTCTGGCCATCGTCGAGCAGCCGGAGCAGGTAATCGCCGTAGCCGCTCTTGCGCAGGGGTTCCGCCAGGGCAGCGAGCTGCTCGCCGCTGATCCAGCCCTGGCGCCAGGCCACCTCCTCCGGGCAGCCCACCTTGAGAGCCTGACGGTGCTCGAGGGTGCGGATGTAGCTGCTGGCCTCGTGCAGAGAATCGCAAGTGCCGGTATCCAGCCAGGCCATGCCGCGGCCCATCAGCTCCACGCGCAGTAGGCCCTCCTCGAGGTATTGACGGTTGAGGTCGGTGATCTCCAGCTCACCCCGCGGCGAGGGCTGCACCTGGCGGGCCCGCTCCACAACGGTGTCGTCATAGAAATACAGCCCGGTGACGGCGTAACGGGATCTCGGCTTGCTGGGCTTCTCCTCAATGCTCAGCACCCTGCCGTCGGCAGCGAACTCCACCACGCCATAGCGCTCCGGATCACGCACCGGGTAGGCGAACACCGTGGCCCCCTCGTCGCCGCCGTTGCTGGACTGCAACTGCGGCACCAGATCGTGGCCGTGGAACAGGTTGTCGCCCAGCACCAGCGCCGCCGGTGCACCAGAGAGAAAATCGGCCCCGATCAGGAAGGCCTGAGCCAGGCCATCGGGGCTTGGCTGCACCGCGTACTGAATCGTCATGCCCCAGGCGCTGCCATCACCGAGCAGGCGCTGGAAGGCGGCCTGATCATGGGGGGTGGTGATGATCAGCACCTCCCGGATGCCCGCCAGCATCAACGTGCTGAGCGGATAGAAGATCATCGGCTTGTCGTACACCGGCAGCAGCTGCTTGCTCACCGCCTGGGTGATCGGGTGCAGGCGGGTGCCGCTACCGCCGGCCAGAATGATGCCCTTGCGTGTCATGTCCTCGCCTCAGCTCGACAGCGCAGCCATCAGGCTGCCCATCTCGATCGCCTGGAGACCGTAGCTCCAGCCCAGGTTGCTCTTGATGCCGGCACGCTCGAGCGCCTGCTGCATCGTGTCGGTGGTGAGCACACCGAAAATCACCGGCACACCCGTGTCGCGGCTGACGGCTGCCACACCCTTGCTCACCTCGGCCACCACCACATCGAAGTGGGGCGTGTCGCCGCGGATCACGGCCCCCAGGGTGACCACCACCTGATAGCGACCGCTGGCGGCCAGCTTCTGAGCCACCAGCGGGATCTCGAAGCTGCCCGGCACCCAGGCCGTATCGAGCTGTGCGCTGCTGGCAGACGTGTCGATGCCGTGGCGACCGAGGCAGTCGAGGCAGCCGCTCAGCAACTTGGCGGTGACGAGGTCATTGAAGCGGGCCACCACGATGGCCACGCGCAGGGATGAAGCCCCCGAGAACTGCCCTTCAAAGACGGTCACCGATCAGCGGCGCAGATCTGCCGAGCCTAGGCAGTGACCGGAAACGGGCTGTACAGCCCGGCAGCGGATGGCGCTGTGTGACCTCAGGCCACGAAGACGCTCATGCCCCAGTTCACCAGCACCAGCGCCACCCAGGCGAGGCTGCCCAACAGGATCAGGCGATTGGAGTTGCCGCTGGTGTCGTTGCTGGCGTACAGCACCGGCACGGCGACGATCAGCGCGAACGACAGCACCACCAGGGCCAGAACGGTGAGGGTGTTGAGGATCGTCATGGATCAGCGGTGGGGAGCAGCTGCGGGGCCAGCCGGTCAGTATGGGGATTCTCACATGGGGGTTCAACCACGCCGGCCGGGGGGTCGGGCTTGCTTCACATGTTGTGGCGCTGCTGCGGCGCGCAGGGGCCAGAGCGACTGACTGAAGGACTCCCCCTACGATCAGGCCCCGTCCTGAGTGCCTGTGGCCGCGCCCGCCAAGCAGCAGCCGGAGCTGAACCTGCAGGGAAGCCTCTTCGCCACGGGCACTTTCGCGGCCGAAACACCTCCCGATCCGCATCCAGAAACAACACCCGCAACGGCTGGGTCGGAACCACTCCCAGAGCTTCTTTCGGCATCCGACCCCGACCGACCGCGGCAGCGCCGAGCCTCCAAGGCCCCCGCGGCAGACAACGCCCCTTCACCAGAGAGCGGCGCAGAAGCAGCCGCAGAGCCTGACGAGGACTCCGATCTGCCCGCCTGGCACCACCACGGCCTGGTGGATCCGGAGCAGCTCACGCCGATGCTGCGTCACTACGTGGAGCTCAAGGCCGCCCACCCGGAGCGGGTGCTGCTCTACCGCCTGGGTGATTTCTTCGAATGCTTCTTTGAGGACGCCATCAAGCTCTCGCGCTTGCTGGAGCTGACACTTACCGGCAAGGAGGGCGGAAAGGCGATCGGTCGGGTGCCGATGGCCGGCATCCCTCACCATGCCGCTGAGCGCTACTGCGGCGAACTGGTGCGGCGCGGACTGAGCGTGGCCCTGTGCGACCAAGTGGAGGCCACTCCAGCCAAGGGCGCCCTGCTCAAGCGCGAGATCACGCGCGTGCTCACCCCCGGCACGGTGCTGGAAGAGGGCATGCTGAGCGCCCGCCGGAACAACTGGCTCTGCGCTGTGATCTGCGAGGGCCCGGGCTGGGGCCTGGCCCTCGCCGACGTGAGCACTGGCGAATTCCGCGTCACCGAACGGCAAGGCAGCGACCAGCTGCATCAGGAGCTGCTGCAGGTGGAAGCGGCCGAAGTGCTGTGGCCGGCCCCTGATCACATGCCCGACGACACCTCCGCACCGTCCTGGTGCCCGGATGCCAAACGGCTCACGCCGCTGCCCCGCACCCCCTTCAGCAGCCAAGAGGCGCGCCGCAGCCTGCTGCAACGCTTCCGGCTGGCCAGCCTCGATGGTCTGGGACTGGGCGAGATGCCACTGGGGCTGCGCGCCGCCGGTGGACTGCTGCGCTATCTCGACGACACCCAGCCCGGCAACGCCATCCCCCTGGAGCTGCCCAGCACCTGGCAGGCCGGCGACCAGCTGGTGCTCGATGCCGCAACCCGCCGCAACCTGGAACTCACCCGCACCCAGCTGGGCGGAGGCTTCCATGGCTCCCTGCTCTGGGCCCTGGATCGCACCATGACCGCCATGGGCGGCCGCTGCCTGCGCCGCTGGATCGAGGCACCGCTGCTGGATCGCGCCGCCATCACCGCCCGCCAGGACGGCGTCGGCGAGCTGGTGCAGGGAGGCGGCGGTTCGGCCCGGCGATTGCGCCTGGCCCTGCGCCGGCTGCTGCGGCCCATGGGCGATCTGGAACGCCTGGCCGGCCGCGCCGGCGCCGGCACCGCTTCAGCCCGTGATCTTGTAGCCCTGGCCGACGGCCTGGAGCGACTGCCTCAGCTGGCGGCCCTGGTGAACAGTGCCGGCTCCGCCAGTCCACCGCTGGCAGCCCTGGGCCGACCCTGGCCGGAGCTGGCAGCCCTGGCTGCGGAGCTGCGCCACCAGCTGCTCGACACCCCACCCCTCAGCCTCACGGAGGGGGGCCTGATCCACGACGGCGTCGATCCCCAGCTCGATGCCCTGCGCAACCGGCTCGACGATCAGGACGCCTGGCTGGCCGAGCAGGAGCAGGCCGAGCGGCGCTCCAGCGGCATCAACACGCTGAAACTGCAGTACCACCGCACCTTCGGCTACTTCCTGGCGGTGAGCCGGGCCAAGGCCACCGCCGTGCCGGAGCACTGGATCCGCCGCCAGACCCTCGCCAACGAGGAGCGCTTCGTCACCCCCGAGCTCAAAGCGCGCGAGGGGCAGATCCTGCAGCTCAAGGCCCGGGCCGCCCAGCGGGAATACGAGCTGTTCTGCCAGCTGCGCAGCCGCGTCGGCGAGCAGGCCGGCCCGATCCGCTCCGCCGCGCGGCTGGTGGCCGAGCTTGATGCGATCGCCTCACTGGCGGAGGTGGCGGCCACCAGCGGCTACTGCCGCCCTGAGATCAGCGATCCCGCAGGCCCAGAGGCCCGCATCCTGGCGATCGAGGACGGCCGCCACCCGGTGGTGGAACAACTGCTGGTGGAGGAGCGATTCACGCCCAACGGCATCGCCCTGGGGTCAGCACCGCAGGCCACCGCCACCGACTCGATCGCCGCGTCCCGCCCGGACCTGCTGGTGCTCACGGGCCCCAATGCCAGCGGCAAGAGTTGTTATCTGCGCCAGACCGGCCTGCTGCAGCTGATGGCGCAGATCGGCAGCTGGATCCCGGCACGCTCAGCGCGGCTGGGCATCACCGACCGCATCTTCACCCGCGTCGGCGCCGGCGATGACCTGGCGGCAGGGCAGTCCACCTTCATGGTGGAGATGGCCGAGACCGCCAACATCCTTCATCACGCCAGCGAGCGCTCGCTGGTGCTGCTCGATGAGATCGGCCGCGGCACCGCCACCTTCGACGGCCTCTCGATCGCCTGGGCCGTGGCCGAATACCTGGCGGGCGATCTGCGGGCCCGCAGCATCTTCGCCACGCACTACCACGAGCTCAACGAGCTGGCCGATCAGCTGCCCAACGTGGCCAACGCCCAGGTGCTGGTGGAGGAAACCGGCGACGATCTGCGCTTCCTGCACCGGGTGGTGCCGGGCGGCGCCAGCCGCAGCTATGGCATCGAAGCCGCCCGCCTCGCCGGCGTGCCGCCATCGGTGGTGAAGCGGGCCCGTCAGGTGCTCAGCCGCATCGAAGCCAACAGTCACGTAGCGGTGGCCTGAAGGAGCCAGGCCCGCCGCAGCAACGCGTTGAGCGCCGCCGCCACCAGGCCGGCCCCACCCCGGCTGCCATCGAGGCGGATCTGGGCAAGGCCGCTGGCGGCAAGATGCCGCTTGCTCTCCGCCACCCCCACGAATCCCACCGGCATGCCGATCACCAGAGCCGGGGCCGGGGCCCCCGAGTGCACGGCCTCAAGCAGCACCTCCAGCGCCGTGGGGGCGCTGCCGATCAGCACCACGGCTCCGGGATGCTCCGCCAACGCCCGCTGCATGCCTGCGGCGGCGCGGGTGCTGCCGGCAGGCGCCTGCGGTGGAGCCCAAACGAGCACGTTGTGCACGGGGTTGGCAAAGGTGCGCCTGGCCATCGGTGCCACGGCCGCGGCCGCCATGGCGGTATCGGTGAGGATCGGCACGCCGGCCGCCACAGCCGCCAAGCCGGCCTGGCAAGCTCCAGACGCGATCACGAGATCCGCCGGCAGTGTGAGATCGCCGCTGCTGTGCACCAGCCGCTCCAGCACGTCGCGCTCGGCAGGGTCAGGGAAACGGGCGTAGACCCCCGTGGGCTCGAGAGCCGCGCGGATCAGGTGGATGCTCTCGCGAAAGATCGGATGATCCAGCGGGGAAGCCGCCAGCAGGGGGTCGTGGGGATCGATCGCGCTGATGGTGAACAGACCTGCTGCCATCCCATTGTGAGCGGCGCCCTGGCCAGGCATGCACGCGCTTCGCAGCAGCGTCCGGCTTTCTGTACGGTCTGTACATAATCAGGGACAGTGCTGCGGGCAGTCCTGCAATCCCTGCCGCAACCCCGCCGCGACCCACCCCAACCACACCCGGCCATGGTGCAGCCCATCCGTGA